>Ga0256845_1003749_pt1 | contig 10107 bp, 8 predicted proteins | sample RiftiametaG_FD_189101 | JGI IMG/M metagenome (GOLD analysis project Ga0256845, IMG submission 189101) | Tube worm associated microbial communities from hydrothermal vent at the East Pacific Rise, Pacific Ocean - Riftia | ecosystem: Host-associated > Annelida > Integument > Unclassified ... | reverse complement strand
AAGATGGGCTTGCGGACCTCCATCGCCATGGGCATCAAGCTTCGATAGTGCTTGAGTTGCGCGAGGCAATTCGGATCCTGCTCGAGGGCCACCCCAGAGGGCTCGACCTGCAAGACGGAGCGCTCGTACTCCGCCGGGATCCGTACCATCCACTTTTCGTAGGCCGACACCGGTCGATTCAGCCGTACATTATGCTGGAGTGCGACATAACCGGCAGGTTTCATCTCCCCCTTCGGAGCCGGCAGACCCTTGGGAGCACGCTGCAGCCGGTCGTTCCACTCATCGCGCCAGGTGCCGAGCGAAGGGCCGAGGTTGCGCAGCCCTTGGAGCGAGAAGAGGTCAGGCACCAGGGGAATCACCACGTGGTTGGCGGCCAAGAGCGAAGAGCGGTTGATCGCCCCAAGGTTCGGCCCGACGTCGATGAGCACGACATCCGCCCGATGACGCTCGGCGGCATCAAGGATGATTCGATAAAAAGCCGTGCTCACCCGAAACGCATCCTCTTTTCTGTCGAGGCATCGCGGCCACTGCTGGGACAGGTCATCTTCGAATCGAGAGAGCCCTAGGTCTCCAGCCAATAACCCGAGATTATCGGCGACAAGCTCGATCGGCTGCTCAGCGATATCTCCAAGACCACGCATGATCGGCGTCACGGCTCCGAGGATTGTGCGCGAGTGCACGCCATTGTCGGGCCAAATTTGCTCGAGATGCTGCTCGTCCAGAAACATCGATGTCAGGTTGGACTGCGGGTCGAGATCGGCGGCGAGTACTCTCACTCCGAGATCCGAGAAAGTCCAGGCCAGATGGTGGACAAGGGTCGTCTTACCGACGCCTCCCTTGTTATTGAAAAAGGCGATGGTCTTCACGGGCGCACCCTCAGTGTCACGAGAAAGTTGGTTGCGCTACCAAAATCGAACTCCGGCGGCGGATTGAGGTTCTCCTTGAGCAGCCTGCGAGCAGTCGGAATACCGTAGCCAAATCGTTGTACATAGCCGAGGGTCGCCATCATCTCGGCGATCAATGGATTTCGGTAATCTGTGATTCCCCCACCGAAGGTGTCCTTTGTAACCTGTCCAAAGAGCCCTCCTGGATTGTGGATTTCGATCCTGTCACGGAACCAATAAACGCGCACAGGGGCGTTGCTCGTCTCGTAATTACGATGCATCAGCGCATTTCGCACGAGCTGCTGGAGTGCCGCCAAAGGGTAGTCAGGCGCTCGGATTTCCCTTGCCGCGGAGGTGAGATCCACCCGCGTCGAGATGTTTAGCTCGAGAAGGTCATCCAGCTGACGGATCACCCGGTGGAGCGGGCCGTCCAGGCGTTTCTCGTCTTTGATCGGATCACCGAGTTCATGCCCGTCGATGCGGAGAAACTGGACGAACGATCCCGGGGCAAAGTCCTCCGGGCGCTCACCAAAGAGGATCAACGCCCCATGGCTCGGCGCCTGGCCGACGAGGAGGCGGAGCGAGGTGAGGCGTTGCTCCAGGGTACGATGATTCTGGGCGAGCACATCCGGGGAAACGGCAGAGGGCAGGTATTCCTCATTAAAATACCGAATATCGAGGTCTTCGATGTTTGCACCTCTTGCGGCGCGCCGATCGAATGGTTGATTCTCGCTCTGACTCAGGGCCCTCTCGCGGAGAATACGCTCATCCTCCTCACCCGCTTGCTGTGTGCTCGGACCGATTCGAACCCAGACTCGACCATTGTAGCGCACAGGGGGCGATGACGAAGGCTGGACAACGATGGCCGCGATCGCGTGCTCACCGAGACTCAAACGGCTGATACCAATGGACGGTACCGGGAGGATTCCGCCGCTTCGAATCTGCGCCAACTTCTGGAGTAGCTTGTCTGTAATGTCGAGGCATGAGGGAGTGCCATCATCCTTAAGACCGACGAAGACAACCCCTGGCTCTCGACTGCCGGGCAAATCATTGGCAAATGCACAGACCGTCCGGCTGACCTTTGTCATGTCAGAGGCGGACGACTTTCGCTCGACTCGATCATTCTCCATCGCGCCGATGAGCCCGCGGAGCTGCTCCTCTGAGAGAGGCACTATTCTTCTCCCTGCAAACATTGAGGACATTCATGCCCTATTTGACCACCCTCAGGCAACGATTTTCGCGACCTCTCGAAGCCCGGCACAACACCTGCTTCCCGCAGGACTCTCCCGGACCCGTTCGACCGCCCTTGGCCCGAGACAAAGGTCGAGAAGACCGGCATTGCCGCCAGACATCGGGGAATAAAAACCTGCGGGGTGCCGCCTTGCGACGATGTCAGGAGCTTGCACTCTCTCATGAGCAGATCTTCGCGGGGCGAACACGGCCACAGTCACACGCGCCCCCCTCGTTGGCAAGATCATGAGCCTGCCCTGCACTCGCAGCACAGCATGCTGACGCCAGCTCCTGAGATCGACGCAGCCCAGGTGCCAACGAGCCTGGCTTCCGCCCGTCGTTTAAAGATCGACACAGGGCAAGCACAACGCCGAGCTGTCCAGCCCGAGCTCTCGTAGATCGGCTCCTGAGTGATCTCACCTTTAATTAATTGCAGCTGCGCGTCGGTATCCAGCCTCCTCTTAGGCAGGCGCTCAACGCGCTCAGGAGTCACCTCCGCGGCGAAGGCAGAGGATCGCAGCCCTCGTTTTAATTGCTATCATTTGTGTCTCCAAATATATTCATTATTTCGCAGCGATCGTCTTCGCTCCCCTAAATGCCCAATAAACCGTCAATCCGGCGATGGCACGGGATTCGCTTGTCAAGTTTTCGTCTTGCGCGACCTCCTCCGCACTCTTGTCCTCTGCGTGCCCGCAGTCCTGCTCCCCCTCGGCTGCGTCGATGCGCCCTTGACCACCGCCCATCTCGACCCCGATGGCCAGCTCCACAGTGCCCGCATGGAGCAGGGCGCTTTCGCCGCGCGGGTCGACGCCGAGCATCAGGCCGCCGTCCAGATCACCGCTGTGCTCGCCACCCAGACCGAAGGTCCGCTGACCGATGCCGCGGCCTTCTCCACCGGCGAAGAAGCGGTGCATCTCCACCTCCGCGCCGACCGCCTGGCGACACCCAGGCCGGTTGTCTTTGTCTGGACCCACGACGGCGAGCGCGAAGAGGTCGAGGGCGTGCTGGCTCCCTCGACCACGCTGGCGATGGCGAGCAGCCACAGCATCGATCGCGAAAGCATCGGCACCTGGACGATCGAGATCCTGAGCATGCCGAGCGAGAGCGGCGCGCAGGCGTCCCTCTTTGAGCGCGAGTTTGTCATCCTCAGCGAGTAGATCCCCGGGGCCCGGTCGACCCGCCCTCGCGCTCTGTCGCGAGCGCGGGTCTTTTTCTTGCCCTGAGCGCGCAAATTCCCGGGCGAAGCTCGATCCGCACGCTCGCCCGACTGGACTCGCCTAGGTCCGGACCGTAGCATTCGGGCCATGGCAGCCGGACTATCCACAGAAGAGGTCGAGATCTTCGCCCGCGGGCTCTACCACCTCGCCAGCGTCGACGGAATCGAGAAGGAGGAGACCGCACTGATCTCCGAGTTCCTCGAAGAGACAGGTTCGTCGATCACCTTCGACGACCTCAAAGATTCGACCTTCATCCCCTACGAGGCAGCGCAGACCCTCGAGGCGACCTACCTCCGCCGGATCTTCATCCTCTCGGCGATCACCCTGGTCAAGTCCGACGGACACTTCTCCGACGCGGAGCGCCGCGCCCTGGGGGAGATCGCCGACGTGTTCGGCCTGAGCAACGCCGAGTTCGGCGATTTGGAGCAGGAAGCGGCCCGCCAGAGCCTCGCCTGATCCACACCTCTTCTTCCCTCTCCCCTCCCCCCCAGCAAGAGAACAGCGACGCCCATGGGACTTCTAAGCTTCATCAAGAGCCAACTCATCGACATCATCGAGTGGCTCGACGAGACCAACTACACCCTCGTGTACCGCTTCCCGGACGAGGACCACGAGATCAAGAACGGCGCCAAGCTGATCTGTCGCGAGAGTCAGGCCGCGATCATGATCAACGAGGGTCAGCTCGCCGACATCTTCCCGCCCGGAACGCACACGCTCTCGACCCAAAACATGCCGGTGCTCTCCCGCCTCAAGGGCTGGAAGTACGGCTTTGAGAGCCCCTTCAAGGTCGAGGTCTACTACGTCAACCTCCGGCAGTACATCGACCAAAAATGGGGCACGTCCAACCCGGTGCTGATCCGTGACCCCGAGTTTGGCGTCGGCAATCGCCCCGGTCGCGTCAGGATCCGTGCCTTCGGCTCCTACAACTTCAAGATCGGCGATCCCGGGGTCTTTTATAAGGAGATCGTCGGTACCCAAGGGCTCACCACCACCGACGACATCAGCTCGTTCCTCAAACGCCTGATGGTCTCCAAGTTCAGCCAGGCCGCCGGCGGCTCCGAGCTCAGCGTCGCCGATATGGCCGCCAACTACTCGGTGCTCGAGGACGCGGTCAAAAAGCAGATCGCCGAAGAGTTCACAAAGTACGGGCTCGTGCTCACTTCGTTTGTCATCGAGAACATCTCGCTGCCGCCCGAAGTCGAAAAAGCCCTCGACGCCGCCGCCGCTCAGTCGGCCCGTGGGGTCGACAATACGCTCGCCTGGGAGGGCATGCAGGCGATGCGCGACGCAGCCCGCAACCCCGGCGGAAGCGGCGGGGTCATGGGTGCCGGCATGGGCATGGGCATGGGCATGGGCATGGGCAACATGATGGGCCAGGTGATGGGCGGCGTGATGCAGCCCCAGCAGGGTTATCCGCCCCAGCAGGGTTATCCGCCCCAGCAGGGCTATCCGCCCCAGCAGGGCTATCCACCCCAGCAGGGCTATCCGCCCCAGCAGGGTTATCCGCCCCAGCAGGGCCAGCCGCCCCAGGGCTATCCGCAACAACAGCCCCAGCAGGGCCAGCCGCCTCCTCCTCCTCCTCCGCAGGGCGGCGGCGGCAATACCCTCGAGTCCAAGCTGATGAAGCTTAAGTCAGCCTTCGAAGCCGGACTGCTCACCGAAGACGAATACCGGGCCAAAAAAATGTCCCTCCTAGACGCCTTCTAAGGCCGCGGGGTCCGGTTGGATCCCGTAAAAAAGCAGGCCCTCGACGTTCCAGTCGAGGGCCTTTTTTTTCTTCTTTTCTTTTCTTCGTTCTTCTCTTTTCGCTGGCTCTGCGATCACATCACCGGCACGTCGGCGTCGAAGGGCCGGTGTTCGACGGGTCCGTGATCGAAGATCGCCGCAAGCCAGCGACAGCGGTCGGGCTCGGCTGCCTTATCGCAGTGCTGCCCTTCGTCGCGCAGGAAATCGATCTCGACAATGCTCGGCCTTCGCGGCCGCAATACCAGCGAGCTGCGAGCGCCGGCCATCGACGGCTCATCCATCTCGCGGTTGTGACAGACAAAGCACCGAGTGATCCTTGCGTGCTCCTCGTTGCGCACCCGGTCGAGTGCGGCCGCGACCGTCGTCGGCTCCACCAGCGGAAAGCCGAGCTCGCCCTTCACCGAGCGACCGGGCCCCATGGGTTGACCAAACTCGACCAAGTCGCGCCCCTTGCCGTCGAGCACAATTGTCATCACAAAATCATCGCTGCCCCAGAGAAAAATCCTCGGGCTGCGCTCGCCAAGCCCCGGCTGCAAGCTCTCACCGCTCTTCGAGGCCTCGATGCGCAAGGGCCTATCGAGCGCCTCGACAAAACACTCGGCGCTCACCGGCATGGGCAAACCGTTGGCCAGCGTCACCGCCTCTTGGATCGTGCTCGGCGAACCCGTGGCACCTGGCCCCGGTTGACAACGCCGCGGGTCGACCTTCGCAGCGACAGCTGGCTCGGAAGCCGGCGTCGGCCTGTCGTTGCAGGCCATGCTCGACGCGAGAGCGCCGAGAGCGATGAGCTGAAGCAAGATCCGCACAGGCCGATGGTAGTCGAGCCAACGCTCGTCCGGCCTCGCTGCAGAGCGCAATGTCTACGCGATCAGTACCCACGCTCCCCACTTGCGAGCGAATACGCGCAGTCTCTCTAGCGGACATCAAGCTCTCCGCACGGCCCCCCTGCCACCTACGGGATCACAAACCCCGGCGACAACACGATGCAAGTGGGAGGCTTTGCCGGCAACGATGCACCGGGTTTATGATCGATATGATCTCCCGTATTGTCATTCACATCTGCGCTCGGGGTCGCGGTGATGAGCGGCCTGCTCGTCTTTCGAAGCATGATCATCGAGGCGGATCGTTTGCCGCCCGCGCGCACAGAGGCTTCAGCCTCACCGGATTCATAGCCCTGCTTTTTGCCGGATACCTTGTATTGCTTGGTACCGGAGGGCGGGGCTATCATCACCGCAAAATTGCCGCGCTTGTCGGTCCATAGTTTGCGCGTAGAAGGCAGAGTCGCCACCCTCGCTCTGGCAACCGGAGCACCCCTGCCATCCAAAACCCTGCCGTAGATCCAAGTCTCGTCGACCCGGATCTTGCGGGCCTTGGGCCTGCATTGCCCGACAGCCGGGGCCCACTCCCCTTCGAGCGGCGGCCTCATCATGATGTCGTGTTGGCTGCGATCGCGATCTGCCGCCATCGCATCGAGCACCACCAGCTGTTTGCCCGGCGCCGACGCCTGCAGCTGCAAAAAGAACTTAAACCCCTTTGGCACGACGATTTTATAGTGGCCATTCGCATCTGTACATACTGTCTGAGTCGGCGGCAGTGTCTGGATTTGCGCGCCCGCGATCGGATCCAACGTCGAAGAGTCGAACACTTGGCCCTCGAGCACAACAACGCCGTCCGCACGGGCCAAGCTCGGCAACGCCAGCGACGCGGCAACAAGGACAAACAAACCCAGAACCTCAAACCATCGCATGTGCATCTCCGACTCCCTGGCTGCCCCAAGATTTCCATGTTTGCAGCGAAAAACCACTGCTTTCTTCGAACACTCGTCGGTCATGTGATCCCGGCTGCTCACAGCGCGAGCGCTCGCCACGACCGAGCACGACCGAATACGACCGAGCAGCGATGTACGCGATCGGGCGATCCGACGAGCATGGTGCTTACGCGCTCGGCGGTCGGCGGCAGTGCGACCTTGAAGGAAGGGCAACTCGCCCGTCTGCCCTCGACGACGCCGTCGGTCGCGAGGCCGAGGTCTCGATATCAACCTACTCCGGCAGCTCGCGGCTCGCTCCAACACCCCGATGTTTGTTTGGCCCAATGTCGACATAGGGCACGCATGCGATCCCACTCGTCGTCATTGTCGAAACTTCCAACAAATAAGAGCTGCGCAGACACTCATCCCCCAGGTGCGGGATGTAATCACCGTCGGCGAGTTCTACGAGCTGGCGGACGGCGAGCAGATCATCCTCATCTACGAGCGAACCGCCGGCGAAGGGCCAGCCCCACCAGGAGCAGCAGATAGAGCGAGGTACCGGCCACCACTGGGGTGTCACCCACGATGGCGTAGAGGGTGTGGCGTCGGCGGATGGGGAGTTCGGTAACCAGGACCCGGTCGTTATCTTCGTCGACTCGCATCCAGCCCCGCACGCGGCCCATGGGGTCGAAGCCCGCCGAGGCCGCCCAACGGGTCGACCGGAGGGTGGAAAATCCCCCCTCGATGGCGCGGGTCCGCGCGAGCATGGTGTGGAGCGGGTCGATGCCGCGCCAGTCGGAGGAGGGCAGCAGTACCAGGTCGACGCCCGCCTGGGCGTGACGCCGGGACATCTCCGGAAAGTCGTGGTCGTAGCAGATGGCCAGGGAGACCACGCCGTAGGGGCGCTCGATGCGGGGGGTGGGGTTGTCCGAGGGCTCGGTCTCGCCGGGCACCGGATGGCGCTTGTGGTAGCGAGCCAGCTCCTGCCCCTGGTCGTCGAGGAACACCGCGAGGTTCTCGAAGCGAAAGGGATCGTGGGAGGTGGGCACGATGTAGGCGAGCACCAGGTCAACGCCCCGCTCCCGGGCAAAGGCGCCGGCCCGGGCCAGCAGGGCAGGCTCGTCCGAGCGCTCGACGATGCTGGCTCCCTCGTTCCAGACGATGACCCGGGCACCTTGCTCGGCGGCCAGCGCCGAGCGGTCGAAGAGGAGATCGATGTTGGCCTCCAGCTCCTGCGGCGTGGGCAGGCCGTCGGGGGAGAGGCCCATGTCGGTGACCACCGCAGCCACCCGCACGGTGGGACCGACGCCGGGCTGGCTCAGGCGCCAGCTGCCGAAGGAGGCCACGGCCACGAGAACCAGCCCGAGCAGGGCACCGTGGCGGCGCCAGGGCACGTTGGGCACGGCCAGGGCGGCGGCGATTAGGGCCGCGACCCAGGCCATGAGAGCGCCGATAGCGGCGACGCCCAAAAGGCTGGTGAGCTGGAGCAGGGCGAGGTTGTCGGGCTGGGTGGAGGCGCCACTGCCCCACACACCCATGGGCCCGAAGGTGTAGCTGGACCACTCGCTCAGGGCGATCAGGGCCGGCCAGGCGTAGAGGGCGTGGACCTCCGAGGTGCGACGGCGCAGGGCGTCCCAAGCCAACAACAGCAACCAGCTGCCGAGGGCCATGGGCAGACCAAAGCCGACGGCGAAGACCTCGGGGATGGGCGGGGTGACGATCTTGCCCACCTGAGCGACCGTGGCGAGGATCAGCAGGGCCAAGATCCCGAAGCGCTGGCGCCAGCAGGTGGTGCGCCGGATCCACAGCAGCCAGGGCACGGGAGCGATCCAGGCCAGCAGGGGCACGCCCCAACGCATGCCACTCGCCACCACCAACAGGCTACCGGCCAGGGCCAGCGCAACGGTGGGCACGGATGTGGATGAATCTCTCACAGCGCCTCCCCATTCTGACGGGTTTCGCTGCGTCCCAGTGCCGCCCACAGCCACTGGAGCTGCTGCTGGTAGAGGGCCGGGATCGTTGTGGCGCGCTGGCCCTCCGGAAGCTGCCGGCCGACGACCGTGGTGCCGAAGAAGATGGCGACGATCGCGGCAAAGACCATCTGCACAGGGGTGTGGGCGGGAAGCTGACCCAGAGCGATGGCGCGCCGCAGCAAGGGCGGGATGAGGGCCTCCAGACCGGCGTCCCGGGGTGCCTCAAGCAGCTCCGGCTCACCGGGGAAGGCGCGGCGGAGGTCGGCATCGGTGGGCGGGGGGCAGGGTTTGAGGTCTGAGCGGGCCTGCAGGGCCACGATCTCCGCCATCACCCCGGAGTGCTGGAGGTGCTGGGCGGCGGTGGCCTGAAACAGCACCTCGATGGCGCCCAGAGGGTCGTCCTCCGGGTGGGAGGCGACGGCGGCGGCCATCTGCACCGACCAAAGCTGGACAAAGTAGACCAGCAGGGCTTCCTTCGTAGGGAAGTAGTTGAAAAAGGTGGCCGGGCTGATGCCCACCTCCTCGCACAGTTCGGTCACGGAGATGGCCGCCAGGGGCCGGTCATCGACCCGGGCGAGAAGGGCCTCGATCAGACCGATCCTGGTATTGGCAGCCTTGCGTTGGCGAAGGGACATGGGGAGACCTCGTGGCGGGAGAGGTCAATGTTGTAGTCCGTTCTAATTTTGGAGTCAACACTAAATTTGTCCTTTGTGGAGCCTGGGGGCCTTCTCCTTCGCCGCGCCAGCTGACCTGCGAGCGAAGGGGGACGCCCCCCGGGCACGGGTGACTAGGGCCGAGGCCCTGCGCTCATGGGGGAAAGGCGCAAACGCCCAGATTCTCGAGGCCCGCCGGTGCCTCCCCCTCCATAAAGAAGGGGATGCAGGTGGCACCGTCGAGCTCCGCACAGGGATCGTCGGCCTTGATGTCGCAGTAGGGAGTGCAGCAGTTCTCAGACCCGCAGTCGGGGAGATAGGGCGCCGGTATACATAGCTGACCGTCCGAGCAGGTCGGTCCATTGCACGGGTCGCCCAGGCCCAGGTCCTCGCCGGGGACGCAGGAGAACCCATCCTCGACGAAGGCGCAGGTGTCTCCGTCGTCGCACTCGTTGCTCAGCGGGTCGCATGCGCTCAGGCAGAGGTTGAGAACTCCGTCGTTGGTGATGGTGCATTTCGTTCCGGCCTGGGCGCAAGTCGGCTCGTCCGGAGTGCCGTCACAAAGGCCGACACAGACACCCTCGAGGGTCTCCTGGTCGATGCTCCAGCACATCGCCCCGAGTTCACAGCTGTCATGCCCGCTGAACTGGCCGTCGC
>Ga0256845_1003748_pt1 | contig 10107 bp, 7 predicted proteins | sample RiftiametaG_FD_189101 | JGI IMG/M metagenome (GOLD analysis project Ga0256845, IMG submission 189101) | Tube worm associated microbial communities from hydrothermal vent at the East Pacific Rise, Pacific Ocean - Riftia | ecosystem: Host-associated > Annelida > Integument > Unclassified ... | reverse complement strand
TCTTTGCAAAAAATTGGTTTGTTTTTTTGTGAAAAGGGCAAGGATTTTGTGTGTTATTGTTTGAAAACTGGTTTGGTTGATTAGGGGTGGTGGGGTTTGGGGTTTTTAAGGGTTGACTAATTAAAATAGAGATAAAATATTGAGTTTCATTATTATAAAACCCCAACAATTCCAGGCAACAATTTAATTTTTCTTATTCCAAACCCGTTAAACTAAACAAAAAAATCGGACTCATTTAATCTCAAGCAATTAGTTGATTTCAAGCCATTCTCATCCTTATCTTCTTTATTCGTTAATTATTGGGCATGAACAGAAGTGGCCTATATTACAAGCCAAAAACAAACAACACTAAACAGGCCATCAAAAACCACATTACCAAAGTGTTTGAACACATGCCTACTGGAAAAATATTTTCACCATCTGAAAATATAATATGTAAACCTTTTTTTTGGCACACAACTCTATGCCCAAGTTTTGTTAATTTTTCTTTCAAATTCTCTATGCCTGAACGACATATTCTTCTACCGCATGAGTTAATTCATTCGTCGTTTACTTGCTCAAGATGGTAATCCATCATCATTTCAACAACATTTTTTAATTCTATAATTGCTTCTCTTTCAGAATAAGCAAATGCAAATAAATTTTGACGCCCTTCTACTTAGGCTAAACAACCGTTACCATCTTTTTTAATAATTGTTTTCATATATTTCTTTGATAAGATAAATTTAAAATTCTATCACACTTTGTGATTGATAGTTTTAGCAATATCATTTGGTGAATATTCAAAAAATTTTACCGCCTGACGCCTCCGCTATAAACAGTACTCCCCTATTTTTTAACCTAACGCAATACAACCAGCCATTTTATGCTGTGTGGCAAAGCGAAACAGCATATAAAATAGTCAGGTTGATGCAATTTGTTAGATTTTTTACCACTCATCAAGATGTATCATCCTATCCATCATACTGCGTAATCTTATCGTATGTTCTTCTTGTTGTTGAAGCATTGCCTTTGCACTATTAGGTTTATCTGCTTTAGATAAATTCATCATATTTTCAAGCGTGTGTCGCATTTCCATAATGGCATGTCGTGACTTCGGAGAGCGCACGGAACCATGTCTCATAATATGCCGGATATAGTCTCTTGGAATAATAGACTCTGGGTTATCCATTTTCTTTTCTAGTCCTAAAACGGATGACCTTAATTCTGTAACTACAGATAGAACATCTGCTAAAGATCGCTGTTCTGGATTATCGCTTTGCCTAAGTAGTTGAAGGTCCAGTGATACAGAAATAGGAGTTTCTTGAGTGTTAGAATCTTTTTCTAGTGATTTTACTTGAGCAATAATTTCTTTCTTAGCTTCTTCTACACTATCTAAGTCGTGATGATCTACATGGATTGTTCTTGTACCTGCTACATCAAATGGTATTTGCTCACCCTTTTTTATAAGTTGAACCAAGGGTTTTTTAATAGCATGACGAATAGCCAACTCATAGAAAACATTAGGATTGCGCTCTGTTAAATCTGCTATTACTAACGGATCATCTACTATTTTCTGAATTACTTGGCTCGTGATCATTCCAGGCTCAGATATTTGATCAGCACGAGTTGCTTTATAACCACAAAATTCCACAGCTGGAGATATAACATGCTTTAATATTTGGTCAGATCGCTTTCTCGTATCTGATTCTGCCTCACCGATGGGAGCAATTACGAAACAGTCTTTTTCTTTTAATGTCATGCAACTCCTTTATTTACTTTTTAAATCTAACACCCAAACTGACCTAACACATTAGCGGTCAGGTGGAGTACCTTGCTAGGTGTTTACCCCAACCCTTTGTCATTTTTTACTAAAAATAATACTATAATAGCGACAAAACTCAATATTAAAGATAAACTACTCATTTTCTGTCAATATAAAAACCAATCACCATAAACAAAACTACAACTGTCACACTGATAAATACGCCTATCATACAACATCCTTTGCTATAGGATAAAGCACTAAAATTGTTAAAATAACCTTGCCAACACCCCAAAAGGTTTTAGCAAGGTTATTCTTTTATCAATCTAAGCGGATGAATTTCACGCTATTATTATAACATAATATTATGCAACTTTATTGTCGCGCTCAACATAACGATAACTGCCAATATTTAAAAGAAACCAAATGTGCCTTATGTTCCAAGTGTAAATACTATTAAGAAAAAATGTAGTATATGATGTGGCGTTGTTCCTGTTGACATTACATTTTTGTTGCAGTGACTACAAAACTTACCTGTTTGTTTTTGCCTCATCTTTCATTCTCCAAACCCTCTATTTTAAAGTAGTTCGTTTTTGCGAAAGCAAAACAAGTGGTGCTTTAAACTATCTACTAGAGTTGTTTGCCACATTCTTTCTTAAATATTTTAGAAGCATCATCTTCTACCTCTAAATATGATTTGGGTAACAACGCCACCCTGATTGTTGCATTGTCTTTATCCCAATCAACCGTACTTCCATCTGTGTTTTTACGTTTTAGCTTATTCCCCGCGCCAAGATTCATAGAAAAGAAATCAAGAAATCTTCTAGCCCCAACACCAGTGAATGCTTCAAATGTCACCTGATCTGTCTGCTCTGTTGAATCTAGCTTTGTTTTTAATTCAATAGAGTCGGAATGAAAGTCAAGTGCCTTACTTTTAGGATATGGCTCAACATAAACAACTCGTGATATTCCCGAAGCAATAATATGTTTTGCGCAATTATGGCAAGGAAACGTGGTGCAATATAGCGTTGACTCTATACAACTAATTCCTTCTCGACTACACGAAAGGATGGCTTCCATTTCGGCATGAACAACTCTTCCAAATTCTGTTAAATCACGAATTCTACTTTGCTCTAATACTTCTTGAATTTTATCCATACCTTCTTTATCAAAGTCGGTGGTATCCTGAATGTTAGACAGTATGTTTTGAATTATATCGCTCTGCTCGGACTTGTTTGAATCTTCATTTCTTGTGTAGTCCTTGCCATCTACTTTATCGACTACCTCTCCACTTTCATTATCTATCTCTGCCCAGTATAAACCGCCACCAGATACGGGGCATTCGTTGGCACCTGTTGATAGTATTTGTTGGTTTTTTGCTATTACAGCCCCCACTTGTCTAGACAAGTCTCCTGACCTTACGGAGCTTGAAAAGGCCATGAACATCGAAAATTCATCAAATGTTGGATTTTTATAAGGATGTGAAAATATTAATTCGAGAAAGCGTTGAATTGTATTTTTAACTTGATCATCATTTTTACCAAAATTTATAAAGAAATCAGATAAATGATATGTGTCACGAGTACGCTGACCGTGTGTTATTTTTTCGTCTTCATCAGTATCTGTTAATTGAGTTGCTTGCGTACTTTTTAGACCTTTATCATGGGTTAAATAGTGAAGGCGACGTTTTTTATCTGCGTGAATACCAAAAAGATAAAAACCTTGTCCGTATATTTTTCTTAATGTTTCGACTTCATCAGGATGTTTAAGTGAATTAATAATATAAGCCTTCTTATTTCCATCCTCACTACGAGCTTCCTTTATTAACTTTGCCGAGCCATAGGCTAGTATTGCATTGTTTTTAGTTGTTTTCCTTAACTTATCTCCTTTTTCCATTAAGGATTTAATTCTCTCATATTCATCTGCCATTTCATTCTCAGATAATAAAGATGAAACCTTTATCTCTTTAACCTTATATCCAAACTGTAACAATCTATCTTTTAAAGGGGTAATGACACGCGTTATATCAGTGCCAACAGCACTTACAATTCCTATTATAATTTCAGAGCCTTCAAACTCTCCATCAAGATACTGAGTAGAAATATCTTTTCCTGATGAGACTTCGTGGTTTGGAGTAGCGGATATGCCACTACTTGTCGTCTCCATTACTTCCTCTACTGGATATTCATTAGGAAATAATAGTGACTTAGCTTTCGATTCAAGAGATAACTTTTTTCCTTTTTGACCTTGAAACTGAATGGTTCCAGTAGTCACAAACCAGTTTAATACCCCTCCATTCAGACGAAATACTTTTTTATTGCCTTGAGAATTATCCCAACTACCATTTAATGATGATAATTTCTCTTGTAGTTGCTCGTAGGTACCTGTGAAGCTTGTTTTCATTGTATTTCCATATTATTTCTATATCGATTTTTCTTTAAACATAACACTTTACTCAGTAGTAATTTAAAATGATATGTTTTTGCGAAAGCAAACAAGTGCCACTTTAAATTTTAAATTGTCCGTTGGAACTACTTGTTATGTATTTTATCAGTTATAGATTTAATTATAGCCTTTGAATCTTCGTTATCTTTTTTTTATTACTTCTAATATGGGTTAAATAAACATTATTTTTAGTGAATAAACCACAAGGCACAATGGCTAATTTTCGATAATGTGGGATCTGTTTTCTTTAGCACTTCAAGATCATTTTTAACTTTGTTGATTAATAATGTCATTATTTTGCTCTAAAGAGTATGCATTCACAAGAATATTGATTATTTTTCCATCCAAATAATAATCAATATCTAACATGTTAAAGTCCTTTGTTTAATGACTGCTCCGTTTTGCAATATATATTCCACTGATGGTGATACAAATGCCTATCATTTCCATAATGGTTAAATATTCATTAAATATAATGTATGAGTAAATAGCTGCGATTACGGGTTGGCTCAATACAAGCACTGAGCCTAATGCTGCTTTTATGTTTTTCAGGCTAACTGCTAATAAACCTTGTCCTAATAAATGTGAAACAACGGCAATTAATAACAATATTGCAATTCCCTTGCCCGTGCTTGGAAAATGATTGTTCTCAAAAATTAATGAATATGGAATTAAAACAAACAAACTGCCAAAACCACTAACAAATAAAATATAGCCTGTACTATAGTTTTTATTACCTCTTAAGTGGCTAATGATTAGAAAATATAATCCATAAAAAAATGAGGTTGCTATTGCCAATATATCGCCTCTAATATTTTCTTCTGTTATTGCTATCTTTCCTGAGATCAATAGTGCCAAACCAGTAATTACAATACCTAATGCCAAAATAAATAAAGGTTTAATCTTTTCTTTAAAGACAATAAATGAGAGGGGTATTACTGTAAAGGGAATAAGATTTGCCAGTAAATTTGCATTGGCGATAGTAGTTAGATGAAATGAAATATGCCATAGGATTAAGTCTATCGCTAAAAATACGCCAGCTAATTGAAGTAATAATGTTGTTTTAAGATTAATTGTAATTGGTTTATTTGTTTCAAGTTTATACCAAAGAAAAGCGAGTGGCATAGCAAATAAAATACGATAAACTGCTGTAGCAACAGGATCAACTTCGCTTAATCTTACAAAAATACCGCCAGCAGCCAGACTAGCAACCCCTGCAAATAAAATGAATATGTATTTATTCATATTTCCCTAAATTCATTGATGCATCAGGGAATGTGCACATTATTCTATCCTTGCCTTTTCCTATGTTTTTTCTTTTTACAATTATATTTCCCATCCCGCCAGTTGCTTGTAGATGCGTTCCTCCGCACGGAATCTTTTTGTTATCGCATTCCCAAAACCAAGCGTCTGGATTTTTTTCATGTGGATATAACTTTATTGGAAGGTTGTCCTTTGCCATTTCATTTGCAAATAAAGTAACTTTTTGTATCAAATCTTGATCAAATTTTTCAGTTATTGAAAAATCGAATCGCGCCCCTTCTTCTTTTATATGGCATCCTATGATATTCTCTACCGCATCTGGCCTGAATTGGGCAACCCCCAAATATAATAAATGCGATGCAGTATGGCTAATGGTTAGTTTTTCTCTCCTATTGATATTAATTTTTATAGTTACTGAATCTCCAATTGATATTGCACTTAATTTTGATTGATCTTCTGGTGGGACAAAATGGCAAATTTGAGTGTCAATATTTATAGTTGGAAAATCATCAAGGTAAACTGGGGTTCCATAGCGTTTTTTAGTATCAATAAACGCTATCTTGCTATTGTCATTAAATATGATTTCGCCTCTATCCCCTTCTTGACCTCCGCCTTCTGGAAAAGCGATGGTTCTATCAGTAACAATGAAACTTTCTCCAATATCAATAATTTTTGCAGAGCAACTACTTAGTAGCATATTTTGATAGTATATTTTTTCTGTTGATTGTATACTTATTTTTTGCATTGAGCGCTTCCTTAGTTCATATATGAATCGCCATTATCATATAGTGAAAGCTCTCTATACAAAAAAAATTTATATTAAAAATTATTCTTGCTTACACCCAAAAGCCTCAATTAAGAGGCTTAGGGGTGTTTCTTACGACAAGTTTATGCTACTAAGGCATATTAAAAAGTGTGATTGTCCGCGCTAACCTTCCAAAACCAGGGCAAGAAATTGTTGCAACTTCTATGTGTCCAACTGAAAAACTAACTACTTCACTGTTTTGACACTTGTACATGCCTTTATCGTCAGTTTTTCCTACATAATTATACTTGTCAGTCACATAGTTTAAATCTTTTATCACGGGAAACCTCCAATAACCTTTTATTGCCTTTGCCTCGTATAGAGTATCAAAAGCAAGTTTGGCGGACTCTGCATCTTCTTTTGCTTGCTTCGCATTGTCAGTTGCTGACTTTTTTCTATCAATATCCGTTGCACTAACATCATCTGCGGATGCTTGTGTTTTATTTGCTGCTTCAATTGCATTATTCTTCGCTTCAAAACTAATGGCAATAGTAATTGCTGCCTTTGCAATTTCACTAGCCTCATGAGCGGCTTGAGCATGCACTTTGGCATCCTTTTCTGCTTGTATAGACTTCTCTTGTTCCTGTAATGCAGCTGACTTTGAAAGTTCTAAGGAATCATACTGTGCTTTTACTGCATCAGTAAGTCCGCCCTTAAAGCTATATAGTGTTTTTCTCAAATAAGCCTTTAAGTCTACTAAACTCATTGTTATAGTTGGAGAGTTTTCTATGGAATAGGTCAAGATAAGCTTCTTTTTATCATCCACTTGATCGGTGCTTAAAGCAACATCAATATACACTCCATCTGCCTTAACAACTTGGCAATTGCTCGAACTACAGTTCATATCATAACCATAACCCTCTTTCCAAATTAAATCCTCGTTGAAAGTCATGCTAAGTTTTTCATACTTGATACCTGCTGAAGTGAAAGTACTAGACTGAATGCTCTCCATTGTGGAAAGTTTAAGAATGGGTAATGCCAATGCATCAAATTGATCTCGAAAGCCATTAAATGTAAAAGGATAAAAATTAGAAAATACTTGAGTCAGGCTGTGCCTTAAATCTCCTAAATCTATAGTCATTGTCGCACTTTCTACATTCCCTACATAGATTATTTTAAGGTTCTTATTTCCAGAATTTAAATCAGACATGCTGACATTAACAGTTACATATGTTCCGCCCATTTTAACTAGCTTATGCAATTGTGAATTGTCCTTACCTAACTCTCTCCAAGTTAAAATTTTATTAAGTGCAATATCAAACCTTATTTCTTTAATTTTCTGATCTGAACCCTTCTTTGCAGATACCGTAATGCTTTTCATTGTACTTACTGATATGTTATTTACTGGCAAAAATAAGTTATCAAATTGTATTTTTGCTTCATCACTTATTCCGCCTTGATAGTTAGAATAAAACTTTAGATCTTCTTTAATTAGTGAGAGGTCTGCTGCTACAGTTACATTATCTGGCATAGAAGAATATGAATACGACAATGTTTTCTTGTCATCTCCCAAGGTTATTTCAAAGAAATCACTGATTGCATTAAAAGTAAAAGCACCCTTGTTATATTCATGCTGAGTTGAATCTCCCTCTAATGGTTCCGAAAAGCTGAATTGAAACTCTAATCCATTTGCACCTATATAATTCAACTTCACACCAGTTATCTCTGAAACAGCTGCATGCGCTACATTGGATATTAGTATCAATGATGTCATTAGTGCTACAGAAAGTAGCGTTCTTGTTATAAATTTTTTCATAATATTTTCCTAATTGTATTTAATTTTAGTTATTTTCGCAATTATAAGTTGCTGGAAACTCATCATTTTTGCTGGTGATATAGTGCATCCATCCTGAATATACAAGGAATTCTGATTCACACTTATCTGGCGTACTTACAGTATCGGCATCAATACCGCCACTAACGCCTGCACTGAGGATGGTGATTACTTGTGCATTTACATCGTTACTAGAAAATAAGTCCATATTTTCTGTTGCTTGAAATTGCGCTTCTGTTAAATGCGCAGTTATATAACCACAATCCTTTTTGTTAAATTCATCTGTTATGTGTTGTATACCGAACTCTGTTCTAGGGTGCGCTGCATTTTCAGCATTTACTGATGCGCAATTATCGTTTTCTGGATATATAATAGCCGATGGAGTCCCTGGGCGATTGAACAACCCAAACAACAATTGCGTTACTTTTACTCCTTTATTTGTTGGTATATGTGTCCATCCTGATATCTTGAGAGTATTGTATGCTTTTCTATCTTGTGTCTTTTGTGCTGCTATTCTTCGCTCTACTGATAGTTTATTAAATACTAGTTTAGCAGCTACTTTAGAGTTAAAGGCACTACTCTTATACCCTAATGCTGAGTCATTAGCACCTTTAGCGGATTCAACATGATCTTCAGCGTTAGCTTCATTTGGCCTAATATCATTCGCCAAATTATTAGCAACAATCGTTTCCTCATACGCCGACTTGACTCTATCTGCCAAATCAACAACCATATTATAAATATTTACTACTTCATTGTACTTCTCAGTAACCTTATCCCAGTTCTTATCACGAAAGAACCGTGCAGTCGCAGTCGCTGCAGTCGCTACACGATTAGATTCCATATTTAAGGGAAACAATAAGGAGGTTGCAAATTCTGCTCGATTTTTTGCTCTCTCCACATGAGCATCTGCAGCAGTGTGTGCTGGTTTAGGAGCTGGCGCTGGATCAGGGGGTGTCTTTGTATCATCAGGTGGCGTTGTATCATCAGGTGGCGTTGTCGGTTCCCTATTTTTTTCCTTAAGGACAAGCCAAGCATCCTCTGTTTTTTTTGCTTCTTTTCTGCTCTCATTGTAGTAATGAGTTGCTCCAAACTCACCTACATCAAAATCTTCTGCTTCATCGGCAAAAATTCTAGAATTGTCTGTATTGGCCTCATCGGCTGCGTTACGAGATTCTACTGCGGACTGATGGGCTTTGTTTTTAGCAATTAACACCATTCCCAAGGCTATATTAACATCAATCATAACACTTTCTGCGTCATCTTCAACTGTTGCATTCTGGGCAATAATAGCGAATTCTTTTATTTGTTGATATCCTATTCGTGCTTTTGAATTTTCCATTATCGTCTCATTCCTTTTTAGTAATGCAAGTTGTTCTGCTGATGATGCTTCTTCAGTAGACTCAAGAATGGAGTTTGTTTCGGTCTTCTTTGGAGAACTATTGTCCCCACACCCAAACATCGTTAATGCCATTACAGATAAAAATATTGTTTTTGTTGATTTTTTCATTTTATTTCCTTATTTTGTTTCCTTTTGTTAAAGTTATTATATTAGAGGCCAGATATTTGGCTTCTAAAGATAATTTGTCAGATATATTAATACCGCTCCCTCAATACACTAAATAATACGGCAATCTCACTTTAGTTTATAGTGTTTTTTTACCATAATGTCAAAAGTATTTCCTTATCTTTATTAAGAAGTTTTGAATACGCTTGCCGTTTATTAAAATCATGTATATTGTTAAACCTTCTGCAAAGAAGCATTTCCAAGGGAAACACATACCTTTTTATAGTTTTTTAGTCTCTTGCCTCTCATCTTTATTTCTTTATATCATACTCTTATATATTCTCACACAGTGTGGTAAAAAGAGTATTAAAGTGGAAAATATTGATAAAAGTCTCACTGATAATGACTCTCATAATTAAAACCACCTTCATTACATTAAAGTCTATTCCTGCTTACACCCAAAAGCCTCAATGAAGAGGCTTCAGGATGTTAATTACAACAAGTTAACTACTCAGGCACACTCACAAGTGTGACTGCTGGTGGACAAGTAACTTCTGCAATTTTTATAT
>Ga0256845_1003747_pt1 | contig 10109 bp, 7 predicted proteins | sample RiftiametaG_FD_189101 | JGI IMG/M metagenome (GOLD analysis project Ga0256845, IMG submission 189101) | Tube worm associated microbial communities from hydrothermal vent at the East Pacific Rise, Pacific Ocean - Riftia | ecosystem: Host-associated > Annelida > Integument > Unclassified ... | reverse complement strand
TACTGCACACTGACGTTATAAAAAGGGTGGGAAGGTTGGGGGAAGGATGATCCGTAAGTCAGGAGACCGGCCTGGGTAAAGAGACGTTCAAACTTTCGGGGAATGAGGAGAGAGCGTATTTATGAAGGACAAACTCACTTCTGTAGTATCCTCCGCATTTTTTCTTTCTCATTTTCCCTTATCACGGGGAACATTTTTCTAAACAGTACGATTCTTAGGATAATGTGACGACTTCCATTGAGGAATGTAGCAGGTTCTGACAAGTTTTCCTCTGGTGACGATCTATCGCGTACGTTAACGTTAAGAAACAGGAAATTAGTCTGGATAGGAAGTTTTTTGGCCTGTTCCGTCGTTATCGTTGCGGTTGTCTCAATCAGCCTGGGAAAAGCTGATATTGACATAGTTACGCTGCTAAAAATAGTTGTTGGGAAATTTTTTTCACAAGAGAGTCTGCTCCAAAATATTTCTCAGGCCAGAATTGCGATTATATGGGATATTAGGCTCCCTCGAATTTTGACGGCAATTTTTGTCGGTAGTGGATTGGCCGTATCCGGCACCGTATTTCAAGCGTTGTTAATGAACCCCCTGGCCGATCCGTACACGATCGGGGTCTCGACAGGGGCGGCATTTGGGGCAGTGGCTGCGATATACTATAATCTGTTTATCTCGGCTTTTGTGCTGCCGATTACCCCCTTTGCGTTTGCCGGTGCGCTGTTCACGCTGCTGTTAGTGATAAAAATAGCAACACGAAATGGCTATTTAAGCTCTGTCAATCTGATTATCGCCGGTATTATCGTCAGTTCAATTCTGTCAGCCGGAATCAGCTTTCTGAAAAGTGCTTCAGGGGAGCAGGTTTCGGCTATCATTTATTGGTTGCTGGGTAACTTAGCCGCAAAAACGTGGCGGCAGGTGGGGCTGGCGGCTCCGATTATTGGAGTCGGGACTCTTGTTTGTACTTATTTTGCAGGGGACCTGAATATTTTATCTCTTGGTGAGAAAGAATCCCGCTCGCTGGGAGTGGATACGCTTAAAATGCGGAGAATTTACCTGGTTATCGCTTCGTTGATTACGGCGGTGTGCGTATCGGTCAGTGGAATTATCGGATTTATCGGACTGATCGTTCCTCATATCCTGCGATTTGCCCTGACCTCTGACAATCGGGCCTTAATTCCGCTCTCTGCGTTCCTGGGGGGAATGCTCCTGCTGCTGGCTGATAATGTCTCGCGGGTTGCCTTCAATGTGGAAGTCCCGGTTGGGGTGATCACCACCTTATTTGGCGGGCCGTTTTTCATCTATATCTTTATTTCAAGGAATAAAACAATCCAGTAGAGGATTGTTGATTGACGATTGATGGTTGTTGATTGAAACACGTGAACCTCAATCCTCAATCGTCAATCAGCAATCGAAAAGGTGTTTGACGTAAAAGACCTCTGGTTCCGCTACGACTCAAAAGTTGTCTTGAAAAATGTGAGTTTATCACTTGAGCAGGGAAAATTCTATTCGGTGATAGGCCCCAACGGCGCAGGCAAGACAACATTGTTGAACATCTTGACGGGGAACGCCAGGCAATACAGGGGCGATACCCTCTTTTTAGAGAAATCTGTACACGAGTACTCAATAAGAGAGCTAGCGCAATATTTTGCGATTATCAGTCAGGGAGTCAGCATTCGATTTCCCTTTACCTGTCTGGAAATTGTGATGATGGGGAGAAATCCCTTTGTGGGCCGGATAAGGCGTTTGAGCGACGAAGACATGGGGATTGTCTATGAGGCCATGGCTGTCACGGATACCGTACAATTTTCGGATACCTTGATTTCAGAAGTCAGCGGCGGCGAATTTCAACGAGTCATGTTTGCCAGGGCGTTGGCCCAAAAACCGCGAGTTTTGTTTTTAGATGAAGCATTTTCCGGCCTGGATATTTCGCATCGCATTCGTTCGTTGAAGTTAAGCCGTCAATTGGCTGAACGGGAGCATCTGACGGTGTTTGCCATCATGCACGATCTGAATGCTGCCTATATTTTCAGCGATAAAGTGCTCGTGTTGAAGGAAGGGGAAATTCGTGGTTTTGATGCTCCTAAATGTCTGATGACATCAACGTTCATTCATTCGATTTTTAATGTTCATGTTCACCATGTTAAGGACAAAGGGCTGATTGTGATCCCTTCGTGAAATATGGTGGGTGCTCTATGAATGGATAGCCATAAACGTAGGCTCGAAGGGTTTTTTGTCCTTCGGAAAAAGGAGGTGGTGGTAATTGTCATAAATCCATTGATGGTGTGAGAACATTCTGTCACGTATCACTTTATACTGAAATGATCATAACAAAAAGGAGTTATGTGTGTCGAAAACGTTCGACTTACATACTTTACATCAGGAGAATACAATGATGAGAGGAACAATAATTTTTTTGCTGTGTGTGACATTAGCCGTGAGCGGGTTGGCAATATTCACCCAAAAAGTTTTTGCTGAAGCGAAAAAAGCGATCGTTGTTGTCAGTTTTGGCACAAGCTATGCGGATACCAGGAAAGCTACAATTGAAGCGTGTGAAAAAAAGATACAAGCGACATTTCCTGATTACGAGGTGCATCGGGCGTTTACATCAAATATTATTATCAAAATTTTGAAAGAACGGGATAATATTCTGGTTGATACGCCTGAAGAAGCCTTACAACGATTACAGGATGGGGGATTTTCAGAAGTCATCGTACAACCCCTGCACGTAATCCCCGGTGCCGAATTTCATGATCTCCTGAGTGTTGTCAGAAAATATGAAAAAGCCTTTGAGACCCTCCAGGTAGGAACCCCGCTATTGACCACAATCCATGATTACATGGCTGTGGCGGACGCCTTAACAGGACAGCTCCCGGATTTGAAAGACCAGGAAGCCGTTGCCTTTATGGGACATGGCACGCACCATCCTGCAAATGCCACCTATGCCTTGCTGGAGCGCGTCCTTGAGGATAAGGGTATGAAGCGCATTTTTGTTGGAACCGTGGAAGGGTATCCGGCATTCGAGCAGGTGTTGACACGCTTACAGGATAATAATATCGAGAAAGTCACGCTCATGCCGTTTATGCTGGTTGCCGGCGATCATGCCCAAAATGACATGGCTGGTGATGAAGAAGATTCCTGGAAAACCATGCTGAAAAAGGAAGGCCTTGTCGTTGAGTCGTATTTGCACGGCTTAGGCGAAAATCCGGCGATCCAGGATATTTATCTCCAGCATATCGAGGAGGCGATGAAGGGAGAATCAGAAGCTCTGAGTCTCTGATTCTGAGAGGTTGTGAAATTCCGGGAAGTCATCTTGAAGTGGTGGCTTCCTGGGAGTTGGGAGTACTTGGAGTGACCGGATCGGTGTTCTTGTTCCCAAGCTCCAACTTGGGAACGCGCCTGTAGGTCGAAGCTGCCGCTTCGACCAGTCGAACTGGAAAGTTCGACCTACATCCACACTTTTTTGGGAATACGCTTGTAGGTCGAAGCTGCCGCTTCGACCAGTCGAACTGGAAAGTTCGACCTATATTCACACTATACATGGGAGGACACGTATATCACCATGAACAAAATTCTCACAACACTCATATTGATTGTAAGCATCTGCTTCCTGAGCCTGACGTTGTTCGTCTCCATGTGTCAGGGAGAACCTGTAACCTTTGTTGATGATTCAGGGCAGGAGATCGTTCTTCACGAACCGGCGCAACGGGTTATCTCCTTATATTCAGCCCATACGGAAAACCTTTTTGCGCTTGGTCTCGACCCGGAAATTATCGGGGTTGGAAGAGTGGATATTTATCCCCCTAAAGCTCTTGAAAAACCAAAATACGATTGGAAATCTGATCCTGAAAAAGTGATTGCAGCAGAACCTGATGCTGTAATCATCAGACCTTTCATCAAACGTTCTCGTCCGAATTTTATCGCCGCTCTTGAACGCGCAGGTTTGCGAGTGGTCACGCTCTATCCTGATTCGTTTGAGGAATTTGGTCCCTATATCCGCAAACTGGCCTTGCTGACAGGAAAGACGGAGCAGGCCGAAAACCTGTTGCAGACCTTCTATCAGGAAATCCAGGACATCCAAAAGTTGACCGCCCAGATCGCGCCGAAAGTACACGTCTATTTTGAATCCGTCGAGAAAGGGTATAAAACCGTTACCCCCGATTCCATGCCGGGCAGAGCCATCGAAGCCGCTGGAGGGCTGAACATCGCCAAAGATGCCGAACCTGTCAGAAAAGGAAGCTCTATCGCGGCCTACGGGGTTGAACGGATTCTGGAACATGCCGATGAAATTGATGTGTTCGTCTCTCAGCGGGGAGCGATGCATGCCGGGGGAAGCGTTCATTCCATTTCCGTCCGCCCGGGGTTTTATGCGATAAAGGCTGTAAAAAACGAGAAAATTTATGTGATCAATGAAAAATTGATCTCAAGCCCGACATTTCGGTATATAAAAGGAATCCGGGAACTGGCGCGCATGTTCTATCCTGAAATGATGGACGACCTGTCGCGCTTCAGCACGGACAACACTGTGACCAGAGGGGAAATGGCTGAGATCGCAGTAAGATTCAAACACAAACCTATCTTCGCACCGACATCACGGTATTATCGTAAAAAACATAAAGGCCACACCTATGGTACATTCGTGGATGTTGACATTCAGCATCCTGCTTTTGATTTTATCGAAACAGCCGTGACGTCAGGATACATGGCTGGGGAAAAAAAGGAGGGGAAAGAACGGTTTTATCCTGATAGACCGGTCACCCGCGATGAGTTGGCAAAGGTCCTGTTTATGCTTCGTGATTTTGGGAAAGCAGATAGAACTGTGGAAATCAAAGACTTAGAGCAGACGTCAAAACCGAGAATTGTGCAAATCCTCGTGAACCACGGCGTCATGAGCTGTCAGGACGGCTATTTTTATCCAGAGAAAGCGGTAAGCGGAAAAGAAGTCGTCGAAATTTTGCAGCGACTTCACAATTTAACGTGAGTTCAGGGGGCGTCCAATGACCATCACGGGATGAAAGGCGTCTGGAAGAAGACGTTCAAACAGGAGGACGGAAGCCAGGCGTTCGCGGCGAACGCCTGGCTTCCGTTGACACGCTGCACTCTGATTGCTTGAAACATCAGCATCCGACAATATGGATCACTGTTTCATCCAAATGTTGGGTTCTCCAGAATATCTTTCTGCTCCAGGGAATCGTTTCCCGTCGATCAAAAACAACCAGCCAGCCTTCCACGCAGCCTAACGTTTCCATATAACCTGCCAGCTGTTCCTGACCTTCGGCGTAAGTCCTTTTGCTGTATCGTAATTTCAACTCAATCGGATACTTCACGTCCTGATACTGGACGCACAGATCGAGTCGGTCGGAGCCTGATGCCATTTCCCGCAATACTTTACCGCCGCTATTGACAATACGTTGTAAAAACGCCTGGAGGATCAGGTGCGGAGCCGCTTCTTTGTACTGGAACCGTTCTTTCCAGATGTCACTATTCTCCCGCCAGAATTGCTGAAAATCCTGGAGCAGCCGGTTCATGTCAAGTGTTTCATCTGCGATATACGCCAATGTGTCAGGGAGTGATTGTAAGTCCTCCAATTCCTGCTGCGACCGAAAACTCAGGGTACGAATAATCACTTCAGCATAGATTGGATTGGATGGCGTTAAATGTTTTTCAGACTCGCAGAGCAGACCGAGATCGAGCACATATTGAAAATCATCGTCCAGGGGATCATACCGCCTGTTTTCACCAAGAATGACTGGCTCAATAATTTTCCTGACCCGTTCTTCTTGCAAACGTTGCATCAGGCTGTCAATATGCGTATCACGGCGTCGGATGATGGTTTGCACCGCTTGTTCGACATGATTGACAGCAATGGGTTGAGAAAAATCGGATGCAAGTATTTTAACGACAATCTCTCTGGCAACAGCATTGATAAGCCACGGCTGTCCACGGGTATAATAATAGACGTGTTCGACAACCTCCGGCGGGAATTCCTGGCCTGTTTGCTGTGTGTGCTGGGCATATAAATGAGAGATGTCTTCTTTGGTAAAATTCCGTAAAGTCAAGGCCTCTGAGACAATGTTAAAAGGACTTGCACTGCCTAAGGTCTCTTGATCCTCACGAATTTTACCTTTGTAATCGCGGATATTCCGCATGCCAACAAGAGCAATGGAATGGACAAAAGGGCTCCGGCTTCGGTTGATATATCCATAACGTAATTGTCGCAAAAATGAAACCAGCGTTCCGTTTGACAGACAATCGATCTCGTCAAATAAGATCACAAGCGGTTTAGCCAACTTCCGACAAAACGACGATAAGGATTCGCGGAGAGCAGTATTCGAGTATGGAAAATTCATGTCTTCGGCGAAAGAGCGGCCTTGTAAGGCCTCATGAATGTTTACTTCAGCGATCAATTCTCCGATAATTGCCGGGATCCCTTTGTCAGCATTATCAATTCCCTCAAGGGCTTCAAGCGAGCAATAGAGTACATGATATTTGCCGGAAGCATTTAATTGCCGCTCTAATTCAAACAAAAGCGTTGTTTTGCCGGTCTGACGCGCCGCATGGATGACAAAATATTGCTTTTGCGCAATAAGCTCAACGAGGTTTTTGCACCGCGTTTGGGCTGGCAGCATGTAATGTTCATCAGGATTGCACGGTCCCGCCATATTAAAAATTTTTTTCATACGCATACCTTAATAAGGTCGTGATAAATTAAAGATTCACCTTACGCAGGGCGTACGTTCTTCCCTGTCACCAACGATGCGCTGCCCATATCTGTTCCACCCCGTGTTGAAACACGGGGCGATGCTGACCAGGCCTGTTGAAACAGGCTCCTGTCCAGCCAGCCTGATTGATCAGGCTTGGTCAGCATCGCCATGCCATTCATGGCGTGGCGGGGATTGCACCAGCCCGATATTGTGCGGGCAGCGCGTCGTTGATGGCAGGAGATGTTTTCCATCCTGCGTAACGTGAGTTAAAGAAATAGCTTGGAGCGTATCATTTCTTCCCCTGAACTCACGGTATTCATGTTTTGTCGTGTACGAAGGCATTTTTGATGAATAATTTGGTCTATAGAGAATGTCAAGAAAAGAAGGAATAAAATGTAATTGACAACACAGCACGTTCCCCGTGTCATGTGGCAGTGGGACTTTTGATCATCTGCTAAGGTAACGCCACACGGCCCAGCATGAAACGTGTCTCTGTAGCGTTTTGCGTTTCATGCCATTGATGTTCATGGCTGACTCCTCATAATCTTTATTTACGTATTCCATTGACAGAATCCCCTCCTTTTCATAGGAATATTTCTACATTAAAAATATTTAGTCACTCAAATTGTGGTCTCTCAAAAAGGAGGAGAGTTGTTATGAAATATCGGAAATTTGGCAGAACAGGCTGGCAGGTCAGTGAAATCGGCTATGGCATGTGGGGGATGGCCGGATGGACAGGCTCTGACGATAAGGAATCAATGCACTCTCTTGATATTGCCGTGGAATTAGGCTGTAATTTTTTTGATACTGCCTGGGGTTATGGGAAAGGGAAAAGCGAGAGGATTCTCAGAGAGGTGCTGAAGCGACACCCGGAAAAACGTGTATACACTGCGACAAAAATTCCGCCTAAAAATTTTATCTGGCCGTCACGCCGGGAGTTCTCGTTTGAGGAATGTTTCCCCGCTGACCACATCATCGAGTACGTTGAAAAGAGTTTGATAAACATTGGCGTTGATACCATCGATCTGATCCAGTTTCACGTCTGGGAAGATAGCTGGGCTACGGATGAGCGATGGCAACGGGCAATGGAAGATTTGAAGCAGGCCGGGAAAATTCAGGCTGTTGGCATCAGTATCAATCGCTGGGAGCCGAACAATAGTCTTGAAACGATTAAAACCGGCCAGATTGATGCGGTGCAGGTGATTTATAATATTTTCGATCAAAGCCCGGAAGATGAGTTATTTCCATTGTGTCAGGAACGCAATATCGGGGTGATTGCGCGGGTCCCTTTTGATGAAGGAACTCTGACCGGAACCTTCACAAAAAAGACAACCTTTCCGCCCGATGATTGGCGCAGCACCTATTTTGTGCCTGAAAATCTGGCAGCGAGTGTTGAACATGCCGAAGCTCTCAAGCCGCTTATCCCTGAGGGGATAACCATGCCGGAAATGGCGTTGCGCTTTATTCTTTCCAACCCGGTTGTGAGCACCACCATTCCAGGAATGCGGAAACCCGCCCATGCTCGTGCAAATCTGGCAACAAGCGATGGAAAAGGGTTGTTCCAGGAACTTTTGGTTGAGTTGAAAAAACATCGCTGGGATCGCGTGCCCACTGAATGGTCGCAATAGATCGTAGAGACTAGGGCATGCCTTGTCTCTACAGAAATCCATGGGTCAAACCCGATTTCAAGATCAGGGAAAAAATACCGTGTCGTCAATAACCGGTTCGTATAAATCGGCAGTTTCAAAACACGCCCACAGATTCGGATTTGATTTTCATACGCAGGGCACAGGTTCTCCTCTGTCACCAACGATGCGCTGCCCCACCATATCGGGCTGGTGCAATCCCCGCCACGCCATGCATGGCGTGGCGATGCTGACCCAGCCTGATCAATCAGGCTGGCTGGGGGCAGGAGCCTGTTTCAACAGGCGTGGTCAACGTAGCCCCGTGTTTCAACACGGGGTGAAACAGATGGGTGCAGCACATCGTGAAAGGGGAGGTTTTTATCCTGCGTAACGTGAGGTAATGAATAAAAGTCTGGAGAGCGCAAACTCTGATTTGCCCACATCCACGAACTCTTTATCGTGAAGAGATGTCTTGTCAGAAACCGGGGTTTTCAAAAAGGACTCCGGTTTCTTTATTTTGAGGATTCAGGATTATGATGGTACTCTGGAAGAAGAATTTGGTGTTTCTGTGGATTGCGCAGTTTTTTTCCATCGCCGGATTCAGCTTTGCCCTGCCGTTTACGCCTTTTTATCTCCAGGAACTTGGGATAGAGGACCCGACGCAATTACGGGTTTGGTCCGGACTTGTCTCAGCTGCTGCCGGATTCTCAATGGCGATTATGACGCCTTTTTGGGGGTATTTAGCTGATCGTTTCGGGAAAAAGCCCATGGCCCTGCGAGCAACATTGGGGGGAACGATAGCTTTGTGTGGGATCGGACTGTCGCAAAGCCCCGGAATGATGCTTGGTTTTAGGATTATCCAAGGGGCGTTCACCGGAACTGTGATGGCAATTCTAACGCTGGCGGTGGCAGAAACTCCGAAAGAACGTGTGGGACTCACGATTGGACTCATGAATGCCGCCGTGTTTGTCGGTAATTCGGTCGCTCCTCTCGCTGGCGGTGTTTTTTCGGATATGTTTGGATATCGGGCGAGTTTTTTCGTGGCGGCGGGGTTTCTTTTTGTCTCATTTACTCTGGCATTGTTCTTTGTGCAGGAGAATTTTGTGTCACAACCGAATAAAGCATTTTCCTTTTTTGCGGACAGTAAATCCCTGTTGATGTTCGGCGGCGTGCTCCCGATTGTGGGACTCTTTTGGTTATACGGAATTTCCCGGACTTTGCAAATGCCCGTTTTGCCCTTGTTTATCCGGGAACTCATGGGGACGGATCTGCGGGTTGCCACCCAAACCGGCATCGTGACCTCGGCAGCAGGCATCGCGTCTGTGCTGTCAGGAATTCTTTTCGGCTCGTTGGCTGACAAAGGAAATATCTTACATATCGGGCGTCTTTGTGCTTTCTCTGCCTCTTTGTTGGGAGGATCGATTCTTCTGATTCACAAAGTGTGGCATCTCGTCGCACTGTATTTTCTGGCCGCCTTTTTTATCGGCGGGATTGATGCGATCCTGAAAATTCTGCTCACGCGCATTGTGCCGGCCAGCCAGCAAGGCTCAGCCTTCGGTTTGCTCGGCAGCTCCCGCGCCTTCGGTTGGTCTATGGGTTCGTTGAGCGGAGGAGTTTTGGCCGCGTTCCTGGGATTTCGGGCAGTGTTTGTGCTCACAGCCGGATTTTTTCTGCTGATCGCTTTGATTCTGCACCTTCTGTCACGAAGCAAGGTTCTGGCAATTAAAAATTAAGAGTTCACCTTATGCAGGATGAAAAACCTCTCCTGTCGTTAATGACGCTCTGTCCA
>Ga0256845_1003746_pt1 | contig 10112 bp, 9 predicted proteins | sample RiftiametaG_FD_189101 | JGI IMG/M metagenome (GOLD analysis project Ga0256845, IMG submission 189101) | Tube worm associated microbial communities from hydrothermal vent at the East Pacific Rise, Pacific Ocean - Riftia | ecosystem: Host-associated > Annelida > Integument > Unclassified ... | reverse complement strand
CAATCGAAAGATTGATCACCTTTGAAAAGGTTTATGATTTTCCGTTACGGATTTACATAAAATCTTAGTCTTTAATAGCGGCATTTCTCATGCTAGTAGTCGCCGACACTTCGTTCGAAACCATTTAGTGACAATGAAGCCGTTAAATTGAATTTACCTACTTCATGCTCATTTCTATTTTGGAATATACTATGAGAGCTGGTGGTCAGAATGAAATGTTTGAGTTATTAGACTTTCTAGTCAATAAAGAGCGGTATTTTGACAAATAAGAAAATATTTAAATTTATAGCCTGTAAAATATAATTATAGGATATAAATTGAGGCTAAAGCATGTGAAGTCCACGTAACAACTCTTGATAAATATAACCTCTGAGAACCAACTCATCGTCCTCATCAATATCATCAATATTAAGACCATATACATTTTCAGGCTCTTCATCATCTTTCACATAACTCACTTCGCAATCCATTGTCACCAAACGTTCGACATTGTGGATAATGAGGGGCATGGTGATATTAACTTTATTATTTAATTTAGCTAATTTAGTGCTTGAAACAACTCTCATTCCGGAACAACTCATATTCAATATTTTGGTTGTTAATGCTGGTGATTCATGTGTTTTATTAATCAATGTTGCACTAATATCAGTTTCTACACGAACCTCTTTCCTAACTTCAACGGTTTGAATATCATCGGGAATATCTAAATGCAAATAAGGATAAGGTTGACCACGAGTTATTTTAACTCTGCTAGAAAATCCCGACACGACATTTTTCACCATAAAACGTAAGGTTATATTTTGACCTTCTCTTAAAAAAATTATCTTATCTTTACCTGATTTAGGAGCAGAAATAATCACACTACCACCCGGTTGAATTCCAATAAAAGATACTGGGTAACGTTGTTCATCGTTATCCCCAATTTGGATTTGCATTTTATCGCCAACAGCTAAACCTAATTCTTCTACGTGCATTATGCCTTTCTCGTTTATATCTGTTATTCTTTTATAATCAGTTATTTTTATAAATAGCTTTGTTATAAGTGTAGACTATGAATGCACCAAACTAATTCCAATTTACGATATTTTTTGAGCATATAAGCAAAAAATAAAGAGAGCATTTTTATGATAAAACAATTTATCATATGGGGGGCTCCGTTACTTTCATTTATCCTATTCATATTAATGAAAAGTCTAGGGGTTGACAACGCAATTATTGTAGTAATAACGGCAACGCTTCTATGTGCTTTATGGTGGATATTTGAACCTATTCCAATACCAATTACATCATTGATACCATTAATTGTTTTTAACTTATCAGGCGTATTATCTAGCACACAAATAGCTCAAGCCTATGGTCACCCTTTAATTGCATATTAACATCCATCTTGATCAGTCAATAACATCGAAGATGATCACCCAATAACATTCATCGTGATCACTCAATAACATTGATGGTGATCGATTTTGGCTAGAATGTTATTAGCCGATCAAAGCATGTTATTGGTCAACACTCAGTTTTTACCTCTCTATAGGTGTTTTAACCGTTATCCTTTTATCTTTGTTGATGAGGATAACCCATGCCAACGGCACCTATTTCTATGCGTAAACTAAAAGAGATCCTTCGATTAAAGTACGGCTGTTTATTGTCACACAGTCAAATAGCCAAGAGCTTATCAATATCCTCAGGCACCGTTTCAAATTATGCGAAACGCGCAGCTCAATTTGGATTGAGTACCTGGCCAATTCCCGACAAGTAGTCTGACACAGGGGGTAGTTAGGCGAATATAAACGACATTGGGAGAATTAGTCGATAGGCTTATAGGTAAAATAAGGCGATTCATTATCAGTACAAAGTTAATTCATCAATTTATATTAGAAATAATTAGACCCTGATCTCAACTAAAAGTAAAATAACTTTTTATATCGTGATAATAACCCTAACACATTGAATTCCATCAAATTAAAATATACTCAAAACCTCTGTGAAATGGCATCAATTTCTTCTCTGCTGTCTAATGAGAATGGCTTTAATTCTAATAAAAAAGGTTCGGAAAATGGTCGTTCTGGGTCAACTTCCCACAACTACGCCATGTTACTTGATAGCGGGAACAGCGAAAAAAGTCACTGTACAGAAAATTACAACAATTCTCGTTATGACATATTTTGTGCGCATCCTTGTTTAACACTAAGTAAGCTTGGTGAAAATGATAATCTAGAAATCAACCGACTAAACCAAGACCTAGATAGCTTAAAAATTAATCCATTAGAGCAAGATCCCTTTAAACAGATGCGGGAAATATTACGTAAAGTAAAACAACTAATAAAAAATAACTCTTTAGTAAACAATATTGATAAAGACCTACCTTTTCAAGGTGGTTGGCTTGGCTATTTTAGTTATGACTTTGGCAAGTCATTAGAATTACGAGAACAAGAAAAATCAACTGAAATGGATATCCCCTTATGCAACTTCGGCTTATACCGCTGGTCAATAATCACCGATCATAAAATGAAGACGACTAATCTCTACAATTTTTGCCTTTCCAACGAAAAATGGAAAAATATCCAATCCTTTTTTAAAAATGAGCACAAAATAGAATCAAATATTAAAAACAGATTTAAATTAAAAAAACCGTTTAAATCAAATGTGAATTTTGAAAGATATCAATCGTCATTTAAAACCATTCAAGAAAATATTATTACTGGAAATTGTTATCAAATTAATTATGCACATCAGTTTACTGCTCCATTTATAGGTAATACCCTCGAAGCTTACCAACAATTGACAAAAGTTAATCAAAGCCCTTTCTCGGCCTATCTAAATTTTGGAAATTTTCAAATATTAAGTTTGTCTCCAGAAAGGTTTATTAGTATTAAAAATGGAAGAGTATTGACCCAACCTATTAAAGGAACAGCTCCTAGAAATAAAGATATTAAAATTGATAAACAAAACTCAAAAAATTTATTGTCCAGCGAAAAGGATCGTGCCGAAAATTTAATGATAGTCGATCTATTAAGAAATGATTTAAGTAAAACAGCGGAAATTGATAGCGTAAAAGTACCAGAATTATTTGGTCTTTATACTTTTGAATCTGTTCACCATCTTATTTCTACAGTTACGAGCCAAATTGCGCCACACTATGATGTGTTTGATGTACTAGAAAGCTGTTTACCAGGAGGCTCTATTACCGGAGCACCTAAAATTTCCGCAATGAAAATAATTGATCAATTAGAAAAATTTAAACGCGGAATTTATTGCGGTGTTATTGGTTACATGGATTTTAATGGCAATATGGATACTAACATATGCATTAGAACCTTATTAGCAAAAAACAACCAACTATTTTGTTATGCTGGTGGAGGAATTGTTTTTGATTCAACCGCCGAATCAGAATATCAGGAAACTTTTCATAAGGTTTCAAAAATAATACCTGTATTAGAAGAACAATTTCTTAGCCAAAATTCACATAACATCACAAATGAAGCATTGGTGGAAAATCAACATGGATAGTTCATTTATTAGACAACAACTACTCCCTTTAGAAGAAAGTAATAAACTTGATAGGTTTGAATTTGAACAAAATGCTCAGAAAGCTCTTAATAAAACGACTGAATTAACGGATTACCTAAAATTATTTAATAGTATTCCATTAAAAAAAATAAGACCTGCAAGTGTACTAATTACTTTAATAAAGCAACCTGACAACCAATGGCATGTCATACTAACTAGACGAGCGAAGCATTTAAAAAATCACGCTGGAGAGATTTGCTTTCCTGGTGGGAAATTTGAAGAGTCTGACTTAAATCTACAACAAACAGCATTAAGAGAAATTCAAGAAGAAATTGGACTTACAGAAAAGGGTTTAGAAATTATTGGTAAGCTTCCCGAGCAAATAACAATTAGTCAATTCTATGTAATACCTTATGTGGCAATTTTAAATAGGGATAATTATTTTAACTGTAGCGAACTACTGATCGATAATAATGAAGTTGAAGAGGTCTTTACTGTTCCATTGAATTATCTCATTGATAAAAAAAATCATGTGATTGTAGAGCAAAAGATAAACGATATTTCTTTTTCTTATTACTCTATTGAGTACAATAATTATACCATATGGGGAGCAACAGCCCGTATGATAGTCAATTTAAGCAAGCTAATAAATAAGTGAAAGACTCTGTAAGTGATTCTCAACATTCATACTTTTTAACGCAAAAACCGTTTGTTTGTCCGATGATTTAATATCTTCTATTATCGATAAACCACTGTTGGTTAAATGGCTGGTAAACAAGTTAAGTCGAATACTAGTCTCTTCTGAAAGAGTCCAATTTAGTTCATTTTTTAAATAATCAGATATGAAATAATGGCTAATTGATGGACTAAAAATTCAAACCAATAGATTAAAACCAAGTATAGTACAGTACAGCAACAAAACGTAGACTACCTTTATGCATCCATTTTCATTTAAAAAAATTTCTCGCCAACTATTATCAGCTAGCTTATTAGTATTGGTTTCAGCATGTGGTGGGGGCGGAGGAACAACCTCAAAAGTAACCTCTCCTCCAAACAATTTAATTGTCACCGTTTCAGGTCAAGGTGCAGTGACCTCAATACCAACTGGTATAGATTGTGAGTCTGACTGTAGTGAAACCTATGATTCAACGACTCAAGTTAGTTTAACTGCTACATCAGATCCAGGATTTACTTTTAATGGTTGGTCAGGTGCTTGTACTGGGATAGAGGCATGTTCATTTAATATGAGTTCAGATCGAAATGTAACGGCTACTTTTATTGCAGATTCTGGCTCTAGCCAAAATACCTTAACAGTTATCGCAGAGGGTTCAGGAAATGTTATCTCTGACCCGTTAGGAATTAATTGCGGCGTAGATTGTACAGAAGATTATGACGACGATACAGTTGTAGCCTTAACCGCAAACCCAGATAACGGTTTTATCTTAGATCATTGGTCTGGCGCTTGTACAAGCAATGGTGCTTGTAGCGTAACGCTGGATATTGCTCGAACAGTAACTGCAACTTTTACAGCTATTGGTCAAACAAGTGTTTTGATAGAAAATTATTCTGCACGTGGCAGTGTTATAACAATTAGTGCAATTGGTTCTGATGCATCAGGTATCACTTGGCATCCTGGAATAGAACAATATTTAATTGTTAAAAATGGAGAGGCCACAATTTATCGATACAATGAAAGCTTTAACTATCTTGGTCAAATTAATATCTCTAGCATTGCCCAAGACACTGAAGGACTAAGCTGGGTAGAAGATAATGAAGTTTTAGTCGTGGCCGAAAATAATTTCGCTTACAAAGTTACAATTGATGAATTTTCAACCACCGCTGATGGTAGCGAATCGACCTCACAAAGATACAGAGTAGCTCAACAACCAACTGGTAATAAAGGATTAGAAGGCGTTGCGACGAGAAAATCGACAAACTCTCCACTAGTTAGGGTTTATACTGTTCAAGAAGGGGATAATACTGGAGCTAACTCATCAACCAGCAAAAAGATTTTTCAATTCGATATGCCAAATCCAGATCCGTTGGTCACATTATCTTATGAAGATAATGGTATCGAAGTAACGGAACCATGGAACGCTGATGATGTTTTTGGTGATCGATTACGAGATCTAGCAGGTCTAGTTTACGACCCTAGGACAGATCATTTGATTTTCCTAAGTGAACGGAATAAACAGGGTGTTAATGTGCTGCAAGTCAACCCAGAAACTGGTGCTATAATTTCTGAATTAACTGTCTCGGGCGCCAGCCAGTTTGAAGGTGTAACTATCGGTCCAAATGGAGAATTAGTTTTTGTAAGTGAACCGAATCAAGTTAGAGTTTACGAATTAAATTAAATTATTAGCATGCTTCTTGAATATCAAGCAATTGTTCTTTAGTTAACAAAAATACACCCAAACCTCCTTTTTCAAACTCTAACCAAGTAAAGGGAATATCTGAGTATTGTTCTTCTAAGGACATAGCGCTATTTCCCACTTCAACAACCAAAACTCCGTTATCATTCAAATATTCATATGCTTGCTTTAAAATCTCCTTTGTAAGAAGCAATCCATCTTTACCGGATGTTAAACCCAACTTTGGCTCTGCTAAAAATTCTGTCGGAATTTCATCAAAATCTTCTTCGTCTACATAAGGAGGATTAGAAACTATAATGTCATATTTCTTTTTCGGAATATTTTTAAATAAATCAGAATGATAAAAAGCGACATTGTCAATATCTAAACGCTCTCGGTTAAGTTCAGCAACATCAATACAATCACTTGAAATATCGCCCGCATCAACGATAGCATCCGGAAAATATTGAGCACAAGCAATTGCTATACAACCGCTACCAGTACATAAATCCAAAATATTTTGTACCCTTTGATATTCGACCCAAGGTTCAAAATAATTTTCAATTAACTCCCCAATTGGTGAACGAGGAATCAATACGCGCTCATCAATATAATATTCGCTGCCACAAAAAAAAGCTTTATTGGTTAAATAGGCAACTGGTGTTTTATTATTGATTCGTTGATTAATTCGTTCACACAATAATTTTTTTTCTGATGTAATCAATGTTGCATTTAACAGACTACTTGGTGTGTCACTTGGTAAATTTAAAGTATCCAGTATAAGCGATGTTGCTTCATCGTAAGCATTATCGGTACCATGCCCATAAAATAATTTTGCTTGTTCAAAGCTACTGAAAGCCCAGCGAATAAAATCGAAAATTGAATTTAGATCATTTTGAACTTCGGTCAAAATTTCTTTAGTCATAATAAACTCTTTATCATTCATAATTATTGTTTTCTATTCAGAATTTTGATTAAGTGCTGTCATCATTGTTTTTCTAACATCATCAATCAATTGTTTACGATCTTCATGGGAATAATTTAGAGTATCTATTGGTTTACAAATTTCCACATCGATAGTTTGCCCTAAATAAACTTTTATCTCATCACCCGCTTGCACCTTATGAATATCTTTAATCACAATCGGTATTATTGTCGCATTAGTATCTAACGCAATATGAAACCCACCTTTTTTGAAATTAGCTAACTCTCCATCCATAGAACGTGTTCCTTCAGGTGCCATCCAGAGAGTAATTCCATCTAACATTTTTTTCTTTGCACGATCTAAATCTTTAACTGCCTGCCCATGATTTTTTCGGTCAATAGAAATAAATCCTGCATATTTTATAGCCGTTCCTAAAATAGGAATTTTAAACATTTCTATTTTTGCAACAAATCGAAAACTGGTATTTAATGCTTGAATAGCAACTGGAATATCATACAGACTACTATGATTACACATAACAATAACAGGTGTACCTTTTTCCACTTTTAAATTATCTTGTCCACTAACTTGAAGTGTCAGTTGAATAGTGCTCAATATGTTTTTTGCCCATTGCAACATGATTTTATCTATTAACTTTCGATTATTTTTGACTATCAACGAACCAAAAATAATTTTCATGCTACTAATAAACGTATACAAGCCAGTTAAAAAAGCAATCCAGCCAACTCTGAGCATCCCTGCTCTTTTTTTTACTTTAACTTCATTATTGTTTTGTATTTTCATATGATTTTTTATTACCCCTATTTTTATTATTATTTTGGTAAATAGGTTTTATTATGCATTACATGGATTTTGTTAATTGAACTATCTAAATAAAAATCTAAGCGAACTGCTTGAGCTGTTTCAAATCCATTCACTTGAATATTATTGCAAAGATAGTGACAAAGGTAGGCGACGATTGGCATATGACTAATCAAAATTAAATACTCGAAATCACAGCTCATTAAAAACTCACCCAATATTCGATGATCGGCAAAGTGCACTAACATTTTGTCTGTTTCAAAAGCCTCTTTCATTGACAATGTTAAATGAACAATCTCAGCGGTAGATTGTGTTCTGGCAAACGGGCTAACCAACATATTTAATGGCTGTAATTCGCTATCGTGCCTTATTTGAGTTGCTACATTTTTTGCCTGTGATGAACCAACCATAGACAAAGGGCGAGAGAAGTCACTCTCAAATTGAGACTCAGCCAAACCATGTCGCATGATCCACAAACTTTTAAGCATTCAAACCTCCTTAACTTAATTCTTGGTTTTTTATAAATTTGGTAACAACCGCTAAATTATCAGTTGAGAGCCTAGGACCAAATTGAGTGACAAGTTGTGCAGAAGCATAACTAGCTAGCTCACCTGCATTTTTAAGAGTGCCACCATTAGCAATAGTGTGCAGGAAAGCTCCCGCAAAAAGATCCCCAGCCCCGTTCGTATCAACTGCTTTTACTTGAAAGCCTTCGATTATAATTTGTTCATTACTATTGATGATTAAAGAGCCTTCACTACCGAGAGTTATTACTAAGATCTCGGTCAATTTCAGAAGAATTGTAATAGCATCTTGTAAATCATCTTGTTTTGAATAGGCTTTTGCTTCATCTTCGTTACAAAAAAGAAGGTTGACACCTTCCCCTATTATCTCAGCTAATCCTTCACCGCAAAAATTAACGATATTAGGATCTGATAGAGAAAATGCAGTTTTAACATGATTTTTTCTCGCAAAATGCATACACTTAACCGCTCCAGTTAACGCGATGGGAGAACCAGCTAAATAACCTTCTATATATAGATACTCCGAATTTAATAAAGCGCTTTCATCAATTTGTGAATAATCAATATCTCCAGTAATCCCTAAAAAAGTGTTCATAGTGCGATCGGCATCATCAGTGATCATCACTAAACATTTTCCTGTTTTGCCGGGTTGTAGTGCTTGATAGCTTAAATTGCTTTCCACACCACAGGCGAGCAGATCTTTCTTATAAAAATGACCGGTTTCATCCTCTGCAACCTTACATGAGTAAAAACAGTGCGAACCGAGGGATTGAGCACCAATGATTGTATTAGCAGCCGAACCGCCACAAGCGCGACTATGTGCATCTTTTCCTAAAATAGAATGTAACGTATCTTGTTCTTCTTCATCTATCAGTGACATCACGCCTTTAGTGATTCCAAGCTCTTTGAGCTTTGTTGTGGTTGTTTCTATCTCAAAATCAACTAGTGCATTGCCCATTCCGTAAATCTGATATTTCTTAGTCATTCTTTTGTTCCAACTTAGTCAAAATAGTGTATTACATTAGTTTAGCTCACAATTTTAACAAATTAGTGTGTTAAAATTCGAGCTTATTTATAATTATTTAATACTCATTATTTCAGACATTAAAATACGATCGAAAGGATCCATTTTCTTATGCCAGCCCTATTTGTAAACAACCTGAGCGTGATCGATTTTGCCTATTTCTGCCCTGATCGAGGCATTGTAGGTGAAAGTTTAATCTTAGATGTTGAGCTATACGGTGAATTAAATGATGAAGGAATGCTTTTCGATTTTTCCTACGTTAAAAAACGAATTAAATCTTGTGTGGATTCACTTGTCGATCATAAATTTTTAGTTGCAATACAAGGTGAATATGTTTCTGTTGAGCAAAGCCAAAAACAGTTAACATTAGATCTAACAACAAAAAACAAGCATCATTTTACACATGTTAGTCCGAACCAAGCGGTTTGCCTGATAGAAGATACACAAGTTACACATCAATCAATTGCAAAAATTATTAAAAATGAAATATCTAAAATATTACCTGATAACGTAACAGAAATAAAAATTAGCTTACGAAATGAAATTATAGATGGCAACTATTTTCATTATGCTCACGGGCTGAAAAAGCATTTTGGAGATTGCCAAAGAATTGCTCATGGACATCGTTCTAAAATAAAAGTATTTGTTGATTCTATCTACTCTGAAAGTTGGTCTAAACATATAGCAGATCTCTGGAAAGACATCTATCTGGCAACAAAAGATGACATCAAAGAAAGTATCAATATCAATGGTGATGATTATTGGAAATTTGAATATCATGCCAATCAAGGTCTATTTCAGTTAACCATACCAAAGTCTTGCTGCCATTTAATTAATACTGATACTACAGTTGAATTAATAGCATCCTATTTGGCTACATATATCAAAGGTAAGTTACCTAACAAACAAATCAAGGTTATAGCTTATGAAGGTGTTGATAAAGGTGCGGAAAGTGA
>Ga0256845_1003745_pt1 | contig 10114 bp, 7 predicted proteins | sample RiftiametaG_FD_189101 | JGI IMG/M metagenome (GOLD analysis project Ga0256845, IMG submission 189101) | Tube worm associated microbial communities from hydrothermal vent at the East Pacific Rise, Pacific Ocean - Riftia | ecosystem: Host-associated > Annelida > Integument > Unclassified ... | reverse complement strand
CTATAAGTAAGAAGTATTTACCCTTTTATTTGATAGAGTACGAATGGAAATTTAACCATAGAAACTATAGAGGTAATGAGTTTGAAAAGCTACTTAAAAACGCATTAAAACACGAAAAAGAGTTAGAATATTGGAAAGCTAAAGACAGTAAAGAAGTAAAAAATATAGCTTATGAAAATTCTTAAATCAAGACCTTTAAATTCTGAGAAAGAACCAATCACAATAAACTTATTTCACGAAGGTATAATAGTAGAAAAAAACTACACTTATATTGAATATGAAGTTAAAGGAACTGTGTTTTCAATTTCCACAAACACAAGGTTTAACATACATAAGAGATTTGTTGAATTGTCCGATGCCGAAACATACTTTAAACAAATCATTTTAGAGTTTCCTAAGTCGGAAATCATTTTAAAAGCTATAACAGTTAAAGAACTTAAAATTTACGTGTAAATATGAATTTTAAATCACTAAATAAAGGTAATATTTACCATTTATCGAAACCATTCGACCTAAGCTTTTTGTATCTATATTATCACATCTATTTTCGGGTTTATATTTCTTTGAATAGTATATCTCTAAGTCTTCAACATTTTTTACAGATTCACTTTCATAAAGTAAAAACATTTCAGAATATAGACTTGATCTATAATCGTCAAATTCAGCTCTTTTTGAAGTACGACCAGACTTACCTACTTTGTATGTTTTTCTTTTATTTCCATGCTTATTTATAATTTCATTGATGATTTTAGTTATATGATTTTTTATACTCGCATTAACCCTACCTACAATACAATAATCATCATATAATTTAGGAGGCTTACCTATAATAACGGTATCAAGCCAAGAATCAAAACTTTCAAATATGGTTTTTTCAATTAATAATTCAGGTTTTTTTATAGGTCTGTTAGGCATATTTAATTTTTTGATTATAAATATAATAAAAACAAATCATTTATCCATTATAGGGATAGGTGCGTTAATTTTTAAAAATGAGTTAGTTAAGATTTAACTTATAAGGTTCTATTTTAAAACTAGACAAATTTAAAAAATAATATCATTTATATTTTACACACTTTCTATACCTAATGATACCAATTATGAAATAAAATGAGCCTTAAATAATTCGAATTATGGTAAGCTTATATGAAATAGAAAATGTAAACATAGTTTTAGCTATGGGGTTATTTTATCTTAAAATATAAGTGCAATAGAAGTTAATTATTAGGCTTATTTTCATAATTGATATGAGCTCATCCTCTGTAAGTCCCGCTTCCGCTAGTTTCCAAAACTAGTGGCGTAAAGTATGTCTCGTCCTAAAAAAATTAACTTTCTAAAAATAGAAAAACTCATACATTTTTGTAAAAGCTTTTCTATTTCTTTTTTATCATTCGATACGCCACTAGGAAATCCTAGCCTTTACTTCATCTTTAGGTATTTTTATTAAGAAATAATTACATTTAAAAATATTGCTAAAAAAATTAATTTTATTTTCATATTTAATGTTTTTGATAAAAATAATACTTATTATCTGTATGTTATTCTATATCAAATGCTTCTTTAAAGCCTTGTACAATATAATTATCTATAGTTTGTGAATGATTTCCAGGAGCTTCAATCACATTAGCATTTTTATTTGTTAAAAAATCTATTTCTATCTGAGTTAATTTTCCTACAGCCTCATCTACTTTCCCATAAACATAGGTTATTTTAGATAGGTCTTGGTATTGATTTAATATTTGAGTGTATCTATTTTGACCTAAGCCGGCAGCCAGCTTACTCATATTCTTTTTTACGGTTTCTGTTTGATTTTTTAAAACTGGGGTTATTCCGTTTATAAAATGTCCATTTTGTCCTTGACTAAACCCTTGCCAATAAACTTCATTTATATCAAGCCTACCAACCATAATCAAATATTTATCGGCTACATCAATTCCTTTTTTAGCAATTAGCTCTTGAGCCATAAACGCCCCAAAAGAAATACCCAAAACATATACTGTTTTACCTTGATCTTTAAAGTATTTAATAACTTTATAAAGTGTTTCTACACTTTCTGCATCATAAGCTGTTGCTTGCTGAAATGTTATTTCTGAATTTGTAAATAATTGAGGATTTAATGTTTGTGCTTGATGAACATTTACTTTTAATAAACCCATTGTATTTACCTTAGATAAGATTTTATTAAACTCTTTGATAGCTAATTTAGGTTCAGGACCTCCTTGTGTATTTATAATAACTGTATTTGATGATTCATTACCTGTATAATAGATTAAGTCATTAATTTCGTCAGGAAATATAGAGGCTATATTTTCGTGACGACGGCTCACACTTACTACTCCAAAATTACCTAAAGCTTTTCTGTTTGTTGTTGTATTTAAAATATTACCTATTAAATGAACTGGAGGTGGTGCAAATAATTGACTAGGATCACCACCCTCATCTTCACCTCCATTAGATTGGGTTTCTTCTTGTGCTACAATATTTAAATAAAATTGATAGGTTTCGTAGTTAAAATTTAAAAGTGTTGCCTCTATTTCGTTTCCTAATAAACTTTCTACTTCAATAAAAGCATTGTCATTTCCATTAAAAAGTATGTCATTATACAATTCGTCAATCCATGAACTAAGACCATTACTTGTAGAAGTGACGTCTAATTTATAAAAGTTTTTATCTTCAACGGGATCCTTAAAATGAATTCTAGTAAATCCATCAACTTTAGTTACAGCATCTATTGGGATAACATTTTTTAATTTTTGTTCGGAACTTTTAAATAAAGTTCCGTCTTGTAATGTTACTTCTATCCAATAATAATTTCCTATTATTGGGTTAATTATTTGAGAACTAATATAATTTTCATTATTTTCTATAAAATCATTTGTTATCATAGAGGTTGTGCCGCTAGAGTTTTTAGTGTATAGTGATACACTAGCATTTCTAATAGGTTTTGGGGTGTTAGAAGTGTTTTCTACAGGAACAGATTCCTGAATGGTAATTACTAATTGATTTGCCTCATTTGTAAGGTTACCATAAATAAATGTTTGAGGTACAAAATCTGTATTTAAAGCAATCTCTTCATTACAACTTACAAGTAGTAATAAAATTAATAATGTATATGTGAATTTATATAGTGTTTTCATTTTATTAGAATTTAAAATTATAGGTAATAAATGGTATTGGAGCTCCAATTACAGAGAATTGAAATGTTTTCAACTTATCGTTATTAAAAGTTGAATATGTTGAAAAGGCATTTTTATGACCATATACATTGTAAAGACCAAAAGACCAACTGCTTTCCCATTTAGTGTTTGGATCTCCTTTAGGTGTGTAATTAAAAGAGAGATCTAATCTATGTGTATTTGATATCCTATAGGCATTTCTGTCTGAGTAGGTTAAGTGAGAAATACCATCTACTGTTATTCTTCCTGTAGGTTGCGTAGTTGGTCTTCCTGTTTCAAAGGTAAAGAAAGTACCTAAATCCCATTTTTCATTTAATTTGTAATTTGCTGTTAGGTTAAAAGAATGTGGTTTATCATAATTTGAAGGATAATAGGCCCCTCCATTAATATTTTCATTTATAAAAGAACTTGTTGTTTTTCTTTTAGTAACGGAGTAGGTATAATTTACATTACCTGTTAACTTTCCTTTATTTTTATGCAATCCTATTTCAGCGCCATATGAATATCCATCTGCTGGTAATAATTGTGTTTCTAAATTTTCATTAATAAATAAGTCTGCTCCATTTTTATATTCAAGCATATTTTTAAAAGTTTTATAATAACTTTCAAAAGAAAAGTTGTAAACTTCATTTGAAGTATCATATGCATATCCAACAGAAAACTGATTCACTTCAAGAGGTTTAATATGTGTACCTGAGGGTTTCCAAATATCAAAAGGTAATGCTGCGGCAGTATTAGAAATTAAATGTACATATTGAAACATTCTGTTATATCCAAGTTTAAAAGCTTTACGATCGTTTAAATTGTATTTTAATGAAAGTCTTGGTTCAAAACCTGAATAATTTTTTATAACCTCTCCTCTTTTATATTCCTTTGAACCTGTTATAGAACTTATGGATAATGGAAGTGTTGAATCATAGGTTGTAACTTTATGAGGTCCAATGTTTCCAAACCATGAATAACGCAATCCTGCATTTATAGAGAGGTTATCCCATTTTTTTTTATACTCCACATAAGGTGCAATTTCTAATCCTTTTTCAGTTTCAAAATTAACAGTATTTATTCCTTCTTCTGTACTTGATATTTTTGCAGGTGTAAATTTGTATAATGTGTTATTAATACCAAACCTTATTTTTGTTGTAGGACTTTGATAAAATGTAAAATCGGGTTTAAAAATCCAATTTTCTACAGATGATTTCCAAGTAAAAGTTCCTGAAGAACCTACAGAACCACCACCAGTATCATTTTTAGAAAATAAAGAATAATTATATTGGCTGTAAATACCTGAAAGATTCATAAAGAGTCTGTCAGAAAAAAGATGGTTCCATCTCACAGTAGTTGTTGCGTTTTCCCATTGAAAATTTATACTTTCATCAGCCGTTTTAGTACCATCATCTTGGGTATAACCGTCAAAATTTAACTTCATAACATCTGCACCAAAATAACCTGATACAAATAATTTATTATTTTCATTGATATTCCATGCTAACTTGGTGTTTAAATCATAAAAATAAACTTTGTTGTTTTTAACTTCATCTCCTAAAAGCGGAAAGAATAAATCAAAATAAGATCTACGTCCAGAAACCAAATAACTCATCTTGTCCTTTTTGATTGGACCTTCAAGAGTTAATCTAGAAAAAAGCAACCCTAAACCTCCTTCTCCTTTAAATTTTTTAGTACTCCCTTCTCGTTGTCGTATGTCTAGTACAGAAGAAGCTCTGCCTCCAAAACGTGCTGGAATACCTCCTTTATAAAGTTTTAAATTTTTAATAGCATCAGTATTGAAGATTGAGAAAAAACCCCAAACATGTGAAGAATTATAAATGGGTGCTTCATCTAATAAAATAAGATTCTGGTCTATATTGCCACCTCTAACGTTAAACCCTGACGCTCCTTCTCCAACCGAGTTTACTCCTGGTTGTGTTAAAATTGCTCTAGTAACATCTGGTTCACCAAGTAGTGCTGGTAATTTTTTAATGTCTGCGCCTCTCATTTTTACAACTCCAAGAAGTGTTGATTTTACTTGGCTTTTATTTTTACTTCCAGAAAACAACACAACCTCATCCAGCTCATTTTCAGAAGGTTGCAATTCAATATTAAGTTTTCTATTTTGATCTAGTACGACTTCTATTTCTTTAGAATCATATCCTATAAAAGATGCTTGTATAGTATATGTGTCACTATTAAGTGTTATAGAATAGAAACCGTACTCATTGGTAACCACTCCTTTACTTTGATTTTTTATAATAATATTAGCGCCCAAAAGTGTTTCGCCAGTGGCTGCATCTTTAATTGTACCACTAAGTGTAAATCTTTCTTGTACTTTGTAATGTTTATTCTTAGATAGAATAATATGATTCCGTTTAAAAGTGTGTTTTATTGATGAATTTTTAAATAATAATTGTAAGGTTTTATCAAGATCTTCCTTAAATACAGTAAAATCTATTTTTTGATTGGTTTTAATTTCATCGTTGCTATAGATAAAAGTATATTCAGTTTGTGATTCTATTAGTTGAATAACTTCATCTAACGAAATATTCTTTGCATCTATAGATACTTTGTTTTGAGAAAAACTATTGATAGCGAATAATTGTAAGCAACCCAATAGGTAAAGTGATAATGATAATCTCATTAAGAATCGATTTTTATTACGAACGCTTTTTATATTTAAAAGTGTTCTAAATTGTTTTTTTTTCATAAATTTGAATGTTGTTAATTAATACTGATTTTTGCTATTAGAATTTTATTGACTACTAGTGGGGAAACTGCAATTTTCCCACTTTTTTACTTTATACTCCACTTATTATCTTTTATTTTTTTGTATTCAAAGTGTTTAGATAGTTTTAATGTTTCTAAAATGTCATCAATAGGTGTAGATTTATCAAAAGAGCCTGTAAACTTAGAGTTTGAAATTTGCTCATTTTTAAAACTTATTTTTATATTAAATTGAATACTTAAATCATTTGCAATTTCTTTAAAAGATTTGTTTTTGAATTCGATTCTACCTTCTTTCCAAGCAGTACTGCTTTTAATAGATTCAACTTTTGATTTAACTATTTCCCCGCTATTTCTAAAGAAGGTAACCTTGTCATTTGGAAGCATTAATATTTTGCCCTTAAACTGTTTGTTTGAAGTAATTTCAACTTTACCAGTAAACAATACAGTTTCAGTAAAGGTGTTTTCTAAATATGATTTCACATTAAAACTTGTTCCTAATACTTTAACAAAATAATCTTTAGTACTCACAACGAAAGGATGTTTTTTATCTTTTGCCACTTCAAAAAAAGCTTCGCCTTCTAAATATACTTTACGAGGAGTTTCTGAATTATAAGAAAATTTACTAGAGGCATTAAGCCAAACTACAGACCCATCAGAAAGGGCTATTTGTTTTTGTTCACCAAAATTGGTTTCTACTAGTACTTGTTGATTTTTAGATGATAATTGTAGGTATGTATATGTAATTGTTGAAACTGAGAATATAAAAATTGCGGCATATTTAAAAACACTCTTCCAAGAATATGATTTTGATTCTTCAATATTTATAGTTTTGAAAAAATTATTTTTTGCTGTATTAACAGATGGATTATTATTTTCTGTAGTTTTATAAATAGATTCTATTTGAGTATATAGTTTGCTATTAAAATCGTTGGAACTTTTCCATTGTTCTATTTTTTCAATTGTAGCAATATCTGCTATTTTTGAAATATATGCCCAAAGTTCTATTTCTGTTATATAATTACTTTTCATGAAATAAGGTGTTAATACTTATAAGACGTTTGTCAAATAGTTATACCCTATTTTTTTTTACAAGTATTCTTTTAAACCCTTTCTAAAAGCAACTAAAGCTTTTGAAATATGAAGTTCTACAGTTTTAATAGAAATGCTTTTTTGTATAGCAATTTCTTTGTAAGAAAGACCTTTATCTCTTGAAAGTTTAAATATTTCAACTGTTTTTGGGTGAAGAAAATTATAGATCTCTTCTATTTGTTGAGAAATTTCCCATTCATTATCAATCTCATTTTGGATAGTAGAATTTAATGAATATAAGTTTATATGTTTATTTCTAGTTTGGCTCTTTCGGTAGTTGTCAATAATTTTATTCTTTAGTATTACAATTAAAAAAGGCTCAATAGAATGAGTTGAATTATTAATGCTTTCAAAGTTTTCCCAAAGTTTAATAAAGGTTTCTTGTACCATTTCGTCAGAAACATCTTCCTCTTTAAGCATTTTAAAAGCATAATTAAATAATCTTTTATAATATTTATCAAATAAAACTGAAAACTCTTCTTTTTTCTGTTGTGGTGACATTCTTAATATTTAGACAAAATAATGTGTACAAACATATAATAAATTCTAAATATCCTCACTAATTTTATGTTCCAATACTCTAACGTAAATTTTGAGTAGTAGATAATTTAGTATAGACCCAATAATTTAGAAACCGTTTCAATAGGAACACCATTCGACAATAATACCGTTGTTGCAAAAGTATGGCGAGCCACATGAAAAGTAATATTCTTATAACAATCTAATAACTGTCCGTAAACAAGGTCTAAATACTTGTTTAAAATTCTGATATTTTGAATAGAACCTCTTGCTCTTCCCTTAGAAGAGAGTCCCAATTACACACCTTTTTATTGGTTTTAGATGCTCTCATTTGGCATCAAATAAAATGTGTAAAAACAAAAAAAACACTGATAATCATACGATTAACAGTGTTTTGATATAGATTACATAAATATGTCGCAAGTATAAATTAAAAGTTCAATAAAAAATAATACAAATATTTATTACTGAAAAAATTAATTATTTACAGAAACCAATAAGTTTTACTCTTAATAAATTTTAAACTAATTTAACTTAACTATTTTTAAAGTGTTTTGTTCTTCTTGATTGCTATTAATCTTAACTAGATAAATACTAGGAGGCAAATTCGAAATATCAAAAGAATGCCCTTTAATATAAGCCCCTCTAAACTCTTTAGTTAATTTACCTGTAGTGTCATAAATAAAAACCTCATCAACAGCTTTGTTTAACTTAAATGTTCTTGAGGTTGGATTTGGATAAAGTTTTAAGTTTAAATTAGCATTAAAATCTTTTGTACTTAAGGTGGATGCTTGATTACCGTACATTTTAAATTCTCCTGGACCAAGAGTTACAGAAGATATAGACCCACTAATTGTTGTACTTCCAGTATCATCCATTAAATCATACCAAGTTCCTGTATAAGGGAAATTTGGATTTACATTTTTACTTGTTACCGAAAGATTAGCAATAATTATTACGTTTTTAAGGTTAGCACCAGGTAAATTTACGTTACCAGTATAAATACTTATTTTTGGTGTTTGCGTGTTTGTAGAGATTGAATAGTTACCTTCAAAAACAGCTTCATTTATTTTTAGCTTAATTAGTCTAGACCAATCACTATATATTTGATTTCTGTTAGCGTCTCCAAGCCAATTTTCAGTCCATTGTGGTTGTGGTTTTGTATCTAATTTACAATCACCATCACCATTTCCGTCATAATCTGAGTTAACAACACCATTAGAACATGTCCAGATAGAATTATCCATTCCTAAATCGGCAAAATGCCAAATCATTTTTGGGCCAGGAATAGGAATTGTTATTGCTCCTAGGGCAGACATTCTTGATAGCGCTGTGTTTAAGTTTTTAACATTATGAGATGGATTTGTACTAATACCAAATTGAGTCATTTCGTACATCAATCTATCTTTATCATGGCTTTCTGGGTATCCTAATGTTCGCTTTCCAGTAAAACCATGAGCAGTATGTCCCATTCGGCTAATATTAATGTTGCTAGATTGACCTTGAGCAAGGTTTTTATAAGAATCCCACATTTCGCTCCACATCATAACTCCTTTACCTTCATTTAATCTGTAGTTTGCCCATTGTTGCTCTTCGCTATCTGCACCTAAATGCTCGAAAATGGCATAATGATCTGCATCTAAACTCCAAGAATAATCTACATACTCTTTTAAAACATCAACACGATCTTGTTGGTAAGAGTTTGTACAAGCATCATTTCCACTAGTACAATTTTGGGTAAATCCTTTTGTTAAATCCCAACGAAAGCCATCAATTTTAAATTCTTCAACCCAATGCTTAATAACTCTTTTTACATAATTTTTTGTAAGCGCACTAGAATGATTAAAATCCTCACCTACACTATAAGAATGCTTTGCAGTAGTATTAAAATATGGATTTTCTATACTTGGGCTACCCCAACCATTTACATCTGGATCACTCATCCACATACGTACCATTGGGTTTCTTCCAAAAGCATGGTTTAATGCTATATCTAAAATTACAGCAATACCGTTTTGGTGGCATACATCTACTAATTCTCTAAATTTATCTTCAGTACCGTAAAATTTATCTAGCGCCATATGAAAAGTGGTGTTGTAACCCCAACTTTCGTTACCTTCAAATTCCATAACGGGCATTAACTCAATGGCATTTATATTTAAATTTTTAAAATAATCTATTCTATCAATAAGGTCTTGAAAGTTTCTATCGGCATCAAAATCGCGTATTAAGACTTCGTAAATAATTAAGTCTTCTTTTTTTGGTTTAGTGAAATTAGGTACTTGCCAACTATATGGTGTTTGATTAGTTTGAAATACAGTAACTTCTCTTTCTTGTCCAGAAGGATAACTTGGTAAGTTTGGATAAGTACAGGGCAAAAACAACGTTTACTTATTGCAAGGGCTGTTTATAAAAACCCTAACTTCTTGTTTTTTGATGAAGCCACTTCGGCTTTAGATGCTAATAACGAAAAAGTAATTATGGAAAAGCTAAATACTTTTTTTGAAAATAAAACTGTTGTTGTTATTGCGCACAGATTAAGTACCGTAAAAAATGCACATCAAATTGTGGTATTAGATAAAGGGAAAATAGTGGAAGTGGGTAATCATGAA
>Ga0256845_1003744_pt1 | contig 10117 bp, 12 predicted proteins | sample RiftiametaG_FD_189101 | JGI IMG/M metagenome (GOLD analysis project Ga0256845, IMG submission 189101) | Tube worm associated microbial communities from hydrothermal vent at the East Pacific Rise, Pacific Ocean - Riftia | ecosystem: Host-associated > Annelida > Integument > Unclassified ... | reverse complement strand
CAGAGGTTACTTATCGACTTGTCGAAAGCATGGTGTGAGTTCTAGTCAGGCAATGAATTTGATATTTGAAGGTAAACTACCAGATTTTGTTGGTGGACTTTCATGATTTACGCTGAATAGTTACTAATAAACTAGCATCAATAAGCTGTACTTTGCCTTTACGCTCATCAAGTTTTTTATTATTGAGTAACCAAATATAGGTCGTAATACCTGTGTTATAGAAGAAGTTATTTGGCATTTGCACAATAACCTCAAGCATATCGTTCTCAATGAGATATCGGCGGATATTACTTTCTCCTCCACCTGCATCCCCTGTAAATAAGCTAGAGCCATTATGAACGGAAGCTATACGACTCCCATTTGGACTGGATTCTGGTGACTTCATTTTGCTTACCATTTCCATCAGGAATAGAAGCTGACCATCACTTGAACGTGGCGTTGCATCAACGACTTCTTTATTGCCCCAGTAGTCGGTCAGTTCAACTTTAAAGCGTGGGTCGATCACATCGACACCATCTTTAATGTTCTTTTGCTCTGAAGCCCAGCTTTTACCGTATGGAGGATTTGACAACATGAAGTCAAAACGATCAGAGGCAAACTCGTCCGTTGATAAGGTTGAACCGACTTTTATATTTTCTGGGTTATTGCCCTTAATCATCATGTCAGACTTACATATCGCATAAGTCTCATCGTTGATTTCTTTTCCGTAAAGATGGATATCACGGTTAGAAGCAGGGTATTTTTCTTCAATAAAGTTTTGCGCCTCTGTAAGCATACCCCCACTACCGCACGCGGGATCATAGACTGTAATAGTAAGAGGTAATTTTTCTTTGATAGGGTCAAAGACTAAGTGCGTCATTAGTTCAATCACTTCGCGGGGAGTGAAATGCTCTCCTGCTTCTTCATTGTTCTCTTCGTTGAACTTCCTAATAAGCTCTTCAAAAACATAGCCCATACCGAGGTTACTCAGGGCTGGCAGCTTGTAGCCGTCGGGGTCTTCTATAATTTCAGGCGTTAAGTTAATGTTTGGCGAGACGAATTTCTCCAAAACATCGAGCAACACGTCTTTACCAGCCATGTGGCGAACTTTTGATTTAAGGTCAAAACGCTCAATTATCTCTTTAATGTTATCGCTAAAACCATTCAAATACTCTTCAAAATTGACAAGCAATATCTGTTGGTTATTGGTAGCGGTATTATGCAGGCTCTTTAGTGTCCATTTCGATGTATTGAAAAACACATAACCCGAGGCAGCTTTGAGTGGTTCTTTATCCAGCTCAGTTGCTTCCATTTCTTCTTTTTGGAACTTAACCTCTGTCATTACAGCTTCTTTAGAAGGCTCAAGTAAGGTATCTAATCGGCGTAGAACCACCATTGGCAAGATAACATCACGATATTTCCCTCGAACGTATACATCTCTCAGGCAGTCATCCGCAATATTCCAGATAAATGAGACGAGTTTATTATGTACTGAATGATCCATTAGTTACCTTTAATATTTTTTTGTTTTTCTATCCACTTTTCTATATCAGACTCTTTGAACCGCCAGCTACCGCCCACTTTAAAGCCTGGCAGCTTACCTTCTGCTGCCAAGCGATAGGTGGTCTTCTCTGCTAACTTGAGATAAACCGCTACTTCTTTCAAGGTCAGTATGTCGTTACTCATGGCTTTATCCACTTAAATACCATGTGAGAATATAAAGGAATATTAGGGAATCAACAACCTTAAATTCCTTTGTGCTCAATGATTTATACGTTAGATTAGTCAGCACGAGTTAACTGTGCCTAACTGTTATTCAGGAACTAGCAATATGAACAAACCTTTAATCAAACCTAGCGATGCCAAATCATGGTCTCTTTGTGCGCGGCGTGTATGGCTTGATAACAAAGCCAGCTTTGAAACCGATGTTCCTGAGGATGAATTTGAGCAGTTAATCATAGAGTTAGGACTGAAACATGAGCAGAAAGTGTTGGAAAAACTACTCCAAACTCATGATGTTTACACCGCTAAATCTGTTGAGGACACTGAACGTCTTATGTCAGAAGGTGTTGAAGTTATATATCAAGCACAACTTATTGATGAAAATGAAAGATTTTCAGGATACCCAGATTTCCTTATCCGCAATGAAAGTGGCGATTATCAACCAGCCGATGCAAAACTCTCTTTACGTGAAGACAAGAAAGAGATTCAGGTATAACTTGGCTTTTACAGACGAATGCTAAACAACGGTTTACCTGCCATTGTTTATTTAGGTGATGGAAGTGAAGCCATCATTGGTGATGAGGCTAATCCAGTCACCAATCAGTTTGTCACTGAGATGAGAGAACTACTGAGTAATGATTCAGAACCTCTTGTTCGCTACTCTCACAGTAAATGTCGAGCCTGCCCCTATTACGCTCATTGCAAACCAACTTTTGAAGCCAAAGAAGAACTGTCATTACTCTATGGCATACAAGGGCGTGCAGCAATAGGGCTAGAGAGTGAAGGAATTCACTCAATCACAGCACTAGCAAATACCGACCCAAACAACATTCCTGACATTCCATACCTAAAAGGGTTTGAAAAGAAACAACGTGCTGTTCTTCAAGCCCAATCATATCTAACAGGTGAAGTTCATCAGCTAAACAAAGTCACCTTACCTGAAGGGCACTGGGTACATTTTGATATTGAGGATAACCCTCTTACGCCATCAGGTGATAAGCATGTCTATTTTATGGGGCTTTCTAGTTCCTGAATATGGCAATGATTGTTTTGAATATGTATGGACGGATACGCAGGATGAAGATCGTGATGGCTGGTTGCGATTTTTAGATAAGATAAACGAATATCGACAGAATTACTCCAATCTCGTTTTGGCACATTATTCCAGTCATGAGCGCACCACCATTAGGAAATATGCTGAACGATATAATATGGAAGATAACGATATCGTATTGTATCTACTTGGTGACGATAGTCCGCTATACGATATGCAAAAGCCAGTTCTTAAGAATTTGGTTCTCCCTCTACAAGGCTATGGATTGAAGGATATATGCAAGCATAAAGATTTGGTCAACTTTCAATGGGAAGACAGCGATTCAGGCTCGCAATGGTCAGTCGTGCAATTTAATCGTTTTCTCGCTGAAACTGACCAGACCAAAAAACAAAGCCTGAAAACTGACGTTCTTGGTTACAACCGAGATGATGTCATCGCTACACGTAGATTGGAAGAATGGCTTAGATCATTTTCTTGATCATTCAGGCTTGCGCTCACGGGTACGAGTAGTCCTTTTAGATGATCGTGTTCTAGTATGTTCTGAGTTTGTATTTTTGCTCTGAGATTTATCATGCCCAGCACGGTCAAAAGTAGAACGAATTGACCGATGCTGACCGTGTTTACTTTCTCGATCCTGCATCTGCCTGAGTTCATGAATGCGCTTGGCAAGCAACGTGCGTTCATCTTGCTGATTACCTCGAACCTGCTTGAATTCATCTTGAAGCACTGAGCGTGATCCGCCATGGCGGAAAACCAGCTCTTCCCTCGTTGTCTTTTGCTTCTGTTTCAGGATTGCTGTTTCTTTTTGGTTAATCAAGCGTACTCGTTTCTCTCTGCCTGCTACCTTATCGAAAAAACCCATCACTCCACGCCTAAATTTATCCCTTCCTGCCTTGGCAAGAATATGCCGTTTAACTCGTTGTTGCTCAGACAACTCGAGACGCTCGGCACGTTGCACTCTGACAAGCTCTGCCTTCTTATCAAGTAGTGGCTGAATTTCATCTCCATGACGCTTTTTAAGCAGGGCAATCCTGCTTCTAATCTCAGAATTAAAACTTAATCTGATTTTGTCCTGCGTTGCTGTAACTGTAGGTAAAAGATCAGGGTTTCCCAGCCTGTTTTTAAGTTCTTTGGTTTTAATACCGCCAAAGCGTGACAATGAATAAACTTTACTGGAATTGTCCAAAACGACAAATCCACGCCTGTCACCCTGTGCCAAAAACAGGCTACGCTCCTCAAGAGCGTGTTTAAAACTCTTTAGATTGTCGGAATGCTTCCATGCATCTTTGCAAAGCATCTTGATCTCTTTAGGGTCGATCCCTTGTCTTTTGAGCTGTTGCCATTCAACGTTGGTAAGTTTGAATGGATCACGCTCACGTTTATCAATTAGACCTTTGGGCATATCCCACCCATGAGCTAGGAACTGTTCTCTAGAAACGTCAGTGCATTTGTTCTTAAAATGGGACATATTGATAGCTTTCATACTATCAATATCAATACGAGACCAGACTACATGAGCATGTCTACGTCCCTCTTTCTCATGAAAGACAACAGCGCGAGGCTGATCTGTTAGTCCTAGCTTTTGCTCAAGGCTATCGAAAGCCGCCTCAAACTGATCGAATGTGACATCTTCACCTTCGGGAGGATTAAATGAAACTGACATCATGGGTTGCTGACATCGCGTCCCTTGGGACACACCGTCGATTTCAAGCAACGCGGCATGAAGCGATTGCCCTGCCAATCCTCGCACTTCATGCAAGGTAACATGGTCATTGTCATGTGCATTCATTAAATGATTAGCAAGATTACGCGCACCACTGCGCTGTGATGCTTTAATAATCATGATGATGCCCTTGCTTGTCATTGCCTGTCTCTTTGGTTGTCTCACGATAACCAAGAGCAGACATGACCATTGCCCGCATAGCAGACAAATCATTGAGCGCTTGTGTAAGCTCAGGGATTTCGACTGAACCCTCCGTATTGAGGGTACGGGCAAGCTGGTTTAGATTGTTACCAACTCGACCGAGTTGACCTAACAAACGAGCCAGCTCTGCGCGATCCACTTGTGGATGGCGAAATTTTCGCGGACGTTGATTGAGTGCAACAGACTTAAAATATCCAGCAATGGATAATCCTGCGGCATGAGATCGACGCACGATTTCAGCACGCTCGTCATCAGACAAGCGTATTGAAAACGGAGGGGTGCGTTTTTTGGAAACTTGTTTACCCATAAAACCCTCACTAGCAAATTTTTTTACTGAACGAGGGGATGCTAACGGGGGAAATGTAATTCCCCCTTGCCCAGATCGGTGTTGGTTGGTACTACCAACACACATCTGGCGTATCGATTAACTTCAACTTTAATACGTAAACTATTAAGAATTCGTTAACCGATGGGGTCGCGGGGTCACCCCGCTCCGCTTGCAAAGTGGACAAGCCACTAGGCAACAATGCATCCCAAATTAAATGAAAATGAGCAATAAAACTGCTCTCTAAAATTCATATTAATGTCGGGATAAATACAAAAAAAGATGGGACAAGGCACGACACTGCAAAGCTAATAACGTCATGCCACGACATGCCCGTAACAAGCTGTGACAGTAAGTTACAACGAATTTTATAAAATAAAATGCAATCAATTATTAATAAAGTATTAACGTCGATATGGTTTAATGAATATAGGGCCGCAATCCAGTATGAAAAATACTTTGCGGTCTTTTTTATGGATTGCGCCCTAACGTGGAGGGTGCTGCTGGAAGGCGCTGGATTTAAATTCATCGCCTTTCAGTCTTCTCTCTTGCATAGGATAAATTACACTAGCTAGGAAGCAAGAATGACAAATGAGGTGTCTTTTAGCGAATTAAAAAAAGCTTATATGCAATCTGCAAATATAGTTGCCGTTTACGGAGAGCGATATTTACCTATTTTTGAACGTCTTGAAAAAGAGTATAAAAACCGAAAACAAAAAAATGTAATGTTGACAAAAGCCATAAGCATCTCTAAATCTAATCAGATAGATTGATAATTTGGGATACAAATTGAGATACATTTTGGGATACATTTTAATTATTCAATCAATGGTCAGGGCAATTAACAGCTTGTAAGTAAACACAATTAAAGAACAGCTAATACGAGTTCTAATTTTATCCCCTCCACCATTGATCTTAATAAAATATTAACCATTTCCGATGTAACATACTGTATGCACACAATAATAGTTTTAACTATTATAAAAAGCATCGCCCCCTCCCGAATTTGAGATACAAACTGAGATACAAATTGGGATACAAGGATGTTTAATTATTTAATACAAAGAAATGAAATCTACTACTATTTTCGTCGAGTGCCAGAAGATGTCGCGCACCTCGATAAACGAAAATTTGCGCGTTACTCGCTCAAAACGAAGGATAAAAAGACCGCTATCAGAAAATCCACCCTGCGTGATGAATATATGGAGCAGTATTGGCAAAACCTGAAAGAAGGTAGCAAATCAAACCCATTTGAGGATTACGAACTTGCCACCAAGTGCGCAAAAATGCACGGATTCCCCTATAAAAATACGGAAGAAATCTCTCTTGAAGCGGTTAACGAGGTAGTTAAGCGGATGAATAAGGCATCAACTGCTATAGATTGCCCTGAGACAGTTTCCTCAGTACTTGGCGGTATAGATCAACCAAAACTCTTTATAGGCGGCTGTATTGATAGGTATTGGCCTTTATGTAGCGATAGACTAACCAATAAATCCGAACATCAAATCAGAAAGTGGAAAAATCCACGCCGTGCCGCATTTGAACGGTTTGTACTCTCGACAGGGGAAAGAAAAACTATTCAAAACATAGAACGATCAGACATAATAAAATTTAGAAATAGTTTGAGAGAACATATCGAAAAAAAGGAAATTGTTGGAGACACCGCAAATAAGCTTATGGGGTACACACGTGACATTCTTCACACGCTAAGTATCGAGTATGAAATAGACATTGATTTTAAACGTCTATTTTCTGATCTTAAATTCAAGGTAAAAAAGGTTTCAAGACCTCCTTTTGAGGCTCAATATGTTCAAGATTGCTATTTGAAAGGTAATAATCTATCAAGAATGAACTTTGAAGCGAGAATGCTTCTCTATGCTATGTGCGACACTGGCGCACGCGAATCCGAATTAATTGGGTTAAGGAGTGAAGATATTTTTCTTGATGGTGATATTCCGTTTATTTGGATTCAACCCTACAAAGATCACGATTTAAAAACGCCACAATCTGAACGAAAAATCCCATTAGTCGGTGCATCCCTTTTTGCATTTAATCAGCTTCCACATGGTTTTCAACATTACACAAACCCTGATACTGCATCATCGACCGTAAATAAATTTTTACGAGAAAATAATTTAAAGCCATCAAGCAGTCATTCTCTGTATTCTCTCCGACATACGTTTAAAGACAGACTTCGTGACGCTGAAGCTCCTGAAGAGATAATTGATGAACTCATGGGACATAAAAAGAAAGGACCAAAATATGGGAGAGGTCATTTGATTGAGAAAAAATATAAATGGATGCAGGAAATTGCATTTACACCGCCAGTAGAATAAGCAGTCCAGAAGTCTGGGCTGCTTTGATGTGTTACTAAAGAACAAAAATAAATATTTTCTAGAGTGAAATCTTATTCATAATTTTTAGAGAAAATACAGGGTGGAATGAAAATAAATAATATTTTTTGTTTCTCAAAGGCAAAATTAGCCTACATCAGGATCGAATGGTACAACTCTATTTGGGTCTGCTAGTTCTTCACGGCGTTCCTTGCACCAGCGTGAGTTTAGAGCTGTTACTAACTCTTCGCTACCTATCTGTAGTGCTAAATGAAGTGCGTGCCTATTGTATATATCTTTATGTCGTGCTGATATGTCTGAGTTTTCTAATAAAAAAAATGCCATGTCTTCATGAAATTCGCAAACAGCAAGTTGTAGAGCATTCATTCCATTTGAATTAAATTCGTATATACATGAAGGATCATCTTTTAATGCAGCTTTCGCTTCATCAAAATCACAAAACTGAGCCGCATGTAGTAAATTTGGTTCCATCCAATCACTGTTACTTTCTGTTTTTATCTTTAACACTATAATGTCCTAATGGTGAATAATTAGTTAATTTTCACGCAAAGAGCTGTAGATGAAATTGGCTTTTTTTATTGCCAGATTTCTTTCCTTAATATTGCTCACTAAAGTTAGCCCTGAAAAATTCATACATTTATCTTTATCTTTTTCTGAAAAATATATGGGATATAAAATTCCAAAAGGGGATATATCAATATTTGATCTAATATCAAATAATGAAACTGTCGTTGATTTAGTTGTTGGGTTATATTTTTGGTCACATAAATATTCTATAAATACAGGTTTAAGCGTTTGATGATGTTTCATTACGAGTAAATTATTGCCCTTCAAGTAGCAGCCAATACAAAACTCTGACTGCATTGAGTCGCTAAATAAAATCGCTAAATAAGACTCATCAAATCTGCTCTTCTTTATTGCTAGATAAAAATTCCCGATCAATTTTTGAGATATTAATTGCTCGTTAAGCTGTTTATGAAATATTTCTTCACTTTTCTTTGTGTGTATAAATTTAAAAACATATCCATCTCCAATAGTTCCTAAAGGGTATGTTTTTCTGCTGTCTTCTGAGTATTTATCACTGACCCTACCTATATCAATATTTTTATTAATTTTTAAATTTTTTACCATTCTAGGTTTTGTAAATGATTTAAAAAATTTAGCTAAATAATTAACTTCATTGATGAGATCAAGAACTGCTATTTCTTCGGCTTCATGCATCCATAAAAAGTGCTCGATTAATTCAAAATGATCGATATCCCCATCTCTAGTACCATCTGTTTTTCCACTTATAATATTTCCAAGCTTCTTACTGAATTCTTTTTTTAAGTCATCAGGATAACCATCGTAGTACGAGGTCATATCTCGAATGATCAGTCTAAGCGAACCTAATGGATGTCCCTTCACTCCTTGATACTTATTATAAGTCTCTCGAAATACTGCAATGACTGCAACTCTGTATAAATATGGGGATCGCTTAACAAATGCAGCTCTTTTGTCCAAAGATGAAAGCGGTTCCTTCATAAATATCTCTTCTGTTGTTCATTAAAAAATCAATAAATTCAAGCACTAGGAAATAATAGGAGTTTTTATCTAGTTTTTGGGAAAAACTGAGTTTGCATAAACATTATATTTCCTTCTAAGCGCCAAGTGCAGCCATCGAGAGTATTTCAATGACAGCAGTCACTGTTAAGACAGGCGTTATTTGCTCACATTTTAACTAGCATTTAGAGGAAACACTATGAAAACCGCAACTTTCGCAGATCGCCTAAGCGATCATAAAAAACAACTACAGCGCGTAGCAGGTATCGGGATTGGTGCTGATACCGCAATAAACACTGCCTATATCTATGAAAGCCTCACTATAAGCGATAGTGGATTACTACCGATCATTGCCTGTGCTGTTTTTGCACTATTTTGGTTTAACTCGGTGTATTGGGCAACATCCTTTGGGATAGATTTACTTTCCAATGCCGATGAGGACAAAAAACGTAAAGTCTTACCCTTATGGAGTGGCTTTATGGGCGTTGTCCTTGGTATTTCAGTTTATATGAGCGCCAATTTCTTAGGTCTGGATTTATCTGAAAACGAATATTTGCAAGATACTATTTATAGCGTATTTGAGGTTGAAAGTGCCGTTAGTAAAAAGCATTCAAATGTAATGCGACTAGAAACCGTATTTGAAAGCTCTGGTAGCAATGCCAAGATAATGAAGGCATTAGAAATAAAGGAAGGTGGTATATCTGGCAAAAGTGGATTGGGAGAAGTTGCAAGCTTACTTGCCAGTCTCGAAGATGTCACTTCACTTTCACGTAAACAGTTGGTTCAGGCAAATGGCTTGGCAGAACCAGTTAAGCGTGAAATTAGCGAATTAAAGGAAGATATTCGTCGTATTTCGGCTCGTGAAGATTTGAATTATCACGAAAAGACAGATCATCTAAAAGAAAAAATAGAATTGCTAAGCCTTGCTGTAAAGCAGTTACAACAAAACCTACCTATCAGCACTATAACAAACGCAATAGATGCTCTTGGGCAAGATTTCAAAGCGTCAGGCGTTAACGATACTGCATCTCAACGAATTACTGCTGTATTTCACCCAATAAGTACACGCTTATTTCGTGAGCTAGGTAGCTTAAACCTAAAAAAATCAGTTCACCCTACCAACAAAGCATTCTGACTTTTAAATTTTCAAATTCATAACTGAATTAAATTCATGCAGGGGCAGGAAGTTCAAGTGGGTTTCCTTGGCTTACTTTTAC
>Ga0256845_1003743_pt1 | contig 10120 bp, 8 predicted proteins | sample RiftiametaG_FD_189101 | JGI IMG/M metagenome (GOLD analysis project Ga0256845, IMG submission 189101) | Tube worm associated microbial communities from hydrothermal vent at the East Pacific Rise, Pacific Ocean - Riftia | ecosystem: Host-associated > Annelida > Integument > Unclassified ... | reverse complement strand
ATACTCTGAGACAAAAACGGCACCAGAAGATAACACATATTATTGTGATATCTGTAATAAATATATGAAAGTGAAAGCAGGAGATCCCGTCCCTCTCTGCTGCGGCAAAGATATGGAGTGCATCGATTAACACTGCCAACAATACTGAATACCCCCAATACCACTGTGTGCAAATTTTGCACACAGTGGTGAATATTCAACCAATATTTTCTCACTGCCTGTTTCAATGTTTTTCCCAAAGACTCATTTTGCCATGACTCCCCCATCAACGCAGCAGCCCTGCAATCTTGCTTACCTGTCTACAATAACGACGAAATATCCCTGAAGGCCAAAACTTCGCGGCTCCATCTCTATATAATAAAACACCCGTCATTTAACCTCACTACAATAAACAAACCCTGGCGTGATTATTGCAAGAAGTAATTGCAGAATATTTTCCATAAAAGGTTCAACTCTCTACCAATGCAATAAGAGATGAAATTATGTTAAGAAAAACCTGCAAAAAATTTATTTTTTAGCAAACACGAGGGAAAGAATGAACCAGATAAGCTACCATCAGCAGACAGCACACGCCCTCTGCTTCCCGGAGCAACGGAACAGCAGTCGCTACCAGGCACAGCACCTTCTTGCGATTACACCAAAAGGTACAGGACAAATTATAGATATCAGCGGAGCCGGACTGTCCTTTGGCTGCCTCTATCCTCATTTTTTTCAAAATGAATGGACTATGGACATTCTCGATGCACAAGGGACTCACATTAAACAACTAAAGGTTCGAAAGATATGGCTAAAAGACGAAAATCACGCCAACATTTCAACTGAATTTGAAATGGAAATTGGCGTCGAATTTCTGGAACTGACTCAGAATCAGATACATGAACTTGAAATCCTAATCAGTTCGATCAAAACCTCAAGAGTACAATACGCCAATCGCGCCTAACCCTTCGAGACAGGCACCAGCGCTAACTCGCCAATCCGGCGCATTTTTGCATAAACTCTCCAGGCAACTGAACAACTTTGCGTAATGAATAGTTATATGCCAGAATCACGGTGAACCCGGTGATGACCTTCTCTCCATCATCACCTCGAAACACAGCATAACGTAAAGTGAATTTCTTACCCGCCATCTCTTCAATTGCCACATGAATCTCAAGTTCCTCGTGTAAAAAAACCTGACGCAAGTAACTGCACCCTGACTCAACAACAACTATACCAACACCCTCGCCAATACTCCTTTCGGAAAAGCCAAAGTGTTCCAGAAATCGAATTCTCGCATCCTGAAAAATTAAAAGCGCTCTTTCGTTGCCGAGATGCCCGCCATAGTTAATATCACCAATAGTTACCGTGTATGTACTGCTGAAGACCTTGCTCATTTTCTCAATGACGAATTAAAATTTAAAGGGTATTTTGGAATGCATGAATATTACAACAACAATCCAACACGCCGATCTCATTCTCACAGAGTGTGCCATATCTGAAAGACTGAGGCGCAAAAAAGATATTCAGTTCGATCCGCTTCTTTTTCTGACTCCACTTATTTATGACACTCTGGGTCAGAAATATCTGACTGAAATTTACCAGCAGTACAGAGAAATTGCAACACAGGCCAAACTGCCCATACTTCTCTGCGCTCCCACCTGGAGAATTAACCAGGAGCGCATCGAGTTGTCCGCCGGCTCTCCAACCATGAATAGAGATGCTGTTGAATTTATGCGCCAGTTGCAGCAACTCTGGCAGGACGATGAGTCACCACTTTTTATTGGTGGACTCCTGGCACCCAAAAATGATTGTTATACGCCCGCAGAAGCCCTCTCTCGAGAGGAAGCCAGGCAATTTCACGCATGGCAGATTAATGAGCTCAAGACGTCAGGCGTAGACATTATCGTTGCCCAGACCATACCATCGGTGGACGAGGCCTGCGGTATGGCTGATGCCATTGTCGAAACAGATACTCCATACATTATCAGCTTTGTTATCAACCGATTCGGCAACGTCCTTGATACTACGCCCCTTGCCGATGCCATGAAGATCATTGACAACAGCGTACATAGACCACCAACAGGGTACATGGTAAATTGTGTCTATCCAACGTTCCTTTCTGCTGAACTGCAGCACCCGGATTTTTTTAACCGATTAATCGGTATTCAGGCCAACAGCTCCTCCCTGGATCACGAACAACTCGACGGTTGCAACGAACTACAGCAGAATCCCCTTGAGGAATGGGGAAACGACATGCTTGCTTTACATAAACAACACGGCGTAAAAATTCTTGGCGGATGCTGTGGGACCGACGACACCTACCTTCGCTACCTGGCAGACAATCTCCATAAAAATCTATCATTAAAAAAATAGAGGTATCAAGCATCCATGGAAGGATTACGAAAGAAACTTATTACAGTTGCAATTCTGGCCTCGATCTTTCTGGTTATGCAACTGGGGGTGTATGTTCTCACCATTAATGAATTCCGAGTCGATCTGAAAACACTTGAAGACATTGATTCATTTATGGAAAATGTCCTTGAACTCAGACGCTATGAGACAAATTTTTCCTACGAAATCACCCAGAAAGATATTGATGAAATCATGCAGTACACCTCAGTTTTAAGAACCGGCATACAGGATATACACAAATCTCCAGTGGCTCCTCAATATGAGGACGGGCTGCAGGAATTTACAAACAACCTCACAGCCTACGACAAGCTTGTTCTCAAAGCCAGGCAGGCAGGTGGCGCTGAGCCTAAAGCCATTCGAGTCTATGGGCATAAGATGCGTGTGTTCTCAAGAAAAGTACGGGATATCAACCGGGCATATATCGCAGAAAGATTAAAAAGTATCATGTATATCCCGTCGACCATCATGTTCCTGTTTGGTGGTAGCCTTATCGTCGCCCTGGGAACTCTCACGGTAGCAACCATCAAACAGATAAATTTTATCAAACAGACAACACGAAAAATTGCCCAGGGAGATTTTCGTCATATCGACAGTTCGTCTGCGGGATATGATACCTATCCAATGATTATCAGGGCCTTTAACCGTATGATCGGTGAACTTGATTCCCGCCAGGAGCAGCTCATCCAATCAAAAAAACTGGCCGCCATCGGAACACTCACTTCGGGCATTGCCCATGAGGTAAACAATCCACTCAACAACATCTCTCTTACAGCAGAAGCAATTCTGGAAGAATATGACGAACTGTCGAAAGAAGAAGGGATTGAAATGCTGAATGATATTGTCAGCGAGGTGTCCCGGGCCTCCAATGTGGTCAACAACCTCTTGGACTTCTCCCGCATACACGGACAAATGACTCTCGAACCCATCGATATTGGAGATGTTGTCAAGGCAACTCTTAGACTGATACGAAACCAGATCATGCTTTCCGGTGTCCAACTCAAAACTAATCTGACACGTGAGCGACTCTGCATCAACGGAGACAGTGACAGTATAAAGCAGGTATTTGTCAACCTTTGTCTCAATGCGATTCAAGCGATGCCTGATGGTGGCTTGCTCACCATTTCTATCCATACCGACAACGATCAGATGATTATCGTCAAAGTGACCGACACAGGTACAGGAATGCCACCTGAAGTTGTGGATAAAATTTTTGATCCCTTTTTCACGACCAAGCCGGTAGGTAAGGGAACAGGCCTGGGCCTTTCTGTAGTTTATGGCATTGTTAATAAACATGAGGGGTATATAGAGGTGAACAGCAGCGCCGGCCAGGGAACGAACTTTACTGTTGCTTTTCCCCGGCGCCCCATGAAAAATGATTCAGAATCCTGTAGTTAAAAGGATCCCATATGAAACTTGAAGGTACCGAAAGATCACTTACCGTCACAATTGTGGATGACGACGATATTTTCCGAAAACGGATTGGCAAAATCCTGGATCCCGTCGTAGACCAGCTCCATTTCTGCCGCAGCGGCAAAGAACTGCTCAACAGCGCCGCAGAAAAAAAGGCAGATCTAATCCTGCTCGATTTACAACTGCAGGACATGGACGGCCTCACCATTCTCGACCGCGTCAAAAAAAACGACCCAAACAAAGAAGTTGTTATCATTACTGGCAACTCCAGTGTCGATTCTGCCGTTACCGCCATAAAAAAAGGTGCCGGCAATTATCTCTGCAAACCCATCAATCGCCACGACCTTCTGCTCGTCGTTGATTCATCAAGGGAAAAAATACTCCTCAGGCGTGAAAACAGATGGCTGCGAAAAGAGCTCGATAGCAAGGAACAGCAGTTTGGTATCATTGGCCAAAGCCCTAAAATGCAAGAGATGCTCAACACCATCCGCAAAATAGCCCCTCTTGTCTGCAATGTTTTGATCCAGGGAAACACAGGTACAGGCAAACAGATGGTTGCCAAAGCGCTGCACCTGAAGAGTAATCGTAGCGACAAGCCACTGGTAACCTTTAACTGCGGGGGATTCTCGGAAGAACTGATTGCCAACGAACTTTTCGGCCACGAAAAAGGTGCCTTCACCGGTGCCGTCAGTCGCAAAATTGGCCTTTTGGAGGCTGGCCACGGTGGCACAGTATTTCTTGACGAAATTGGCGAAATGAGCCTGACCATGCAGGCTAAACTCCTTCATGTTATCGAAGAAAAGAGAATTATGCGACTAGGCTCCACTGATCCTGTCGACCTCGATATCCGTATCATTGCCGCAACCAACAGAGACCTTCGCCAGATGGCACAGGAAGGTACATTCCGGGAAGATCTCTATTTCCGGCTCAACGTCGTTAACATATGGCTCCCCCCACTCAACGAACGTCAAGACGACCTGCCCTTACTGATAAGCCATTTTATTGCCAAATATAACCGTTTGTTCAATAAGGATATTCGTTCACTGTCCAAAGAAGCTCTGGAAATTCTCACAGAACACGACTACAAGGGCAATGTCAGAGAACTTGAAAATATCCTGCAAAGAGCTCTGGCTCTCAGCGAAACTCGTGAACTCACGGCTAAACAGTTACCCCTTGAACTGCAGCAAATTTCCCCTGAAGACAAAGAGGATCCGATCCCACCATCGCTGGATGAAATTGAAAAAGACCATATCTCACGCGTTATGACCTTTACAGGTGGAGATCGAAAAAAAGCCGCTGCCATCCTCGGCTTGCCCAGAACCACTCTCTGGCGACGCCTAAAAAAACACCATCTCGAATAATACCCATATTTATTTTTTACTCTATCTATTTTGTTTCACTTTGAAACAAAAATAGCCACCAGACGCGCCTTGTTTCAAAATGAAACTTGCCTATACCACACCCATCCCCTTTTTGACCACGCCCACGTTTCAAAGTGAAACGTTCATTGTTCAGAAATAGCTCAAGGATACGCTTAAATACGCATTAAATTGTTTATTATCAATACGTTAAAAGAATGGCACAATATATGCGTTTAACCTTCGAAATTGCAAAATTCTGCCTCACTCCGACAGACGGAGAAAACTCAAGAGCACCCAGCTTGAGGATAACCCATGGGCAGATAACATAATGGAGGTAAATAACGTATGTTTCACATGTATCTCCCCATCGCGGGAAGTAGCGTAAACATTTTTCTGATTCTAGGTCTCGGTGGTATCGTAGGGCTACTCTCGGGAATATTTGGTGTGGGAGGCGGTTTTTTAATGACCCCCCTCCTTATCATGTTCGGTATACCACCTACGGTGGCAGCCGCATCTGATTCAAACCAGATTGTCGGTGCCTCGACGTCCGGAACTCTCGCCCACTACCGCCTTGGCAATGTCGATATGAAAATGGGGATTCTTCTGTTGATAGGCGGTGTCCTCGGCGGAACGGTTGGTGTGCAGTTCATTAAAATCCTCAGGGCAAGTGGTCACGCTGATTTTCTCATCAGTATTACCTACGTTATCATGCTCGGGTTTGTTGGCTCTTATATGTTTTTCGAAAGCCTGCAAAGCCTGAGAAAAGACAAAGTGGGATCCTCAATTCCAGACAACGCAAACGTCGCTCCAGTTGAAAAAAAGCCCTCAATTTTCGGAAAATTAATGGGAGCCCTGCCCTTTCAAACCGAATTTGTTAAATCAGGTGTCTCCATGTCGGCACTGACCCCACTTATTCTCGGTGTTTTTGTAGGTATTCTGGCGGCTATCATGGGCGTTGGTGGTGGTTTTATCATGGTTCCGGTAATGGTCTATCTTCTTCGCATGCCGATGCACGTTGTTGTCGGTACCAGCCTTTTTCAGATCCTTTTTACCTGCATAAATGTCACCATTATGCAGTCGTACACCAACCATACGGTAGATTTTGTCCTCGCTCTCCTTCTTCTCCTCGGTTCCACCGTTGGAGCTCAGTTCGGTACCAAAATCAGCAAAAGACTCAAAGGCGATCAGCTAAAGATCATTCTTGCCAGTCTGGTACTACTGGTTATGGTTAAGATGTTATTTGGCCTTTTGATGGCTCCGACCAATTTGCTGTCCTATGCAGGAGGTCATTAATCATGTTTTCTTTGCATAATTACTCAAAAATACTATTATTTTTTCTTAGCGCATTTTTCCTTGTTCCTGCACTGTCAATGGCCATTCAGCTTACACCTGAGCAGGTAAACATCGGCACCACATTTAACGGCCGAACCATCAATGTTACCGGCGAAATTGCTCAGGACGAAGAGGCTGTCATACAGATCATTGGTACCGATACGGAGGCACACTTCAAACAGACGGGCAAGGTTGGAGGGCTTTTATGGATGACCGTAGCCCACTTTTCGCTTGCCGGAGCGCCATCCGCCTATTTTGTCTATCTTCCTGAAACGATAAGTTCCTGGCATCAAAGTAAAGATACGCGCTGGACACAACTCAAACTCGGCTACGACACTCTAGAAGACAGTATTGTTATCGAACCAGAACAAGAAAATAAAGACGGTGTCTTTGACGATTTTCTTAAACTCAAAACGGCCCATGAACTCTATCAAATGGTTGATAACGGAGTACATTACAAAAGCAGTGCCGATGGCCGTAAAGCATTCGAGGCTGAGATACACATCCCGGCAGATATACCCCGGGAAACCTACACAGTCAAAGTATTGAAAATCAAGGATGGGATCATCGCCGGACAGGACACAGCTGAACTGCATGTTCAACTCCAGGGATTTCCTCTCTTTATCTCCAATATGGCGTATCACAAAAGCCTTCTCTACGGCATTCTATCTGTTTTGATAGCCATTGGAGCAGGATTATTTATGGGCACAGTATTTAAAGACAAAGGTGGAGCCCATTAATAAGGGCTGGTTTTTCAAACATAAAGTGTGCTGATTATGGCAATCCATAGCAAAACGATTTTCGCCCGTTTTTTAGACAAAATAGGTTTGTCTAAAAAACGCAGCCTCTCGTTTCCTGAACTGTTTGATCATTTTAAACAGCTGATTGCAGAGAACAACAAATCTCTGGAAATCATGGCGGACATGGGAGAAAAACTGAGCGGCGAATTTGTTTTTGACCAGAATTACATAACATCAAGCACCACAGCCATAGCCGACAGTGTTTCCAGGATGATTTACCACCTGGATTGCATAGCCCCCCTAACTTACAGGGGGCTATTTCCGGTCTGTAACAAGATTCGCAGCGAACTTGAAAGCGAACTCAAAGGGAATCTGGTTATTCCCGAAGGTGATTTTGTCATCAGTTACGATGCGATTGACGACACACTGGAAACTCTGGTCGGCGGGAAAAACGCTCACCTTGGAATTATCTCGAACATCCTTGAACTGAAGATACCTGCAGGTTTTGCCATTACTTCCAGGTGTTTTGATGTCCTGGTTCGTAAAGGCCCTATTGCAGAACAGATCAACGGTATCCTCTATGAATGGGAAAAGGAGACCATCAACACATCAGAAGCATCTGGAAAAATAACACAACTGATTCACGCTCTCGCCCTGCCAAGGGAGATTCGTAAAGCCATAGAGCAGGGCGTTGCCCGTATCACAGAAAAATCGGCAGGTGGCCTTGTTACAAATTTTGCCGTAAGAAGCAGCGGTATCGGCGAAGACAGCGAGCACAGCTATGCCGGTCAATATACAAGCATACTCAATATAAACAGTCGCGCGGTTCCTGACGCCTACAAGAGAGTCCTTGCCAGCCTCTATTCCCCCAGAGCCATGGAGTATCGCCGCACCAAGGGAATAAAGGAATCTGAGGCGGTGATGGCTGTTGGCTGTCAGAAAATGATTCCCGCAAAGATCAGCGGTGTCGTCTACACCCTTGATGTTTTTGATCTGAAAAAAAACTGCCTGCTGGTTACCGCCCTTCCCGGTCTTGGCGCAAATCTTGTGGGTGGCAAGCAACAGGCGGATCGTTATATTGTCAATAGAACCCCACCCTACGCCATCACAGGAATGGAAATTGTCCATAAAAAAGAAATCCTTCAGATGGGATCTTTGGGACAAGGAGTCATCACCCAACCCCTCGCCCCTGAACTGCGGGATCGACCAAGCCTGAGGCTCGAGCAGGTTCACAAAATTGTAGAAACAGCCCTGGCTCTGGAAAATTATTCAAGACATCCACAGGATATCGAATTTGCAATAGATCAAAACGACGAACTTGTTATCCTCCAGGCAAGGCCTCTTAATATTAACGAGAGTGGGCCTAAAATGGTCTGCGACCTGTCGTCACTTGAGGACAATTTCCCCGTTCTCATGAAAAACAAGGGGGAGATCGTACAGGAAGGCGTAGCCATGGGCATCGTTTTCAAGGTCAAAAAGGAATCAGATCTTGACAAAATCCCCAAGGGAACAATTCTCGTTGCCCATTTTTCCTCACCTAACTTGGCCCAGGCTATCAAAAAGGTCAATGGCATCATCACCGACGTAGGATCTCCTATCGGTCATCTGTCAACCATCAGCCGGGAATTCAGAATCCCCATGATCATCAACTGCACAGATGCCACTAAAATTCTGGAGGATGGCCAGGAAATCACTCTGGATGCTTTAGATAATCGCGTATTTTCCGGCTTCAACACAGAACTCTGCCACTACGAACTAGCCGAAGAAACCTTTGAAGAAAGCTACGAATTCCGCTTATTGCGCCGCCTGTTCAAGAAAATATCGCCTCTAAAACTGGTCGATCCGGAAGATAAAAATTTCACACCGGAATCCTGCACTACCTTGCACGATCTTATTCGTTATGTACACGAGCAGTCCGTTAATGTACTGATCAGCAAAAACTATATCCACGATTCTCACCTTAGAGATTATTCAAAACAGTTAAAAATCGACATTCCACTGGATCTCACCGTTATAGACTTTGCGGTATGTGACCTCGTGAAGAAAAAAACCATAACCCTTGAAGAAATCGAATGTCTTCCCTTGAAAACTTTTGTCGAAGGTATGTGTGCTCCCGGGCTTTGGGCCAAGGATCCTGTGGATATTGATCTTCGCAGCTTTATGTCAAGTATGACCCGAACTTTTTCATCCGATGTTGCAGACCCCAGTTTTGTGGGACAAAATCTTGCAGTAGCATCCGGTAATTATGCCAACATAAGCCTGCGCCTCGGATATCATTTTTCCATGATTGATACCATTGCATCCCCCAAAAACGATGAAAACTACGTCTATTTTCGATTTTTTGGTGGGGTCACGGATAAAACCCGGCGATCCAGACGAGCACAATTCATCCAGGCCATACTCTCTGCTAATGATTTCATGACAAAAACAAAGGGTGATTTGATTGTCGGTAGAATAAAGGGTGCGGGCAAAAGTGATATCCTGAAAAAGATTTTCGTACTGGGTGGACTCGTATCGTACACCAGGCAACTGGATGTCAAAATGATAAACGACAATTCCATTATAGAATTTACTAAAGATTTTCAACGTATTTTAGCAGATATTGGTCATACCGGCTCCACATGACCCAGGTAGTGCCTGCCCGGAATTAAGCATTATGGACAGACACCAGCCAACAACGAAGATGTCACAGGGGACTGCCCCCTGAAAATGCTAACCCGGGAAATATCGTGTTCATAAACTATGAACATTTCCCACACACATCAAGAGGATATCTATGGGTACCAGCGAACAAATTAATATCTTATTGCTTGATGATGAACCGATTGTTTCCAAGCGCCTCAAACCAGCACTGGAACGTAAAGGATATTACGTTGAATCATTCAT
>Ga0256845_1003742_pt1 | contig 10123 bp, 8 predicted proteins | sample RiftiametaG_FD_189101 | JGI IMG/M metagenome (GOLD analysis project Ga0256845, IMG submission 189101) | Tube worm associated microbial communities from hydrothermal vent at the East Pacific Rise, Pacific Ocean - Riftia | ecosystem: Host-associated > Annelida > Integument > Unclassified ... | reverse complement strand
CAGGGAGCAATTTTGGTAATAAGCAGCACTAGCGCACCGAAAAGACAGGCAAGCGTTGATGTTTCGCCCATGGAACCGGGGATGGTACCTAAAAAGGACTGCATCCAGGTTGTCTCGATGGAAGCAAAGATCTGAGCTGGCTCTGCGGCCGCAACTTGGCTGAGAATGGTTGCGCCGGTTACGCCATCAACAGCGGTCCAGATTGCGTCACCGGTTATCTGGGCCGGGTAGGCAAAATAGATAAAGGCCCGGGAAACCAGAGCAGGATTCATAAAGTTACGGCCCACACCGCCAAAGGCTTCTTTGGCGAAGATAAGGCCAAAACTAACTCCTATGGCGACCTGCCAGAGTGGGATTGTCGGTGGTAGTGTCAGGCTGAAAAGCAGGCCGGTGACTAGAAAAGCTTCGGAAAATTCATGGCCCCGGATCAGGTTGAAAACGCATTCCCAAAAAGAACCCACCAGCATGGTAACGATGTAGATTGGCAGGAAATAGAGGGCGCCGTGGAGGAAATTGGAAAGCAGGCTCGAGGGATCGTAACCGACCAATACCATGATGGTATTGCGCCAGCCCTCGGGGGCTGTCACACCCATCGCGACCAGGGAACTGTTGGCTTGATAACCTGTATTCCACATGGCCATCAGAGTGCAGGGCAGAAGGGCAATCAGAACCGTGGTCATAATGCGTTTGAGATCAATAGAATCCCGGATATGTGGAGCTGCCTCAGTGGTTTGGTTGGAACCAAAAAGGAAGGAATCAAAGGCTTCGTAAAGCGGATATAGCCGTTTAAATCGCCCGTTTTCTCCAAAATGGCGACCTGCATTTTCCATGATTGTGCTCAAAAATTTCATCGGGCTTTGTCTATCCTCCAAGTTCTACGGATGTCAGCAGGTCACGAAGAACCGGACCAAATTCATTTTTGCCGGGGCAGACGAAAGAGCAGAGCCCCATGTCTTCTTCGATGAGCTCAAGGCAACCAAGGGCCTTGGATTTTTCTGTGTCACCCACTGATATAGATTGCAAAAGAGACGTTGCAATAATATCGAGTGGCATGACTTCATTGTACGTGCCCAGTGGGTATATGGCTCTTTTTCCACCCCAGAGAGCTGTGTTCATAGGAAATTTCCTGAGCGTGGTAAAGGCAGATGCAAAGACTGGTTTTATGGAGAAACGGTCTTTCCCGGGCATGAGCCAGTTGAAAAGTGATCGACCGCTGGAGTCGACAATAACAGAAATCTGGTTGTGGAATCTGCCGAGAAATGCGGTCTGTTCTCTTGATTCACGCCCATCGAGCACAGAGCCGGAGATGATACGCAGATCATCTAAAGAGAGCTCCCGGCGGCAGAGATCAACAAATGACGCGCCAATTCTTGTTTTCACCAGAGCGGGTTTAATAACGCCGGGGCCTGCTAGAGCCACGATCCGTTCTGTCATTAGCGTTCCTGTAGTCAGCAGGTGGCCAATAGCGATTACATCCTGATAATTAATATGCCAGACAGTTTTATTTTCATGTACCGGATCGATAAAGTGGATATGGGTCGATGGCAGACCTGAAGGATGGGGGCCACGGAAGGACCAGTAGTCAACGCCGTCCAGCTCTTCAAATGGCTGCAGAGCTTTGTCGCCGGTACAATAGTGGACTGGAACAGAAAGAAGTTGTCTGAGTGCTTTCAAACCTGTCTGATATTCACGGCTGTAACCATTGATGATGATCTGTGGGTCTGCAGCAAGAGGAGCGCTGTCGGCAGCGGTGATAAACAGGGAAGATGGGGTTGAATCTATCGTCGGGGTTTTACCAAATGGGCGGGTTCGAAAAGCAGGCCATAATCCCGATTGTATCAGTAGCTTGCGCAGAACTTCAGGATCCTGGGCTTCTGGTATGGTGTCCGGTTCGCAAAAATTGACCGATTCGTCACCGTCCAGTTCAATGATAAGTGATTCAAATTTACGTTTTGCACCCCGATTTATGGCAACGATTTTTCCGCAACCAGGTGATGTGAAGAGAACCCCCTTGTTTTTTTTATCGCTGAATAGGTGCTGGCCACATTTGACTTTGTCACCTTCCGCAACGAGCATGGTGGGTTTCATACCTATGTAGTCATCGCCAATCAGTGCTACTTGCCTGACGGGGTTGCCCCGTCGGATTGTCTGTTCAGGGAGACCCGAGATCGGGATATCGAGCCCTTTTTTTATTTGGATTGTTTTCATAGTAAGTGAACAAATCTGTAGTGTTGCGTTACTTGAAGAATCGGGCTGGTTATCTCATCTTCAGTAAGTATAATAAGGATTGTTTCTCTGAGCAAATTAAATACCTACAAACAGTTGAAATAAAAAATAATCGTATTATCAATAGAAAAAGAAAATACACATAGATGGTGTGAACTCTTGCGGAGGATACAGGTTATGGAAAACAGCTACCCCTATGAAAAACTCGGTCTTGCCTATCTTGGTCGTGAACTCGAGATGGAGACAGGGCAACCTTCTAATCAGCCGTTTCTATATAAAAACAAAAACATGACGACCCACGGGGTTATCATAGGCATGACCGGAAGTGGTAAGACGGGCCTTGGAATCGGTCTTATTGAAGAAGCCATCATGGATAATATTCCCTCTATAATCATCGATCCCAAAGGGGATATGGGAAATCTCCTTCTTGCTTTTCCTGACTGTTCTCCAGAAGATTTTATGCCCTGGATTGATTCTGCTGAGGCGGCCAAAAATGGGATGTCGGTTGAAGATTATGCGGCAAAGACAGCTGTAAACTGGAAAAAGGGTCTTGCCTCCTGGAAACAGGGGCCTGATCGCATAGCTTCTCTACGCTCAAAGACTGATATGACGATCTATACGCCGGGCAGCAGCGCAGGCGTGTCAGTATCTGTGCTGAGTAGTTTTCGTGCTCCTGCCTCTGAAGTGCTTGGTGATACGGATACGTTGAACAGTCTGGTGAGTTCGACTACAACAAGTCTGCTTGCACTGGTTGATGTTAAAGGTGATCCTCTGCAAAGCAGGGAACACATTCTTCTCAGTTCGATTTTTCTCCATTTCTGGCGAGCGGGAGAGGATTTGTCCCTTGAAAAACTTATTGGCGTAATTGTTGATCCACCTTTTGAAAAGGTTGGTGTGTTTTCTCTTGATACCTTTTATCCACAGTCCCAGAGAATGGCGCTTGCCATGAATCTGAATAATATTCTCGCCAGCCCGAGCTTTAGCAGTTGGACGCAGGGAGAGCCTCTTGATATTCAAAGAATTTTATACACTGAAGAAGGTACTCCCCGAACGGCGATTTTCTCCATAGCACATCTCAGTGAAGCAGAGCGAATGTTTTTTGTAACCATGCTACTGAACCAGTTTATCGGCTGGATGCGCAGACAACAGGGCGCTTCTTCACTAAAAGCACTGCTCTATATGGATGAGATTTTTGGCTACTTTCCACCCATTGCCAATCCGCCTTCAAAAAAGCCGATGATGCTGCTTTTAAAGCAGGCCCGTGCTTTTGGGATCGGTGTAGTGCTTGCAACACAAAACCCGGTGGATCTTGATTACAAAGGGCTTTCAAATATTGGCACCTGGTTTGTCGGGCGTTTGCAAACCAGGCAGGATCAGGAGAAAGTGGTTGAAGGTATCGTCGGGGCAAGCGATGGTACGCTTGACGTGTCCACGGTCAAAAAGTTGCTTTCTGATATGAAGGGACGGCAGTTCCTCTTGAACTCTGCTCATCTTGATGCACCGCTGCTCTTTGAAACACGGTGGGTAATGTCCTACTTGAAAGGGCCCATTTCCAAAAATGATATCAAAAAATTGATGGAGCAGAAAAAAAGAGAAATGTCGGTGCAGGACGGAGGGCCAGCGTCATCTTCAAATAGTGCAATGAGTGCTGGTGCTGATATCTCAAAAACTCCTCCAGTGCTTTCCGGGGCTATTGAGCAATATTACTACATGCAGAATGTCGTGAGTGATGATGTCCGTTTTGAACCATGGCTTGCGGCGGTGGCTTCAGTACGATTTTTCAATGCAAAAAGAAATATTGATATCGTTCAGGATATTGATTTGCGTCATTATCTCGATGAGAGTTTTTCACGTCCGGACTGGAATGGTACTGAAAGTGGTACTTATTGCCTGAATGATTGTCTTGTTGATGCTCCAACCGGCAGCTCCTTTTACCCGCTTTCACCATCTATTGCCGGATTAAGGGATTTTCGTGGATTGGCGAAAGGTTTTTCCGATTACCTGTATCAGAATAAACGGCTGGAACTCTTTCGTGTAAAAAGCAAAGGTTTTTCGTTTGAATCGGAACCGGATGAAAGCATAGGAGATTTTAAGGTTCGTTTGGGCGATTATCTGCGGGAGAAAAAAGAGGAAGCCGTGGATAAATTACGGGATAAATATGAAGTTCAACAGGATCGTCTGGAGAAAAAACTGAACAGCGCCCTTGAGCGTGTGGAAAAAGAACAGGGTGACGTTCGGGCCAAAACCACAGATTCGATTATTTCGTTCGGTGTTGCTGTGGTTGGTGCATTTTTTGGACGTAAAGTGCTTTCTGCGGGAAATATCGGCAAGGCGGCAACGGGGATGCGCAGTGTAGGGCGGGTAGCCAAAGAAAAAAGTGATGTGAAAAGGGCTGAAGCAAAGGCAGCCCAGGCCCAGGAGGCCATGGAAGATCTGGCTGCTGAGATGGAAGAAAAGGTATTGGCACTGTCCGATTCTTTTACAATGGATAATTATGAAATAGAGACCTTTTCCATCAAGCCGAGGCGTTCGGATATTTTTAGTGTGAAAGTGACCCTTCTCTGGGAAATGGTCGCGTGAGAAAAATTTGCAACATCAATAAATAAGTTTTCTTTTTTGGCTGAATATGCTGTAGTAAAAGTGTGGTTTAGGGCTCGGGGACTTGTTTTTTCCGGTAAAGGTTTCCGTGTGTTATTTAACTGAAAACATTAGGAACCATCATGGCAAGAGAACATACCTCAAGCAGGACATATTACGATATATCAAAACGTTTTCCTGAAGTTATAGAGGCAGTGGAAAAGCTGGGCACAACAGTAAGAGAGATGGGGCCTCTCGATGAGAAGACCAGCCATCTTGTTCAACTTGCAGCGGCCGCTGCTACTAAATCAGAAGGGTCGGTTCATTCCCATACTCGCCGTGCTTTAAAGGCTGGGGCAAGCAGAGAAGAGATTTATCATACTCTGTTGTTACTTATCTCAACAGTGGGATTTCCCCAGGTCATGGCTGCGATTTCATGGTGTCGCGATATTCTTGAGGGTGAGGGTGGCGAATAGTTTGTCGCCACCGGGCAAGCTCAGATAGTTGCTCGGAAACTTTATTGTACCACCATCGCTGTCTTTTAGGGTTGTAGCGAAGTGAAGTGTCTTCGTCAAAGGCAGTGTGTCTTTTAAGCAGCGCTTCTTGTGACTGTCTTATCCAGTCTTGTACTGTTTTTTGCAGGCGTTGTTGTGTTGTGGCCGCGTCCGCATCAAAAATTATAAGAGTTGCACTCTCTTCTTCTGCCTTTTGATTGAGTTGACGGGCAGCAATTTCCATTAAGGCAAAATGGATTTGTTCGTGCTGTAGTACATATGTTTCCCTGTTTTTGGGCATGGTCTGATTCCACCAGCTCTTTTGAGGGAACATTACCGCCTCAAAAGACAATTGTTCGACTCGGCCAGAATAAATCATCTGATCCTGGTACTGGAATGATGATACGATATAACGGGACTGACGGGACGGACGTATTGATGCAGCTGTGTGGGCATTGAGATTTTTTTCATGACCAGTTAGCCTTTCGGGAAGTTCTTTTGCCTTGAAATCATTTTTTGTAAGTGCTCTGTAACTGATTGCTTCTGTGCTCAGTGGTTCTGGGTTGTGATAGAGACGGGGACGTGCATAGCTCGGCAGGCTAGCACATCCCCCTGAAAAGAGGAGATACAGTAGCAGGTATAGTTTTATGAGAATTGCTGCTGGCCTTGAGATAATCATAATCTCCTGTCAATTCTGTTTTCTGTTAAAATTCCCAGCGTAACCCTCCTGTAAGAAACCAGAGTCGGAAGTAATTGGCAACAGATATGGGTGCTACGATTACCGTTGAAATAAGGCCGTCAGTTAAAAAGCCTTTGGTGACCCATAACTGCTGGTGAGTGCCAGTTGAGAGGATAATGGGATAAACCTAAGGCTGAATTGATACTCTATGGCCCAGCGCATAACCCCGTTTTATATCATCAATCGGAGCACAGACAACAGCATGGTGGCAATTTTTCAAATATTTAATTTCAGCGTCAGGGATATGTTCGATAGGGACTGCTGTGATCTTGGTACTATGGGGGGGATGTCCGCAATAAAGCTAATTTTGCAAAGTACCCTGTACTGGATTCTTATGTTAACGAATAATAAGGTTATGTAATTCGTCCGTATCGGATTTTTGATAGGGAAAATGTTCTTTTAGAATTCGCCCAACTTGTTGTATTGCCTCACAGATAGCTTCGCATTTATTGCCAGTTTTGATCCCTGTGGTCAGATCTTTTACCACGGAATCCCACTCTTTCTGGTCAATTTTATTGTTTATGCCGGTGTCGGCCAGCACCCAGACTTTTTGTTCCAGTACCGAGATGTAAATAAGGATGCCATTTTCATCGCGGGTCTTGTAGAGTTTTTCTGTATAAAATGCAGCGAGTGCACCGTTAACAACTTCTTTTTCCACATGTTTTGGGTTGAGGAAGAGTGATTTTATGCGGTTTGACCGGGAAACAAGAAAAAATGCGAGTCCAGAGTGGGCAGCAAAAAAAGCAAGAAAAAGCCACATGTTTTGAGAACCGATCCAGAATTGTGCACCGACCAGCATACTAAACAGGACAGCCAGAGGCAGTCCGACGGTTATGGAACAGTTTACGGCTGCCATGGGATAGTCGTGGCTGCTTGAGACAATCATCGGCACAATCTCTCCCGATGTTGTCAACTCAACTTCTTGAACTGTTGCTGTAATTGTGTTCTGTTCTTGCTGAGTGAGAAATGCTTCTGCCAATGTTTTCATATTACCATCCTCCAGAGGAGCCTCCACCGCCAAAGCCACCACCGCCACCGCTGAAGCCACCACTGCTGAAACCGCCACTGTTGCCACCGGAAAAGAATCCTCCAGAGCCAGACCCGGAAGAGGTTCTCATGTTGCCCAAAAGAAGACTTGCAAGAAAACCAACAAGCAGCCCGACCGGAATAAGGAGGATAATGACAAAAAGATGTGGGCCCCAGAAGAGCCAGCCTATAAGAGGCGCAATTATACCGCCGATAATTGAAGCAACTACACGATGTTTATAAAATACATTGCCCAGATTGATAAGCATCACTCCAAGAAAAAGAAAAAAACCGGATAATTTCCCACTGTCTTTATTTTTTGTGGAGGAATAATCCTGCGCAATGAACTCTCCGTGAACAGCAGAAATCATTGCACTGACACCGGCGATAACGCCTTGGTTGAAATTGCCATTGCGAAACTGAGGGGTAATGATATTGTCGATAATTCGGCCAGCAGTGAGGTCGGTGAGTGATCCTTCGAGGCCGTAGCCCACCTCGATGCGAATCTTTCGATCATTTTTGGCAATGAGCAGAAGGGCTCCGTTGTCGAGTTCTTTCTGGCCAATTTTCCATGACTCAACAACTTTCATGGAAAATTCTTCGAGGTTGGTGCCATCCAGAGAGGTAATGGTTAATACTGCAATTTGAGTGGATTCTTCCTGCTCAAGGTTTGTGAGCATGTTTTCGAGTTGTTGGACAGTTGCCTGGGAAAGCATGGCAGCATTATCATTTACTCTGGCACTCAGAACGGGGATTTCGAGCCCTATTGCAGGCCTGGTGCACAATAATATTCCCAGAAAAATTAATAAAAAACTCTGCTTATATGGCACTGTTTTCATTATAATCAACCCTAACGCAGACAAACTGCAAGTAAATCCTTTGGAGGTATCTGCTGTTCAGTAGTAAGGTATTAAAATTTGACTTTTGGAACAGCCTTTGCTGCTTCGTCCGCCTTGAAGTATTCTTTTCTTTCTAGGTGCAAAATGATGCTGTTTGTTAAACTTGCCGGGAATTTACGGATAGATCCATTAAAAATTTCGACGGCTTTGTTATAGCGTTGTCTGGCAACATTTATTCTGTTTTCTGTACCTTCGAGTTGATTTTGCAGATCTAAAAAATTTTGATTGGCCTTCAGATCCGGGTATCTTTCCACCACGAGCATAAGTTTACCGAGGGCTGAACCAAGGTTTCCCTGAACCTGTTGAAACTGAGCCATTGCCGCAGGGTTGGAGAGATCATCTGTGGATAGCTGTACCGATGTGGCTTTCGCCCGTGCATTTATTACTGCTTCCAGGGTTTCAGCCTCATGTTTTGCGTATCCTTTTACTGTTTCGACAAGATTTGGAATGAGATCTCCCCTTCGTTGCAGGGTGGATTCAATATCTCCCCAGGCTTTAAATACAGCTTCTTCTTTCACCTGTAATGAGTTGTAACCGCAACCGCTAAGGAGAATAAGTGACAGAAATAAGAGACCGATTCGGGAAAAATGCTGCATGCTTCCTCCATGATAAATGCAAAAATTCAGATTTTAATATGAGATTCTTCTCACCAGTCTGACATAGGAGCAGATGTCTTGCAAGCTTCGAGTTACGTATTTTTTTCATCTTGACACAAATATGTTTAACGCATAAATTGTTGCCTAGTTAAATATTAAGGAGGCAACGAATGAGTGCATGTGAAGAATCTTTCTGGCGATTGATAACTCATACTGGTCAGGCAATGCGCAGTTATGCTGACCAGAGGTTGAAGAAATATGATCTCACTGTGGAGCAATTACAGGTGATTATGCAAATGGACGTGCATACCGGTCAGTCCCAGAGTGTTCTCAGTTCTGCATGTGAGAAGAGTCCCGCCAATATAACCAGAATTCTTGATCGTCTCGAAAAAAAGGGGAGGATTGTTCGTAGAAAAAATTCCCGGGATAGAAGATCGAGTCTGGTTTTTCTAACAAAAAATGGATGTACCTTGCGTGATGAACTCGTGAGTCTGTTTGAAGGGCTCAGGGCTGAATTGGTCGATGGTATCGGGAGTGAAAAGCAGCACGTTGCAGTTGAAGTATTAAATGCTATGAAAAATAACATTGAAAAGATGTCAAACAGATAAGGAAAAGGTGTTGATGTGAAAAGATTAATGTTGATAGCGTGCATAATTCTGACGTGTTCTCTGGCCAATGCACAGGGGCCGCCTCCAGCCCGGGTTATAACTGGTGAGGTGACTAGCAGGGAAGTATCAACGACTCAATCTGTCACTGGAATATTGTATTACGAACGGGTGAGTAATATCTCAACAGAGGTTGTTGGTCTGGTTGAAGGTGTAGAAGTGAATCAGGGAGATCATGTGAAAAAAGGTGATACTCTGGTTCGTTTAAATACGGAAATTCTGGAGCGGGAAATTGCCTTGACCAGGACTCGAATGGAGCAGGCGGATTTACGTATTAATAACACCAAAAAGAATTTTAAACGGCTGGAGAGGTTGTATAAAAGTTCAGGGGTCAGTGAAAAGGATTATGATGATGCTTTTTATACATTCCAAGACGCTGAAAAAGAAAAACAGGCGATGAAAGATAGCTTGGCCAAACTGCTTATCCAAAAGAGCCGGTCGGTAATCACGGCACCTTTTGCCGGTATTGTCTTAAATAAAGGGGTTGATTCGGGTGCCTGGGTTCAACAGGGCAAACAACTGGTAAGTATTGGTTCGAGCAGTGATCTCTTTGTTCGCGCTCCCATTGCTGAGAACTCGTTGCAGTTTGTAACCATGGGTGAAAAAGTGGAGGTTGTGCTCAATGCATTTAATCGTCGAATCGAAGGCACCGTTATTGGCATTGATCCTGTTGCTGACCTGAAGACAAAGAATGTCTTTTTGAAAATCAGGATTCCACCTATGGAGCTTGTTGCCCAGAATATGTCCGCTAATGTTTCTGTCCCCAACAGCGTAAAACAGCAATTGAGTGTGTTTAGCAGGGCGGCAGTAATAAAGTTTCAGGGCAAAGATTTTGTCTATACCGTTAAAGAGGGGAAATCGTCGATATTGCCAGTACATATTGTCGCCTATATCTTGGCGA
>Ga0256845_1003741_pt1 | contig 10124 bp, 5 predicted proteins | sample RiftiametaG_FD_189101 | JGI IMG/M metagenome (GOLD analysis project Ga0256845, IMG submission 189101) | Tube worm associated microbial communities from hydrothermal vent at the East Pacific Rise, Pacific Ocean - Riftia | ecosystem: Host-associated > Annelida > Integument > Unclassified ... | reverse complement strand
GATCCCGTTGGTGTAGCCTTCGGAGTTGGCATCGTGGTGGCCAAGAATGCGGTATCTCTGCCCCTACTTCTTGGTGAGTGATTGTAATACACGGTCTTGGAAATCGACCAAGGCCTTTTCGGCTTGCGCGGGGACATCGTCGTTCAGTGGCCAGACTTGGACTTTCCATTCGATATCTGGTGGAATCGACCATTTGTCAAATGAAGTCTCCTTTAAGCGGACCTCGGCAAAGAAAAGGGCAACTTCAGTGCGCGATACGGCAAACGTAAAATATAGGTTGCACGGAGGAACCCCGATAAATTCCGGGAGGGGCTTACACTCGAGATGGAGAGCGTGGAAGGGAGGGGTCCATGTATGGGAAAATGATTCAGGAATCGGCCGCTCCTCTGTGACTTTCCGCCATTCGGTAGTTGTTGTTCTCCCCCCGATCCCTGCAATCATGGCGAAAGTTCCTCCTCCGGTAATGGGTCTCTGATATGGCTTCTCTGTTGTGTATGTTTCGATCGTATCTATAATGCCGACGAAGAAGTCGCCCTCGCGTTTACGAAGCCAGCGGGCAAGCTTGCGGTGGTCAGGAAAACTAGATAAGACGACATCGTGGGTCTCGCACTCGAAGATATGTTTCCAGGTTTGATTGAACTGAAAATTTTTGATTGCCGACCTTACATCCAGCATGATCTTGTGTGCCTCTTGTGCGGAGCGGTAAAGAGCTGATTCAGCTAGGATCAAGGCCACGACTGGATTTGAACCTGCTGCATCATTATCAAGTGGAGATTCGCTCGGTTCAGGCTCCTCGCTCGAGGAATGATTGAGCGCCTCCGAGATGAGCTTGCGCAGTGCCTCGCTGGAATCGCAGAAAACATCCGTCAGGCTTCCCTGATGTACGAAATGTGGGGTTTGTTGCTTGCTTCCGACCCGAGATGAAAAGTCATCCGAGATATAGTCTTCGATGTCCTTAAACCGGATCTTCGTCCCGTTTGGACGATCCGTGGAGAGGGATTCTGCGAAGGCTGTTGTAAATTGGCTATAAGGGCGGCCGGTCCATGAAAACTCTGAAGACAGGGAAGAATGCATGAAGTAACAGGCATTGAAGGACTTCTTTGATGCTTCGAGCCCAGAGGGTACAGAGGCACTATTCTTGATATAGTCTGTTCCAGAGTGACAGGCGTCAATTATTTTAACACATACGCGAGGATCGATACTCCGCAGCATGTCGTCCAGTTCAGACATTTTCAATGAGGTTTGATTCACTTGTGTATCCGAATAGTCGGAGAAGAGCATCAGGAACTCTCCTCCCTCATTTGCCCCGTGTCCAGAGAAGTAGAATAAAATCTCGTCGTAGCCTTCATCTGCCGTTTTTAGTTCGCGAAAGATGTCCGCAATTCGTGCCTTCGCTCTTTGCCCCTGCGTCTCTTCATCTTCGAGAATAGTGAAAACTTGGCTGCCGTATCGCCCAGTCTCTTCAACAATGGACTTGAGCAGGAGTGCATCCTTCTTGCAAGCCTGAAGCGGTTTGAGTGTCTTGTATTGGGAGACTCCTAGGATGATAGCTACGTTACGCATTTTGAAACTCTCCTTTGCCTTGCCTTTGTCCTCGGAGGAGGCGCCTGCTTAATTCAAGGCCATCTTACTCCACTGGAAGGCCTTGGCAGCGCCTTGGCAGCTCCTTGGCCGAGCCTTTGCCGCCGGTGGTGAGTGCGAAATCCGATCGATGTTATTGTCGCATCGCACATGCTTGTCAGTGAAGATAGATTCTAATCATCACGATAGACGGCTGCAAGATCCATTCTAAGGATTCTCTCTGTCCAAAGAGGGCGAAGGCCCAACTTCAGCGGTTGGCCTAGAGCTCATCGCTCACCTCCTCTAGTTGCAGGCATTGGCGCGCCGACTACCCTCAATCTGGACCGGCGTTTGAAGGTTCAACTGCGAGTTTGAGCGCGACGGCGAGTACTATCCGCTGGGCGTGAAGTTCGACGGAGTCGCTTCAGGCTCAGCCAAAACGAAAACGGGCGTCACCCCAGAAGGGAGACGCCCGTGTCATCTTTCGACTCGTCGAGAGAGATCGAAAAAAGAACTACTCGCGGAGCTTGCTCAAGAGAATGTCGACGGTCTTCTTCGCGTCGCCAAAGAGCATGCGGCTGTTGTCTTTGAAGAAGAGTGGGTTTTGGACGCCGGCGTAACCGGTGCCGCGTCCGCGCTTCATGATGATCACTTGCTGGGACTTCCAGACCTGGAGCACCGGCATGCCGGCGATCGGTGAGCTTGGGTCGTCTTCGGCGGAGGGATTGACGATGTCGTTGGCGCCGATGACCAGCACTAGGTCGGTCTCGGGCAGGTCTTCGTTGATCTCGTCCATCTCGAGGACGATGTCGTAGGGCACCTTGGCTTCGGCGAGCAGCACGTTCATGTGCCCGGGCAGGCGGCCGGCGACGGGGTGGATGGCGAAGCGGAAGTTGACCTTCTTGGCGCGCAGCAGCTTGGCGATCTCGGAGACCGTGTGCTGGGCCTGGGCGACGGCCATGCCGTATCCGGGTACGACGACGACGCTCTTGGCATCGCGCAGGAGGTCGACCGTATCCTCGTGGTCGATCTCTTTCATTTCGCCCTCGATCGCTGGCCCGCCGCCCTTGGCCGGGGCGCCGCCGTCGGAGCCGAAGCCGCCCAGGATCACCGAGACAAACGAGCGGTTCATCGCCGAGCACATGATGTACGAGAGGATCGCGCCCGAGGAGCCGACCAGCGCTCCGGTGATGATCAGCAGGTCGTTCGAGAGCATGAAACCAGCGGCCGCCGCTGCCCACCCGGAGTAGGAGTTGAGCATCGACACAACCACCGGCATGTCGGCGCCGCCGATCGCCATGACCATGTGCATGCCGATGAGGCCGGCGATGCCGGTCATGATCAGCAGCCAGGTCAGGCTCTGCTCTGGTGCCCCGGCGACGAAGAGGTAGCCGAGGAAGCAGGAGCCCAGGACCATCGCCAGGTTGAGCAGATGGCGACCGGGAAGCGTCAGCGGTTTGCCGCCGATCGAGCCCTTGAGCTTGAGGAAGGCGATGATCGAGCCGGTGAAGGTGATCGCGCCGACAAAGACGCCGATGAACACTTCGATCGCGTGGATCGTGTGCGCGGAGCCGGAGAGCTGCTCGGTCGGCGAGATGTGGCTGGCGATGCCGACGAGCACCGCGGCCAGGCCGACGAAGGAGTGCAGCATCGCCACGAGCTCGGGCATCGAGGTCATCGCCACTCGGCGAGCCAAGACTGCGCCGATCAGCGCGCCCGGGATGATCGACGCTGCGAGTACGGCAAAGCCGCTGCCAGAGACATTGGCGGCGCCGTGCAGGGTGGTCCCGATCGCGGTGACCGCGACCGCGATCAACATGCCGATGATCCCGTAGATGTTGCCGCGGGTGGCGGTCTCCTGGTTGGAGAGGCCGCCGAGCGAGAGGATAAAGAGGGCCCCCGCGGCGATGTAACAGACGATTAGAAGGCTGTACGACATGGCAGCAGGCTTCCTACTTGCGGAACATCCCGAGCATTCGGTGGGTGACCAAGAAGCCGCCGGCGATGTTGATCGTCGCCACCAGGATGGCGGCGGCGCCGAGCAGAGTGGCGGGTGAGGTCACCGGACCGGAGACTTGGAGCATGCCGCCGACGATGATGATGCCGCTGATCGCGTTGGTCACCGACATCAGCGGCGTGTGCAGAGCCGCGCTGACGCTCCAGATGACCTGGTAGCCGACAAAGCAGGCGAGCACAAAGACGGTGAAGTGAGAGAGGAATCCCGGCGGGGCACCGGCGCCGATGCCCAGAAGAATGAGCCCGGTGACGATCAGCCAGAGCGATGAGCCGGACTTTTTTTCTTCTTTTTTCTTGGTGGCGACGGGCTCGGGCTCGGCCGGTTTGGGCGGCGGCGAGGGCTGGGGCAGCTTGGGCGCCGGCCACATCATGTCGCCGTCCTTGAGCACCAAAGCGCCGCGGACAACGACATCCTCGAGGTCGACTTTGTAGTCGTCGTTGCGACCCATGTCGTCGAGCAGGTGGCAGAGATTCGAGCCGTAGAGCTGGCTCGACTGCGCCGCCATACGGCTCGGCAGGTCGGTGTAGCCGATGATCGTGACGCCGTTATGCACGATCGCCTTGCCCGGCTCGGTGAGCTCGCAGTTGCCCCCGCGCTCGGCGGCCAGGTCGACGATCACCGAACCCGGTTTCATCGCCTCGACGTGGTAGCGCTCGAGCAGGCGCGGTGCCGGTCGCCCGGGGATCAGCGCCGTCGTGATGATGATGTCGACCTCTTCGGCCTGCTCTTTAAAGAGCTTCATCTCGGCGGCGATGAACTCGGGGCTCATCAGTTTCGCGTAACCGCCAGCGCCGTCGCCATCCTCCTCGAACTCGAGCTCTAAGAACTCGGCGCCCATGCTGGCGACCTGCTCTTTGACTGCGAGGCGGGTATCAAAGGCGCGAACGATGGCTCCGAGGCTGTTGGCCGCACCGATCGCCGCGAGTCCGGCGACGCCCGCACCGATGACCATGACCTTGGCCGGCGGCATTTTGCCAGCGGCGGTGATCTGACCGGTGAAGAGGCGACCGAAGGCGTTGGCAGCCTCGATCACCGCGCGGTAGCCGGCCATGTTGGCCATCGACGACAGCGCGTCGAGCTTTTGCGCGCGGCTGATCCGCGGGACCTGGTCCATCGCGATCACCGTCGCCTTGCGGGCGGCGAGACGCTCTAGCAGGTCTTCGTGCTCGGCCGGCCAGATGAAGGAGATCAGGGTCCCCCCCTCGCGGACAAGGTCCGCTTCGTGGCAGCTGAGGGTCGGGTGCATCTCTGGCTCCCGGACCTTGAGCACGATGTCGGCCTCTTGGTAGAGGCGGCGCACATCAGGGATGATGGTGCAGCCGACAGCTGTGTAGGCGTCGTCTCTGAAGTTGGCGAGGGCTCCCGCCCCGGCCTCGATCAGGACCTCAAAGCCGTACTTCTGCAGGCGTTTTGCGTTGTCAGGGGTCGCAGCCACACGGCGTTCGCCGGGGTGGACCTCCTTGGGGATCCCAATTTTCATGGTCGCTAGCGATCTCCAGTAGAGCGGCCCATGAGTATCACGGTCCGAGGGCTAGGGCCACGGTCTGATAAAAGCCGCTGAATGAGCTGTAAATGGGGGGGTACAAGTCGTATTCGGGGTTTTGTGGGAAAGGGTGACCCAGGGTTAGGCTGCTGGGGTGGGATCTAAGTGAACCGCTTGCGGACCTCTGGGCGAAGGCAGGCGGAGGAGAGAGGGGCGGAGGCTGAGGCAGGCGGGTCGAAGAGGGCCGCACGTCGCTCAGACAGGTCGGGAGAGTCGCCGACATTCGTCGTTGCCTCCCCTAGACTCACTCCTTAGCGCCCCTCTCCGACCCGCTTGAGCTGGTCCTGCCTCGGCTTGAAATAGAGATGACAGTCGGCGGAAGCAGTTGGCGGTCGGAGCATCGAGGGTTGCGTCGGCCCTGGCAAAGCAGAGAAAGACGTTCGCGGGAGTAGGGCGGAGCGGGGCATCGAGGGTTGCGTCAGCCGGTGTTCGAGATCCTGGTAGCCTGCGGCGATGTCCGACTCGCTGACTCACTTCGATCCCGGTGGCGCCGCCCGCATGGTCGGCATCACGGCGAAGCCCGAGACCCCACGGATGGCAGCAGCCCGCGCCCGCGTGCGCATGGCGGTGGCGACCCTAAAGCGGATCCGCGAGGGCGCGATCGGCAAGGGCGATGTGCTCGCAGTCGCGCGACTCGCAGCGATCGGCGGCAGCAAACAGACGCCAGCCCTGATCCCCCTCTGCCATCCGGTCCGGCTGACCGCAGTCGATGTGCGCTTCACCATCGATGACTCGCTGCCCGGTGTGATCGTCGATGCCCAAGTCGAGGCCCACGATCGCACCGGTCCCGATATGGAAGCGATGACCGCCGCCGCAACTGCAGCGCTGACGATCTACGATATGTGCAAGGCGATCGATCGCGGCATGACCATCGAGTCGATCGAACTCGTGGAAAAAACCGGCGGTAAGTCGGGCCACTGGCAACGGTAGTTTGGGTCCGTGGGTCGGAGGGGGACCTCTTGAACAAGGTCCTCTAGACTCGCAGAGCCCGATACCTACGTGTTGGCGGTCAAGCGTTACGACCGAGGGCCGCAGGGCAAGATCCATCAGGAGGATTTTGCTCAGGTCGCCAATCTCTCGCCAGCGCATAAGTACGATCAAAAGACCTACGAATGGATCACGCGCATGGCCGCAGCTTAAGCGAAAGCTCGCGCTCACATTCGCTGGCGTCAAAGAGCTGTCAAAGATCGGACGCGAGGACTTTCGGCGCCTCGCGGATCGCGTTCCGCAGCCCGCCGAAGGGGTGCTCGCAGTGGTCGACAGGACTCTGGACGAACTTGCAGAGGCCTGGAAGAGCGCGTCAAAGTCCGCAGAGTGGTCGATGAGCCCCGTGCACGTGAAAGCTCTGCATGAGCACTGGCAGTGTACGCCTCTGCTCCGTGACACATTTTTGGCTGCGACTCGGAGTTGACTCGACTCGGCGAAAACTCCGAGCCCGAGCTACTCGACCGTCACCGACTTGGCCAAATTCCGCGGCTGGTCGACGTCGGTGCCCTTGAGGTCGGCAAAATGATACGCGAGCAGTTGCAGCGGCACGCTAGAGACGATCGGCTGCAGTTCCTCGGCGACCGCAGGCACCAGGAGAACGTCATCGGCGACGTCGGCGATCGCTTGGTCACCCATGGTCGCGACGGCGATGATTCGGCCGCCTCGGGCTCGCACTTCCTCGAGATTGGAGACGACTTTTTGGTAGCCGGGTCCCTGGAGTGCGAGCACGATGACCGGTACTTGCTCGTCGATCAGGGCGATGGGCCCGTGCTTCATTTCGCCGCTGGCGTAGCCCTCGGCGTGCACGTAGGAGATCTCTTTGAGTTTGAGCGCTCCCTCGAGAGCGACCGGAAAGCCGAGACCTCGGCCGAGAAAAAGACAGTCGCGGGCCTTTATGTAGCGGCGGGCGACGGTGCGGATCGCCGCGCCCTGGGCGAGCAAGTTGTCGACCTGGCGCGGCAGGTCGCGGAGACCCTCGACGAGGGCGGTCGCGCGTTGCTCTTCGAGGGTGCCGGTGAGGCGTCCCAGGTGGATCGCCAGCAGGGTGAGCACCGCTAGCTGAGTGGTGAAAGCCTTGGTGGAGGCGACGCTGATCTCAGGGCCGGCACGGGTATGCAGGACCTGATCGGCGACCCGGGTGATCGTCGAGCCGATGACGTTGCAGATCGCGAGACTGCGGGCGCCGCGGGACTTGGCCTCTTTGAGTGCCGCCAGGGTGTCGGCGGTCTCGCCCGACTGGGAGATCGCGATCACCAAATCGTCGCCGGTGACGATCGGATCGCGGTAGCGAAATTCGCTGGCAAGATCGACTTCGACCCGGAGACGTGCGAGGCGCTCGATCAGGTATTTGCCAGTGAGCGCGGCGTGCCAGGAGGTGCCGCAGCCTAGGAGAATCAGCCGGCCGCGCGTTTTGAGGGCGCCGAGATCGAGACCGTCAAAGGCGACCGCACCGTCGGCAAAACCACAGCCGACGACGGTGTCGGCGATCGCCCGCGGTTGCTCGTGGATCTCCTTGAGCATGTAGTGCTTAAAACCCTGGCGCTCGGCGGCCATCGGGCTCCACTCGATGCGCCTGCGCGGGCGTCTGGCGGGCTCTCCTGTGGCGTCAAAGATCTCGACCGAGTCGGCGCGCACGCGGGCAGTGTCGCCGTCCTCCAAGTCGACTACCAGGCGGGTATAGGCGAGCAGGGCACCGGCATCCGAGGCGACAAAATTTTCCGCGGCGACCGGCTTGCCGTCGCTCCGATCTTCGCTGATTCCGGGGCCGCCCAGGCCGATCAGCAGGGGCGCGTTGTGGCGGGCGACGACGATCTCTCCGGGCTGCTGATCGCTGAGTGCCGCCAGGGCCCAGGTGCCCTGCAAACGGCCCAGGGTGTGCTTCAAGGCGGAAAAAAGATCACAGTCGGCACTCCGCATCTCGGCTTCGATCAGGTGGGCGATGACCTCAGAGTCGGTCTCGCTGCTGAAGCTCGCTCCCTTGCCCCGGAGCTCGGCGCGGAGCTGCTGGTAGTTCTCGATGATCCCGTTGTGCACGACGGCGACATGACCTGCGCGGTGGGGGTGGGCGTTGTCGTCGGAGGGGCGGCCGTGTGTCGCCCAGCGGGTATGGCCGATGCCCACCTGACCGCGGATCGGGTTCGCCTCGAGCAGGCTTAAGAGGCCGCCAATCTTGCCCTCACGACGGGCGAGTCGCAGGTGCTGCGCTGCCGGATCGTAGACCGCGACGCCGGCCGAATCGTAGCCGCGGTACTCGAGGCGGCGGAGGCCGTCGAGGAGGATGGGGGTGACGTCTCGCGTTCCGGTGTAGCCGATGATCCCGCACATAAAAGTCGCTCCTCTGCCTTTGTAGAGCCGAAATACCAGACTTCGCTCGACTTCCGAAACGAAGAGAGGGCCGCGACCATTCCGGCCGGGCCCTCTTCTTCGTTTTTCTCTTTTTCTCTTCTTTTTTGCTTTTTGCTTTTTGCTTTTTTGCTTCGCTGGCTAGTTACCGACGCGATTGAGGTCGGTGTCGTAGTGGATGATCTCGGCGCTCGGCAGCGCCTCCTGGATCAGCGGTTCGATCTTCTTGGCGGTGCCAACAATGACGATATGCGGCACCGTCAGCATGTACTTGATGGCCATTGTCCGGACGTCGTCCTTGGTGACCCTGAGCACCTCGTCGCGGTAGACCCGGTAGTAGTCGTTGGCGAGGCCGTAGGTGAGGATGTTGCGGACCTTGCCGGCGATCTGGTTGGGGGTCTCGATGCCGAGCGGAAACGATCCGACCTCTTGGTTGATCGCGTCGGAGAGTTCCTCGTCGGTGACCGCTTCGTCGCGCATCTTGGAGATGTGGCCGAAGAGTGCGGTCAACATTTTGTCGGTCTTCTTGGACTTGGTCTTGGTCCAGATCTGCCAGGTCCCGGGGGCCTGGCCGGGCTGGATTTTGGAGTAGACGCCGTAGGCGAGGCCCTTGTCCTCGCGCACGTCCCTGAAGAGGCGACCATTGGAGCCGCCGCCGAGGATCGCCGAGGCGATCTCGAACTTCTCCCAGTCGGGATGCTTGCGCGCGAGTGCCAGGTTGCCGATGCGGATCTCGGCCTGCGCCGAACCTGGACGATCGACCAGGTGCACGACGAGCTTGCTGGGATGGCGGTACTGCTCGGCCCTAAAGGCGTTGAGCGGGTTTTGTGGCGCCGTGCCCTCGAGGTGCTTCCACTTGCCTAGATACTTCTTGACCAGTGGCTCGGCCTCGGCCTGGTTGATGTCCCCAGAGAGGATCAAGTAGGCATTATTCGAGCGGTAGAAGGTGTTGTAGAAGCCCTTGATCGTCTCGACGGTGATCGCGTCGATCTGGGCGTCGGTCGGCAGCGGACGGCCGTAGGGATGCCCCTCGGGGTAGGCGACCATGTTAAAAAGAGTGTCGGCGAGGGTGCCGGGGTCGCTCTTTGCCGCCTTGAGGCCGGTCTTTTGCTGCTCTTTGAGTTTTTTGAGGGCGTCGGCGGGGAAGGCCGCGTTTTGAACCTCGTCGGCCATCAGGTCGAGGGCCAGGGCCAGATCGCGCTTTAGCACCCGGGAGTAGACCGAGGTGTCGTGGATACCGGCACCGGCGCTCAGCGAGCTGCCGACCTGTTCGATGGCGGCGTCGATCTTCGCTTTTTTTCGCTTTTTGGTGCCCTCGGCGAGCATCGATGCGGTCATGTCGGCGAGGAACTCGTCGTCCATGCTGCCAGCTCGGATCACCAGGTGAGCGGTGACCAGCGGCACTTCGTGGTTTTCGACGATGTAGACCTGGAGGCCGTTGCTCGTCGTGAACGACTGGATCTCGGGGAACTGCACCGGCCGCGGCTCGCTAGGCGGTGGCGGATCCATGTATTCGCGTTGCGGGGGCTCGGCAACGGCGACTGGCGCGGGCGCGGGCGCGGGCTCGGGCTCGGGCACGACGGTCTCCTCTTGCTTCGGCTTGCAGCCGCTCTGGCTGGCGAAGGTGAGGGCGATGGCGCAGGTGAGGGTGCGGGTGATGCGGGTCATCGGGGC
>Ga0256845_1003740_pt1 | contig 10124 bp, 3 predicted proteins | sample RiftiametaG_FD_189101 | JGI IMG/M metagenome (GOLD analysis project Ga0256845, IMG submission 189101) | Tube worm associated microbial communities from hydrothermal vent at the East Pacific Rise, Pacific Ocean - Riftia | ecosystem: Host-associated > Annelida > Integument > Unclassified ... | reverse complement strand
TGAACAGACACAAAAACGAGAGTTTGAGGGGTTGAGATATTTTGCAGAAAAGTTAAAAAAACAGAAAGGGTATTTAATCACTTATGATAAAGATGATGTTATTAAGTACAAGGGGATTGATATTGAAGTGGTTAGTTTGGATAGGTTTTTGTTGAGGATATAGTAGTTATACCACTCCTTTGATTCATGAGATAGATATTTTTCCTAATCCCTAAACTCCATCAAAAAAAAGATAAAACTTGCTATAATTTCGCCTAAAAAAAAGGATAACTTATGGCAACAGTATTATTACCACTAGCTAGAGGATTTGAAGAGGTAGAGGCAGTATCACTTATAGATGTACTTCGTAGAGGTGGTGTAGAGGTTCGTGTAGCATATATGGATGGTGAGTTAGATACCAATTTGGTACTTGGAGCAAATGGGATAACCGTACAAGCAGATACATCCATCAAAAATGTAATAGCTGAGGATTTTGATATGATTTTGCTCCCAGGTGGTTGGGATGGTACTTATATTTTGGCTGAAAATCAAAAAGTACAATCTCTTATCAAGGAGTTCAAAGCCAAAGAGAAAGTGGTAGGTGCAATGTGTGCTGCTCCTTATGCACTAAAACAAGCAGGGGTTTTGGGGAGTGATTATACTTGCTATCCTGCAGCCAAAGATGAGATAGACCATGATGGATATAGAGAAGATAGACAGGTCATAACTGATGGAAATATTATGACATCAAGAGGGCCGGGGACTGCTCTCTGTTTTGGTTTAGCTATATTGAAACGACTCGTAGGAGAGGAGAGCTATCAAGCTGTCAAGGATGGTATGCTTTTGGATTTTTGCGAATAAAATAATTTTATTTACCATCTATAAACCTTTTTGATATATAATGTTGTATACCGTTGGAGGATATTATAGATGAAAAAAATATTTTACCTTATTCTATTAGCTATAACTATAAATGCTCAAACTTATACGGAGCAGTGGGCAGAGATTGAGAAATTAGATAATAGTAGTTTACCCAAGAGTGCTTTGGATAAGGTAGAGATAGTCTATCAAAAAGCAAAAAGAGATGGAGATGAGAATCAACTTATAAAATCTCTAATCTATAAGAATAGATATATCTCCACTCTAAAAGAGAGTGGAGTAATTGAGGCTATCAAAAATGTAGAGCAAGAGATAAAATCAACTCAAAAGAGAACTACAAAATTAATTTTAAAATCTATCCTGGCAGAGATGTACAACCACTATCTCGGCAGACACCTATATCAAATCAGAAAAATATATAATGACAGAGGTGATACTATTGAGGGGTGGAGTACCAAAACCATAGTTGATAAAATCTCTAAACTATATTTTGAATCTTTGGGAGAGAAGGGAAAATATATAAATATAGAAAAATATAAAAATATCCTAAGCGAAGAGGAGAATAGTGAGGGGTTAAGACCTACATTATATGATTTTTTGGCATTTAGAGCATTAAGATATTTTAATAACAGTAGAAGCTACCTCACAGAACCAAATTATGATTTTTATATCAAAGAGCAAGAGGCGTTTGGTAGTATACAGACATTCATCGACCATAAATTTCGAACCCCAAATCCAAACTCATCAAAATACAAAGCTCTCTTGATATATCAAAAGCTTCTAAAATTTCATAAATCCAGAAGAGATGCAAAAGCATTACAACATATAAACTTTGAGAGAATAAATTTTATCTATAAAAACTTTGTAGGTGACTCCAAAGATAGCTACTATATTAATGCTCTAAACTCCCTAGAGTCACAACAGATGTATAGTGAAGCACTCTACTATCTCGCACTATACTACTATAACAAAAATAACTATACCAAAGCTATAGGTTACGCGAAAAGAGGTGTAGAGAGTGGAGATAAATTTCTATCCAATAGATGTCTCAATATCAAAAAGGATATTGAGATGCAATCTATAGGGGTAACTATGGAGAAGGTCAACCTACCAGATAAGAATATCCTAGCAAAAATCTCATATCGCAATATAGATAGAGTCTTTATAAGAGTAGTAGAGACAAAAGATAGAGATGTTGAGAAGTTGGATAGTATTGATTTTAATGAGAGAGATGAGTATATTAGAGGATTAGAGAGTATCAATGATTTTAATCTCTCTCTACCTCCAACAGATGACTACAAGGAGCATCAGAGTGAAATATCCCTAGGGAGCTATGGTTATGGTCACTATATCTTCTTGGTCTCAAAAGATAACAACTTTAGTAAATTTGTCAAAGGCTTCTCTGCTATCTCAAAAATAGCATATTTTCATAAAAACTCTAAATTGATGATAGTAAATAGAGAGAGTGGAGAGCCACTAGAGGGTGTAGAGGCGAAACTCTATCTATCCAAATATAATAGAAAAACCCAAAAGAGACAGAGAGAGTTTATCAGTACAAAAACAAGTAACAAAGATGGGATTATCTCTCTTCCAAAAATGGGATATGAGTATGCAATTCATCTAAAATATGGTGAGGACTCATTGAATTTTGCAAGAGGTTCAGCTTATGACCAAGAGGAGAATCAAGAGTATAAAAAAAGAAAAACTCTATATATTTTTACTGATAGAGCAATATATAGACCTACACAGAGTATATATTTCAAAGCTTTGGCAATAGAGAGAGATAAAAAAAACGAACCCAAAATTCTAACTAACAAAAAGATAAAAATAACTCTATATGGTGCAAATAGAGAGAAGATAGAGACAAAGAGACTTACAACCAATGAGTTTGGAACAATCAATGGCTTTTTTACTCTCCCAAAGAGAATGAGAATGGGGTCTTTGCAAATATCTTCTGATATTGGTGGATTTAAAAATATTCGTGTAGAGGAGTACAAGAGACCAAAATTTGAGATTCTATTTGATAAACTAGATAGCTATAGATTGGGAGACTCTATAACCCTAAAAGGTAGAGCCAAAGCCTATACAGGGGATAACTTGAGTGGGGCTAATGTGAAATATACTATTAGAAGAGTAGTCTCTTTTCCTTGGTGTGAGAGAGATGTATACTACAGCCCATATAGAGAGAGTAAAATAGTATCAAGAGGAGAGAGCAGAACAGATAAAAATGGTCAGTTTAAAATAGATTTTGATACTCTAGTAGGTGATGAGATTTCTGCTGATAAAAAGCCTAACTTTAGCTATACCGTATCTGTTGATATAACAGACTCAACAGGTGAGACAAAATCCAATAGCAAAACCATAAATTTAGGATTTGTAACTGTTAATGTCTCAATGATAATAGATAATGAGATTAATGTAGACTCCAACCAAACTCTAAAATTGGAGACCACCAATCTCGATGGTAAATTTGAAGCACTAAAAGGTAAAATCGTTATAGAGAGGCTCAAAACTCCCAATAGAGTCTATAGAGAGAGATACTGGAGTAGCCAAGATATTGACAAACCTATTTATAGTAAAGAAGAGTTTCAGAGACTCTTTGGAGACTATAGACCTCTAGGAGAGACAAAAGAGAGAAGAGAGCTAATATCAACTATACAGTTTAATACCAAAAAATCAAAAGAGATAGCTCTAGGCAGACTAGCACAAGGAGAGTATATACTAACACTATATACAAAAGATAGATATGGAACAGAGGTTCAAAAGAGCAAAAATATAACCCTATATGACCTAAATGCTCCAGCACCTCCATATCCAACACAACTATGGGATAGAACAGATAAAAAGAGCTATAAAGTTGGTTCAAATGCCTCAATATATATCAAAAGTTCAACTCCTAATAGTTTTGTCTATTTGATAATAGAGAGAGATAGAAAAATAGTTGAAAAAAAATGGATAAGGATTTCTAACCTAACCAAAGAGATAATAAAAATAGGCAAAAAAGATAGAGGCAACATCTTCTACTATCTCACAATGGTCAAAAATAGCCGAGAGTATAGTAGTGAGGGTACTATCAAAGTACCTTGGGAGAAAAAGTTAAAAGTTGAGTATAGAAGTTTTAGAGATAGATTAGAACCAAATCAACAGGAGCAGTGGAGCATAAAAATATCAGGAGAGGATAGAGAAAAAGTAGTAGCAGAGATGGTTGCTACTATGTATGATGCTTCACTAGATGAGTTTGTAAAACAGAATTACAATATTAGAAATCTATTTCCCAAAAAATACAATAACTACCAAAATCAGTGGAGAGCTAGAACATTTTCTATGCTCTATAAGGTTGTAAATTGGGAAGAGAGTATAGAGAGTCTACCAAAGAGAGTCTTCCCTCGTCTAAATATATTCAATAGCTATACTAGATACAACTCCTACTCCAACCCATATCATCCTCCTGCAGAGGCTTTTGCAATGGCTCGACCTATGCCTACTCCTACTCGTCGTACTAGCTCACCTCAACCCGATATAGTCTATGAGAGTGCTAGTTATGGTAGTGTTTTTGAGGATGAGTTAGACGAAGGGGGAATGGGTGGAGATATTGGAGGAGTGGCTACATTTGAAGAGCCAAATCCAAAACCAACCATTAGAAAAAATCTAAAAGAGACGATGTTTTTCAAACCAAACCTAAGAACAGACAAAGATGGAAATATTATCATAAATTTTAAAACTAATGAAGCTCTAACTCGTTGGAGATTTTTGGCTTTTATACATACAAAAGAGCTAGAGACAGCTATCACTCAAAAAGAGATAATCACCCAAAAAGAGCTAATGGTTGTAACAAATCTACCTAGATTTTTTAGAGAAGGAGACATCATAACACTATCTGCAAAAGTGGTAAATATGAGTCCAAAAGATTTGAATGGAACTTGTCAACTACTTCTTGTAGACCCTAAAAATAACTTTAATATCTATGGAGACCACAATTTTAGTAAAAAAATCTCACTAAAAAAAGGAGCATCCACCACTATATCTTTTAAAATTAGAATCCCACAAGTTGACTCGGTCTCTACTATCAAACATACCATCATTGCAAAGACAGATTTGTACTCAGATGCTGAACAGATAATAAAACCAATTCTATCAAATAGAGAGTTTATCACCGAGAGCAAAGCAGTATCTATCAAAGGCAAAGAGACAAAATCCTTTAGCCTAGAGTCTCTAAAAAATAGCAACTCAAAGAGTCTAAAAAACCATAAACTAACACTAGAGTTCACCTCTAACCCTATCTGGTATGCAATAAAATCACTACCATATCTAATGGAGTATCCTCATGAGTGTAATGAACAGCTATTTAATCGATATTTCGCTAACGCCCTAGCCTCCAAAATAGCAAACTCTACACCAAAAATCAAAAAGATATTTGAGTCTTGGAGAGACAAAGGTCAACTAAAATCACCCCTAACAACAGACCAAGAGCTAAAATCTATACTACTAGAAGAGACCCCATGGGTACTAGATGCACAGAGCCAAGAGGAGCAACAGAGGAGTTTAGCCATACTATTTGATTTACATAGATTGGCAAAAGAGAGTGAAACTACTCTATCAAAACTCTCAGAGAGACAAAATAGCGATGGTGGGTGGGCTTGGTTTAGTGGTGGTCAATCAAATTGGTACATCACCCAATATATAGTAGAGAGATTTGGAAAACTAAAAGAGTTAGGAGTTACTAGTAGTAATGATAACTCTATAAAAAGAGCTATATCATTTATAGATAGAAAAGTTGTAGGCAACTATAAACGATTAAAAAAGGCTGTAGAAAAAGGGAATATGAGCTTTGATAACAATAGATATATAAACTCCATAACTATACACTATCTATATGCTAGAAGTTTTTTTGAATTTGATATGAATAGAGAGACCCAAGAGGCATACAACTATAATCTATCTCAAGCAGAGAAATATTGGACAAAACAAGGTATCTATGAGCAGGGATTAATCGCATTGGCACTATATAAAAATGGAAAAATCAAAAGTGCAAAAGCGATAGTCAAGTCACTAAAAGAGAGAGCATTGATAGATGATGAGTTGGGGATGTATTTTAGATACCCAAATGATTTTCTCTGGAACAAAATGCCTATAGAGACTCACGCTTTGATGATAGATGTTTTTAATACTATTGCAAAGGACAATAGCTCTGTAGAACAGCTCAAAGTTTGGTTACTAAAAAATAGAGAGACAAATAGTTGGCACACAACAAAAGCTACAGCATCTGCTATATCAGCTCTATTAACAGATGACTATTGGTTAGCTAATGAGAAGGTAGTAGATATAAGTTTTAATACAAAGATAGACTATCAACCAATACTATCCAAGGCTAAAGCATCAGCCCAAAAGGGCAGTGGCTATTTCAAAGTTAGTTTTGATAAATTTGATAGAGATATGGCAAGAGTCAAAGTCAAAAATCCAAACTCAAATATAGCATGGGGGAGTCTACATTGGCAATATTTTGAAAATTTAGATAAGATAAAAAATTTCAAAGAGTCTCCATTGAAATTAGATAAGAGACTCTATTTAATCAGAGGTGATAGATATATACCAATAGATAATCAAACTATACTCAAAGTAGGAGATAGAGTAAAAGTACAACTAAGAGTTAATACCGATAGAGATATGGAGTATATTATGCTAAAAGATAGTAGAGCATCTACATTTGAGCCAACTAATATCCTAAGTCAATATAGGTGGCAAAATGGCTTGGGATATTATCAAAGTACAAAAGATAATGCTACATACTTTTTTATAGATAGGTTAAAAAGAGGGGTTTATACCTTTAAGTATACTCTATTTGTCACCCATAGAGGTAGTTTTTCAAATGGTATCGCAACTATAGAGAGTATGTATGCTCCAGAGTTTAAAAGTCATAGCAGAGGAGAACAAATCAATGTTAAATAATATTTTGATGATTATTATTACAGTAGCATTTTTATGGGTAGGGAATATTCTCTACTGGTCTTTTCAAGAGGATAGTTGCATCTCTAACTGTGGGGAGTGGAATCACAATACTCACACTTGTAGACCTTATGAGTGTAAAACGACTAGTCAGTGAATTAAATCAAAAACTGAACGCTCATTCAATTATCTCTAATCACTATTTCCCTAAAATATCAAAAGATTACAAAAAGGGAAAAAATGTATTTCGTTTTTCAAATAGAGTTCAATTCCAACAAAACCTATATCTCATCGCTCATAAAAGCTTATGCCAAAGCCAAAGAGATTGAGATTGAGGTGTTACAAAACAGTGAACAGATTGCAATTATTGCTAAAAAGGATGATAGAAAACTAGAGCAGTTTTTATTAGGATTAGAGGAGATTTTACCTGCTTCTATATATCTTGGTAGAAGTAGACACTCTTTTATGCAAAAGAGACCAACTCTAACCACAGCCCAATCAGATGAAATCCCACATAATATTGCTCTATGCCCTACTTGTCAAAAAGAGATGTTTGATGTCAGTAGCCCTAGATACTACTACCCTTTTACCTCATGTAACCACTGTGGAGGGCAGTATCCATTTTTGAACAACTATCCATTTGAGAGAAAAAATACAACTATGAGATTTTTGCAACCTTGTAAAAGTTGTCAAAGTGAGTTAGAGAGTAACCCTTTTAGAGAAAACTATCCTCTTATATCATGTATAGAGTGTGGTATTAATGTTAAGATGATAGATAAAAAGAGTGAGCGATATGCTAATGACAAAGGGAGTTACAAAAGACTATTTGAAGTAAGTGCAAAAGCTATAAGCAAAAGAAAAACTGTTTTAATCAAAACGCTAAATGGATATAGAAAGTTCTATAAACCTACCAAAGAGTCCCAAAATAACATCTTGATGATAACCTCTGCCAATGCTCTAAACCGACATCTAATGATGGTAACCCAAGAGTTTAACTCCTTGCTTAGTATTGAGAGACCAATTTTAAGAGTTTCTACCAAAAGTGATGAGTTAAAAGAGCTATTTGGTTCAAGCACACTTGTTAAATATCCTGATGAGGGGACAAGTATTCTTTTGGCACGAGAGTTGCTTAATTTAGGGTTGGAGTATATTGTTTATAAGGAGTGTGATAGTCAAACCCAAGCCGATTTTGTGGTAGATTTTGATATTCCTATTAGTCCTCAAAAAGATACCAAACTCTTTATAAATCAAGATACAAAGTTTTTTATTAATGGAGAGAGGGGTATATTTCCACTCTCTACAGATAGAGGAGTTATAGATAGTAGTTCCAATAATAAATCCGTTGAAGAGTGGAGAGTCTCTATGCTCTCGGTTTTGGCAGAGCATAATCATATAAGCAGAAAAGCTATAGGTGTTCATTTTAATGAGTCACTCTATTTTCTATATTATAATGGCAAAGAGGTAATAAATGTTGTACCACCAAATCCATTTGAGGCTGATAGTATGTTTGAAGAGATTGCCAAGCTAAGAGAGGGTTCAGATAGATTGGTAGCCAATTACAAAAAACATTTCCAAAAAATCACCAAACGATTAGAATCCTGTAGGTCGGGTTGCCCCCAACCCGACAACAACAAAGATGACCTATTCACCATCACAGCCATAATGTTAGAGCTAGAAGACGAAAGCTTTGAGGGAATATCAGCCAAAGCACTAGAGTTTATGGGCAAAGGTGGTATACAGATAGATACCCATGTCAATAATAATAGATTTGATAATTATGCCTTTTTGGCTAGTGTTATGAGCTATAAAATAGCAGGAGTTGAGAGTAGTCTGATATGTTATAGTATATTTGAATCATTTGGGGATTATATTAGTGAGATAGCAAATCAACTTATGGGTAAAACAGGGGCTAATAGTATAACATTTAGTGGTGAGACCTTTGCAAATCAAGCTCTATTTGCTAGAGTACAGAGACATCTAGGAATGAAGAGATTGCTATTTCCTCAAAATCTGCCAATAGGTAGGGAGTGTGGGGTTTATGGGGAGTTGTTTATATTTTAATGCAAACCCATAAACTAACCATAAAAGGCACAGTCCAAGGCGTAGGCTTTCGCCCCTTTATCTACACCTTAGCTCAAAGACAGAACCTAAAAGGCACAGTAAGCAATGGTTCAAATGGTGTAGAGATTTTTATAAACAGTGAGAATATAGAGCTATTTATAGACTCTATCAAAAAAGAACTCCCACCATTGGCTAGAATTGAGACTATAGATATAGAAGAGATAGAGTTTTTGAATTTTAATGATTTTCAGATTATCAAGACAAAAAAGAGTGGAGAGATTAGAGCAAATATTCCACCTGATATATCTATCTGTGCAGAGTGTGAAGCGGAGCTCTTTAATCCAACCAATAGACGATATTTGCACCCATTTATTACCTGTACTAATTGTGGTGTCAGGTACTCTATTATCCATGATTTGCCCTATGATAGAGTCAATACCTCTATGAGAGATTTCAAAATGTGCAAAGCTTGTGAAGCAGAGTACAATAACCCAATAGATAGACGATACCACGCCCAACCAATAGGATGCCATGATTGTGGAGCAAAATTAAAACTCGTAGGTCGGGATGCCCCCAACCCGACAATAGATAACATCGTAAAATTAATCAAAGAGGGAAATATTCTAGCCATTAAGGGCGTGGGAGGCTATCATTTAGTCTGTGATGCAACCAACCAAAAAGCTATTGCTAAACTTAGGGATAGAAAAAAAAGACCCACAAAACCCTTTGCTGTAATGGTAAAAGATATGAAAATGGCTCGTGAATTGGCTCATATCAATAAAAAAGAGGAAGAGCTATTAATTTCAAAAGAACGCCCTGTTGTATTGTTGAATAGTGTCGGGTTGAGGGCAACCCGACCTACGGTTGCACCCAATATTTCACGAATTGGGTTATTTTTGCCTTATACTCCATTGCATCTTCTTATTTTAAAAGAGCTAAATCGACCCCTTATAGCTACAAGTGCAAATATTACAGATGAACCAATAGCCACAACGACCAAAGATATTAAAAAACTCTCAAATATATATGACTATCTAGTTGACCATGATAGAGAGATAGTAAATGGGTGTGATGATAGTGTAGTTATGGTGGTTAAAAATCAAACCATATTTATACGAAGAGCTAGAGGATATACACCTACCTCAATTAAACTACCGTTTAAACTAAAACAAAAAGTTCTAGCAGTTGGAGCAAATCAAAAAAGTACTATTGCTATAGGATTTGATAATCAAGTTATCTTATCGCCACATATTGGAGATTTG
>Ga0256845_1003739_pt1 | contig 10125 bp, 9 predicted proteins | sample RiftiametaG_FD_189101 | JGI IMG/M metagenome (GOLD analysis project Ga0256845, IMG submission 189101) | Tube worm associated microbial communities from hydrothermal vent at the East Pacific Rise, Pacific Ocean - Riftia | ecosystem: Host-associated > Annelida > Integument > Unclassified ... | reverse complement strand
GCATGTATTTCCCCTGCTTTTACAGTTAGGTTTATTCCTTTCAGAATCTCTTTGCCTTCAATTCCTGCGTGTAAATTTTTTATTTCTAACATTTCTTTTATTTTTCCTGCAAGGTCTCAAAACTTTGTAGGTATGTAAGAGTATAAACCTACAGGGTTTTAAAACCTTGTAGGAGAGTTGGATTTAACCAACAGACCCTTCTAAACTAATTTCTAATAATTTTTGTGCTTCTACAGCAAACTCCATCGGCAACTTATTCAGCACATCTTTACTAAATCCGTTTACAATTAATGCAATGGCTTTTTCGGTATCAATTCCCCTTTGGTTACAATAGAATAATTGATCTTCACCAATTTTACTTGTAGTTGCTTCGTGCTCTATTTGAGCCGATTTATTTTTTGATTCGATATACGGAAATGTATGTGCTCCACATTGATTTCCCATCAACAAAGAATCGCATTGCGAAAAGTTTCGAGCGTTTTCTGCTCTTGACCCTATTTGAACCAATCCTCTATATGAGTTTTGTGATTTTCCGGCCGATATTCCTTTTGAGATAATGGTACTCTTGGTATTTTTTCCTAAGTGAATCATTTTTGTGCCAGTATCTGCTTGTTGGTAATTGTTGGTGACAGCTATCGAATAAAATTCACCAACCGAATTATCACCTTTTAAAATACAACTCGGGTATTTCCATGTAACGGCAGAACCCGTTTCTACTTGAGTCCATGAAATTTTTGCGCTTTTATGGCAAATTCCTCGTTTGGTTACAAAATTAAACACACCTCCTTTCCCGTTTTTATCACCTGGATACCAGTTTTGAACTGTTGAATATTTTATTTCGGCATCATCCATGGCAATCAATTCTACAACGGCTGCGTGTAGTTGATTTTCATCACGTGCAGGAGCGGTACAACCTTCTAAATAACTCACGTAACTGCCTTCGTCGGCTATTAAAAGTGTGCGTTCAAATTGACCAGTTCCTCCTTCATTAATTCTGAAGTAAGTTGATAATTCCATCGGGCATTTTACACCTTTAGGAATATAACAAAAAGAACCATCAGTAAATACTGCGGAATTTAATGCTGCGTAAAAGTTATCAGTCTTCGGAACAATGGTTCCCATATATTTTTTCACCAATTCTGGATGTTCTTGAATCGCCTCAGAAATAGGCATAAAAAGAATTCCTTTTTCACCGAGGGTTTTTTTAAACGTTGTTGCTACAGAAACAGAATCTACGACAATATCCATTGCGATATTGTTCATTTTTTTTTGCTCATCAACAGAAATACCTAATTTCTTATACATGGCTAACAAATCTGGATCTACATCGTCTAATGTTTTGTTCGGATCAACCGATTTTGGAGCTGAGTAGTAAGCAATCGATTGAAAGTCTGGTTTTGGATAATTTACATTTGCCCAATCAGGCTCTTCCATCGTTTGCCAAATACGAAAAGCATCTAAACGCCATTCGGTCATCCATTCGGGCTCATTTTTCTTTTTAGAAATGGCGCGAACAATATCTTCATTTAACCCTTTTGGGAAAGTGTCGGACTCAATATCAGTATAAAAACCATACTCATATTCCTGAGTTTCGAGTTCTTTTTTTAAATCGTCTTCAGTGTATTTAGACATGATTTTGTATTAAAAATTATAATGAAAATGATTCCCCACAACCGCAAGTTCTATTTGCATTTGGGTTGTTAAAAACAAAGCCAGTACCGTTTAAGCCACCAGAATATTCTAAGGTTGTTCCAACCAAGTATAAAAAACTTTTTTTATCAATTATGACATGAATACCATTATCTAAAAAAACTTTGTCTTCTTCAGATTTATTTTTGTCAAATTTTAAATCATAAGAAAGCCCTGAGCAACCACCACTTTTAACGCCAACACGAACAAAATCGTTATGGGCATCAAAACCATCTTCTGTCATCAATTCAATTACTTTCTTTTTTGCGATGTCTGATACTTTTATCATAATATTCTCGAGTATAGATTAAACCTATAATCTTAGGCAAAGATAGTGACAATAAATGACATTTATCATATTCTTAAATCGATAAAATAAATGAGTTAATAAGAATTTTTAATAGTAGGTTTAATTGAGGGTTTAAAGTAAATAGTTTGGGTTTTCAAGAAAGACAAACCATTTATTTTTTTAAATATGTTTCCAATAGTGTATCGAAAAATTTATCATCGGGTCTTGTAAAATCTGTTGAGATTAGTTTTCCTTCTGGGTTAATTAAAATGAAACTTGGAAACTTACTTATGCTATAATTTTTCAAAAATACATTTTCATTAACTGGTTTTAATTGTATAATTAAGTTGCTTTTATTTTTAAGAGAAATTTCCCAATTAGTTTTCGAATCGTAAAAATTCATTCCAATAAATTGGATATTATCATCTTTGTATTTTAGTGCTTTTTGATGATAAAAAGGGGCTATTCTTAAGCATGGTTTACACCAATTTCCCTAGACGTCAATAAATAAATATTTACCTTTAAAATCGTCTAAATTAAATTTATTACCATTTGAATCAAAAGCAATAAAATTTGGCGCAATTTCACCTTTACTAAGTCTATTAAGGTTTGAATTGGTTTTTTTGAGTAATTTTTTATAGGATTTTTTGTCAATGCTACTAATATAATTTTTCATTAACGAATCTCTTACTGAATTAAGGGTTGTGTTTGCCATGCTTTTTTCAAGTTGGGTAAACATTAATATATCTTTAAATATGCCTGGCTCTAAACTATCAATCGCTGTAAAATATTTTGTGCTTTGAGAAACTTCTCGAGCATCATTTTTAATTAATTTTTTTAAAACATAGTCTAAGTAACTTTGATTTGAGAGTAAACTTTCATCTGTAAAAGATAAACTTTCTTCTAGGTCAATAATACCTTTTGTTTTTTTGTATTTTTTATCAGGAAACAATACTTCTCTTTTTTCTTGGAAAGTATTCCAATTTTTCAAGAACTTTAAGGACATTATTTTGTGCATACGATTCATATAATCTTTCCTTGGTGCTAAATTATCTACAGTTCTGATTGTATTTAGTTTTGACAAACTATTTTGCCATTCTTCATGAATTTTATCCATATAGTAAGAAGCGTCATCAATTTTTCTATTATTGTTTAAATTATGATTTATAAAACTGAAAGGAAATCGAATTTCATTATTTTGGATGTTTTCTGCTAATCGAGTTCCTGATATTTTAAAGTATAGATCAGATGGATTTCTTCCAAAATGTTTATAGTTTAGATGAATACTATCTTTTGCTCCAAAATAAATTTGTAGAATAGGTCCATTACTAAACTGAAATAAATAATTATCAGCAACGATATTGTCTTCTAATTTGTGTTTGAAAGTATTATCGCTATTAATAGTAATATTTGCAATTGTGTCTTTGGTAATTATATTAAAAATATATAATTTCTTTATAGAAGTATTGCTTTCAACAACACCTGTTATGATTGTATTTTCTTTTGTGTTTTGATGTTTTGGCTCTAAAATGTTTGCAATTATAAAACTAAAAACAATCAATAGTAAAATTATCTTAATAAGCCTAATTTTTGATTTTAAAAAAGAGGTGTAAAAAGATTTAAATCGATACCAGTTAAATCCTATATAAAAGAATAATGTAGAGTACACAATACTTAGAATATCAGAAAATGTAAAGAAATATCCAAAATCACTTCCGTTAGGGTGCGTTGCAATTTGTGAAAGCATTTTATATGGATACCAAGTTAATATTATATTGGCTTCTGAAAGGATTAAAGGTAGTATCATACACATAAACCCAAGAATAATAGGCCAAATAAAGTTTGAAACAATTACAGAAAAAGCATATTGAAAAGCCGAAATACATAAACTAATTACAAACAATCTGGCTCCTACTTTTAAAAAGAGTAAAAACGGAATTGTCAAAACCTTATCAGAAGGGATATCGAAAAATAAAGATTGTAAAAAACAAAATAGAATTACTGTTGTTAAAAGAGTGGTAATAGCGATAAGGTTACTAACCATTAAAAGAATAAATTTAGAAAAGTAAACGGAGAATTTTGTTGTTGGTAAAGTCTCCATTAAATGCCAACCTTTATTCTTATGGTCTATTTGGGCAATTTTACTAGCACAGAAAATAATTAAAACTGGAAAGAAAAAATTAGTAAATGGAATTAAAGCATTTTCAAGAAAATCAAAATAAAAATTTGAAGGAATACTTGTTTCTACATCTTTTTCTTTTAGATATTCAAGAGAATCAACAATAAAGCCAATAGTAGGAATAAGTGCTCCAAAAATAATACTTAATGTAAATATTGCTGAACGTTTCTTTTTAATGAGTTCAGTTTTTATAGTTTTCTTAAAAATTGTTATTGTATTTCTCATATCCTTTTTTATTTTGTTAGTGATAAAAACCATTCTTCTAATCCATCCATTATTTTTAATTCGTATAGTGGAATTTCATTTTGAATTAAGAATTTAGAAAAAATAGGAATATCATCTTTTGATTTTAAAGGCAGTGAAAATTGATTTTCATTTAAAATTTTAATTTTCGGGTATTTTTCTTTTATAATATCGATATAGCTATTTAGGTTATTGGTTAAAACTTGAATGTTGCATTCGCCTACTTGATTTGAAAGTTCTTTCATTGTCCCTTCAAATTGTAATTCGCCCTTGTGAATAATTCCAATATGAGTACACATTTTTTCAATTTCGCTTAATAAATGGCTCGAAATAAATATTGTAACACCATGTTCTACATTAAGTTTTATTAATAACTCTCTAATTTCAGTCATTCCTGATGGATCTAAACCGTTAACAGGTTCATCGAGCAGTAATAATTCGGGATCACCTAATAAAGCCATTCCAATTGCCAAGCGCTGTTTCATTCCTAAAGAATATTGTTTTACTTTTTGCGAGCCATTTGCGCTAAGACCTACAATATTTAATATTTCTGGTATTTTTTTTTCCGAAATTTCTTTGAGTTGAGTAATACATCGTAAATTATCAATACCGCTTAAATGTAAATACAAACTAGGCGATTCTACTAAGGCTCCTATTTTAGAGAAAATATTAGGTAATTGGCTTTGCAATTCTTTTTCAAAAATAAAAATATTTTTTTCAGAACTAGATAATATACCTGTAAGTAATTGCATGGTTGTTGATTTCCCTGCACCGTTTGGTCCCAAAAACCCATAAATAGATCCTTTTGGTACGTTGATGTTTAGATTATTTATAACCTTATTGTTTTTTGAATAAGAAAAGGATACATTTTTAGTCTGAATTATAAAATTTTTCATAAATTTTTTGGGGTAGGCTTAGGATGTAAAAAAGACAGAATGGAATTGTGATAAAAAAAGCAATTTTTAATGGGTTTGAAATTAGTGTTAAATATAAGAGGTTTATTTTAAATAATTAAGGTTTTTTAAAATCAGAATTATTGATAAATTCAACGTCAGAAAGGGATAGTAAAAAGGCTTTCAAGTCTGTTTTTTCGGATGTGGAAAGTTGTACTCCACCATTGTTAACAGCTTTCATTAATGGGTCAATGGTTGGCGATTTTTGTAATCCTTCGGAATAATGATTTATTACTTCGTCGAGCGTAGCAAAACGTCCATCGTGCATGTATGGTGCCGTAAATTTTAGGTTTCTTATCGAGGGTGATTTGAATTTTCCATTATCGGCTGGATTACCAGTAAATTTCCCTAAGCCCAAATCTGTAATAATTGCATCTAAACCATTGTTATGAAAAATATTATCAGTCCATAACGGATTGTTGGCATTACCGTGACAATGAAAACAATCGCCTTTTGTTTCGTCCATAAAGATGTTAAACCCATTTAATTCTTGAGGAGTTAAAGTAATTTCTCCTAATAAATGTTTGTCAAATATAGAATTGGCGGATATTAATGTGCGTTCGAATTGAGCGATGGCTTTGACCACTAATATGGAGTCGATAATTGATGTTTCAAATGCTTTTTCAAATAGTTCAGGATAATCCGCATGGTTTTGTAATTTTAATACATTTTCTGTCCAATTTCCGTGCATTTCAATAGGATCTACTACTGGAATTAATGCTTGTTTCTCCAAACTAAAAGCTCGCCCATCCCAAAAGAAGTTTTCATCATAATTCCAAGCCATATTAAATAAAGGCATGGAGTTTCGTTTTCCTAAAAGACCATCAATTCCTTCTGAAAAACGTTCGGAGTCAGAAAAAGCATTTTCAGGAGCATGGCAATCGGCACATGCTTGTGAATTATCGCCAGATAAAATTGGATCAAAAAACAGTTTACGTCCCAAAGCAACTCCTTCAACCGTTTGAGGATTGTTAAAAGGAATAACAGGGTCAATAATATTATCAGCAAAAATTTGTGGAATTTTTAAGGGCGACGGAGTGGGAGAATATGGTTCGTAAGTTTCTATTCCATTTTTACTACATGAGTAAAAAAGAAAAGTGATACTTATTATTTTTAACCATTTTTTCATTCGTTAATTTCTCCTAAACGAAAGACTGATTTTCCGTTTTCATTCATCATTTTTTGAGCATCGTAGTTGGGCATTAAATTGATGCTATATTCATTCAAATTCCATGTATTTGGATTCGTAAACCACTCGGCTACATTCATGTGAATATTTAATGTTGATTCATTACTAAAAGTAAATCCGTTTAATTCAACATTGAAAAAATTTTGTTCAAAAATGCCCTCACTTTTTTTAGCAGTTCCCATATGATATGCAAAAGGATTTTCAGTCCCAGTATCTTTATATTTTCCTTCAAATTGCATAAAATGATAACCGCCACCCAGCATTTGAGGCCAATTCCAAGATTCGGAATTTAAATCGTTGTATGCTCCATCAATATTATCTGTTTCATTAAACCCGAAGGTAAAAGAAATGCTTGAATAATTATCAAAAGGGACATTACTTGCATACATCGTTAGGTTTTCTTTATTTAAATCTACCAAAATATAACCTTCTAAATTGATGTTATTTCCATCGGATTTATGCAAAATAATATTTGAAATTAAATATCTTATTTTGGAAATACGTATTAAATTTCCATAAGTATTTGTATATTTTAATTCATTAAAATCGATGGGGTATTCATTCCAATCATGATTAAAATGTATGGCTAATGTGCCGCTTGTTATTTCGGGAGTATCATTTTTATCACAAGAGTTAAATACGAATAGGATGCTTAATATTAGTAACTTTTTCAATATTCTCATTCCAAAATAATTTTAGCAATTAAAACATCTGAAAACCCTTTGTTTTCAATAACATTACCATCAGAACTACTACTTTCTCCAACCACAATAATATTGCCATTATTTAATTCAGTAATGCCATAGCCAACATCAATATTGTTTCCTCCTATGGTTTTTTGCCATTCAAAGTTTCCTGAATGTGTAATTTTTAAAACATACAAATCGTTTTGACCATAATTGGTGTTAAAGTTACCATCTTGACTTCTTGTACTTCCTGTAATAAGAAAGCCGCCATCAAGTGTTTTAAAAACAGTTCTTGAAGCATCAAAATTAGATCCGCCGAAAGATTTTTCCCAAATAATTTTTCCTAGAGGAGAAATTTTCACAACCCAAATATCGGCTGCTCCTTTAGGGTTTGAAATATCTTTATCGCTACTTCTACTATCTCCAACAACAATAAAGTTGCCATCCGAAGTTTTTGTAATCGCGTGTGCTTCATCAATTTCGCTGCCTCCTAATGATTTTTCCCATTCAAGAGTTCCTGTTGAACTAATTTTTACAAGCCAAAAATCATAAGTTCCTTTATTGTTTTTAATGTCAACATCATTGCTGTCTGAAGAGCCAATCAATAAAAATCCATTATCTGAAGTTTGAGCAGCATCATAAGAAGAATCAGTGAATGAGCCTCCAAAATAGTTGCGCCATAATTTATCGCCGTTCACATCCAATCTTAGTCCCCAATAATCTCCGCCAGCATGACGTTTACTAAATTTATCATTTCCGTTTCCATTTGATGCTGATACATCTAAAACGCCACTAATAAAAAAACCATTATCGGAAGTTTGTAAAATAGAAAAACCTTGGTCGTTACCTGAAAATCCAAAACTTTTTTCCCAAGTAATTGTACCTTCTGAATCCAATTTTAGTATCCAAATATCATTTGAACCTTCATTTGAAGAAATATCTCCATCGTTGCTGTTTGATTTTCCAACTACGGCAAATCCATTATCGTTGGTTTGAATAATGTCATAGCTTAAATCATCATTACTTCCTCCAAAAGTTTTAGACCAAAGTAAATTATCAAGTGCGTCAAATTTGAGTAGCCAAAAATCAAAACTATCATTTGTTTTGTTGGTAATATCCATACTGTTACTTTGAGTAAACCCTGCAACAATATAGCCTCCATCATTTGTTGAAATAACAGATTGAGCACTGTCATTTTTTAAGCCTCCGTAGGTTTTAATAAAATCAATTTTTGGTTCAATTTTCAATGGCGTATCACTGTCGGAACATCCGAAGAATATAAATAAAACAAAAAATAAAAAAATTGTTTTTATCATTTTAGGTACCACTTTTACGGACAATAAATAAACCACCTTCAAAGTCACTAATAACAATGTTTCCACTTTCAAAATAAGGATAGACATTCCAAACACCATTAAAACTAGCTTTATTAGAACTAGGATATGTGTCAAAAAATCCTTCTTCGGTAAGGTTTTTATTGCCGATATCGGAAATATCAATAAATCGAACACCTGCGGCATAATTTGCCAAGTAAAGTGTGTTTCCTTTTACATATCCGTTGTGATCAATTGCTGTTGTTGTACCAAAATAGGTGGTGTGTAGTGTTGGGTTATCGAGATCGGTAAAATCAAAAATGAAAGTACGAGTGTTGCCACCAAAGTTTTTTTCGTCCAATTCATCTCCAACAATAAAATATTTCATGTCATCGGTAAACCATCCTTGATGCGTATAACCGATGTTATCATATGCGATTGTTTTGATAATAATTGGATTGGATTTATCAGAAATATCGGCAATTACAACTTCGTTTTCATTACTTCCAATGAAGATTTCTTTGCCTGTATAATCTGTATCTGGACCATTATAAGTTATTACTTGGGCATCATGGCTATAGCCTCCTGCAGAAAATCCACCGGCAGCAATTGGGTTTTTAGGATCTTGAATATTGATAAAATGTGCTCCGCCATTAAATGTTTTTGTTCCAACAGCATATGCATATCCAGATTCTTCATTAATTACAATGTTATGGGCGCTACCAAAACCAGCATAATGCGCATCTGCGGAAAAGTTTTTTGGTGTGTCTTCTACATCTCGAAGTCTGGTTAAATCAAAAATTTGCATTCCATGATTATTTGCCTCACTAACAATAAATGCATGATTTTGATATACTTTTATGTCTCTCCATACACTGTTAGCAGTTGCAGCAGGTAAGATACCTATAATAATTAAGTTTTCGGTATCGGTTATATCTACAAAAGCGGTTCCGGTTGTGGTTCCAACAATGGCATATTCTTTCCCAGTTGTAGGATCTGTCCATCCCCAAGAATCATTTCCTGATGCTCCCGAACCACCTAATTCACTTATTTCAATATGAGCCATTAGATCATATCCGCTACATGGATATTCACCAGCCATTCCGTTTTCGCAAGGTTTACGATTTAGTTGTGGGTTTGAGTCGTTATCACAAACGTCTCCAATACCATCATTATCTTCGTCTTCTTGATTTGGGTTGGCAACCAATGGACAATTATCATCAATGTCTAAAATCCCATCGTTATCATCATCGTCATCACAAGCATCGCCAATGCCATCGTTATCATTATCTTCTTGATTTGGATTTGAAATACTTACACAATTGTCAAGTGTTCCGCTTATTCCATCGTTATCCGCATCAAGGTCTATTGGGTCGTTTGAACAAGAAATAAAAAAAACAACACAAATAAAGCAGGCTGCCAGTTGAAGAAACAAGGAGTTGTTTTTTTTCATAGAGGTATAAAATAGATTCGTTGTAATTAACTACAAAAACCATGCTATTGTAATAAATTTTGTAGAATTTTGCAACATAAACAAAAGTACTCTTTTCTTTAATAAAAATATTTTTTGAGATGTTAAAAGAT
>Ga0256845_1003738_pt1 | contig 10130 bp, 4 predicted proteins | sample RiftiametaG_FD_189101 | JGI IMG/M metagenome (GOLD analysis project Ga0256845, IMG submission 189101) | Tube worm associated microbial communities from hydrothermal vent at the East Pacific Rise, Pacific Ocean - Riftia | ecosystem: Host-associated > Annelida > Integument > Unclassified ... | reverse complement strand
TGTCAACTGTAAAAGGAGAATTTGAAATAATTGGAGCTCCAGCGTCGACTGAATAAGAATCAAAATTGACTCCTGTTATTGTTATTGAACCATTTATTGAGTCAAAACATAAAGCATCATTAATAACAGTTGACGTTATGTCTGCAAAAATTTCAAGAACAGTAATTGTAGCTTGATCAATACAACCATTACTGTCTGCTGTATAAACATAATTACCGTAAGACATGTTAGAAGGGTCAAAAGGCATGAACGCTGCAATTCCATTTGGATCAGTCCAAGTTCCATTTGGAGAGGCAATTGGACTTAAAAAAGGAAACAAATCAACAGGTAATGAAGAACTGCAAATTTGAACGGTAGAATCAATTCCTGCGTTCGGTACTCCGGATAAAGAAACAACAATTGTATCAGAAACGGCACACAAAGGATGTCCTATTGGGTATGTGGAGAGAATTAATGTTTCTTGACCAGAAATAGTTAATGTAGGATCAAGAATTGTAGGATCACTAAGGTTTGTACCGGGGGTCCATAAATACGTATAGTCAGGCGGGCAATTTGAAACGAAATTATCAATTGGATTCCCATTAATCGCAGGACCTTGATTTACAACAGTTACTCCATTTTCATCAGTGATTGTGTATGATAACTCTGAATAATAAGATCCTTGATTGGTTATTGTTACGGAAACATTAGCTCCATTTGGGATTTGTAAATTTTCAATTTGATTTGCGCCTGTTGGCAGTGTGTAGTTAGTTGCAATACCATTTACTGTTACGGTTAATGTTGCTCCATTCCATCCGTCACCAAAAGTATCATCCAAAGAAAGTGTATAGTTACAATCTGAAGAATAACCTAAAAGTTGTCCGTTCAATTGTAATCCATTACCTGAACAAAGTGTTGTGTCATTCCCAGCATCAACATTTGCAAGGGCGTTAACCGTTAACATTACTGTTGAGTCATGTGTACATCCAAAACTATTGGTAACTTCATATGTATAGGGGAAAGTACCACTTGCAGTTGGAGTAACTGTTAAATCATTTCCATTTGCTGAAAGTGAAGTTTGGTAAATAGGGTTTATCCAAAAAGAAGAATCAATTGCAACTCCAATTGTTGGGGTAAAAGATGAAACAGGAGGGTAATACGATGTGTCTAGTGTTAATGAAAAACCAAAAACAGTACCGTCATCTGCAGCCCAATTATCAATAACTGTTAGAGTCCAAACTCCGTTAGTTGGACAACCTACGAGATTAGAAAGCGGTTGAACCGATGCATAATTTCCAGCAGGTAAAGTAAGTCCTGCTCCTCCCTGATTCGTAACCCAGTCTACCCATGTGTCAGGTGCACTTGGAGTAAAACAATAATTAAAAGGTGCTCCCATTGTTGTAGGATCAGTACAGTCTACATTATCAGCTTGAATTGGCACACCTAGTTGAGTTCCACTACCACCTTGTTGATGCATAATGACATTCTGACCATTAGGACAAGTCAATAGTATAACTAAATCCCCCATGTAAGAGTGTTCTAAATCAAGGCAAATACTTTCTATGTCATTCACATTTGCAATTGTAGTACCGGAAGCGAAACCAGTTTGCATTAAATCGATATCTTGAGAAACTCCCAAAAGAGTATCAGGTAGACAACCATCATCTACAGTTGTATTACCTGGAAATCCATTCCATTCTACAGGGTAACTTGCAGGGTCAGCAATAAAATCCATTGATTCTCCTAAGCATATTGAAGTGTCCTGAGGAAATCCGATGAAGGTAGGATAAGTAGCAACGAGTACATCTAAATCAATTAAATTTGGATTGTCACAACCGTTGTCATCCGTTACGAACAATTGAACTCTATATAATCCAGGTAGTGACCATGAGTGTGAAACATTTTGACCATTGGCAATCGTCCCATCTTGGAAATCCCATGAGTAATCTACTAATGTAAATCCTGGTTGAGCAAAAGAGCCTAGTTCTTCAAAATTAACAGTTTCCCCTACGCAAACATGAATGCTGTCTGGAGTAATTCCTCCAACAATTACTCCGCCTGCTTGGGGGTTACTACAAGGTGTTTCACAAGCTACACTTGCCGTAAACATACCTGTTCCGACTGTGTTTGATGTGAATTGTAAAGTGATGCATCCTGTAGGGTTAGTTACAGTTGCTTGAATTACAACTCCTTGGAGTTGAGTGCCAGAATAAACTCCCAAAGAATTAGCGCTTGCATTATCTCCATCAAATACAGACATATAATCAACGTTTGTTGGTGGGCCAGGAGCATCATCTGTTAAATCTAAATTAAAAAGATTGAATACTATAGAGATAATTTCACCAGGAGTGTCTGGACAAAGAGTGATTGTTATATTTTCGTTATCTGAATAGCCTGTTCCTCCTTGTCCACCTGAATCAATAATAAAACCATTACATGAGTTAAATGTAATGCCATCACTAGCTGCTGAGAATGGAATAGCTAATTGAGCAGAACTATAAGAAGTCGTTACTAATAGAAGGAGAAAAGTGAGAAATAATTTCATAGAAAAACAATTGTAATTAATATGCGTATTCAGAGGGAAAACAACTAAAATCTTATTTGGTTGCTTTCTTTTTAAGAATAAATTCAAAATTACAATAAATTAAAATAACTCTAAACTAAATTGGTGTAATTACCTTAAAGATTAATCAATACAATTGCAAAGCTAATGTAAGAATTTCTTCAATTTTCAGTACTGGGAAATCTGTATTTGAATCGATGTTTAAAATACACATTTTCTTTCTTGTACCTTGGATTAAATCTGGATGATTGATTTCTTTACCTTTCACAAAACCAATGTAGGGTTCGTTGGTCTTTTTATCCATCCATAAATAGCACAGCATCTTTTTTTTATAACTGAAAAAAGGCATGCCGTATTTAACCGTAGATTCGATTGTACCATCGAAATTGAGTATAATTTGACTTAATCCCATAAAATGGGAACGTATAGGTTCTTCTATTTTTTCGAAGAATTGATCAAAAGCAGTGAGCATTATACAGTAATTAACCTACTCTATCTGCTTGTTCTCTTGCTTTTAGCATCACACTGTCTGCACGTTTTTTACCTTCGTCTTCTACTTTTTTAGCATTTTTATCTGCAGACTGGCGGATTGTCTTAGCACCTTCTTCTGCGATTCTTTTCTTAATCGGATTGGAACCAGCTTCTTTAATTAGATCTAACGCTTGTTTATCACCTTCTGCTCGAATAGCATCACCTGCCTTTTTAGCTTCAGCTACTATTTTATCTGCTTCTTTTTGAGCATCAGCTAGAATTTTTTGCTTTTGTTTCTCAATCTCCTCTTTTGCATTATCTATTTGCTCGTTAACGATATTTGTAAGTGTATCTTTAATTGTCTCGACCAATTGCTCTTTTATATTACCTGTAGCTTTTAGAATAGATTCTTTGAAGTCCGTCGTAATCTTAGGATTCGTGATGTCTCCAATCATTTTAACCTTAACGGGGATAAAATCAGGTAAACTTCCAATGTTTAAATTTGGTAAAGCTGAATTTAATTTACCCATTGCTGCTTCCACTTCTTTGATCATTCCCGCTGGAATTTCACTTTTGGGAACCATCATGTTCATTGAATAGTCCATTTTTTGATCCAAAGTGGTGTATCCCGAAACTTCTGAATTGATTTTACCCATTTTAACGTCGAATGGAGTAGTGGTAACTTTTCCATCTTTTACTTTAAAATTTGTTTTGAAATTTTTAAGAGTTTGAGAAGATAGATCTTTCAATTTCGTAACGCCTTCAATTTTCTTTAAGATTTCTACATCTTCAATAGATAGACTTTTAGAACGAATGTCTCCAATACTCTCTAAAGTTGAAAGAATTGGTTCAAACCCTGGAGTTAAAAAGGTAGACATATCAAAGTTTGAACTGATTTTTCCACGAGCATATTTTGTAATTGGTGCCAATTGCTCGACAGTATTGAAATTTACAGCCAATTCATGAATGTCAATTTCTTTTAGAGAGTATCCAAAGTCCATTTTAGGCTTAGCGTGATCTTGAGTATTGTAATCTCCGGTCAATCCTATTTCTCCCCCCATTGCATTCATGGTAACATGATCTAAACTTGCAACTTCATCTTTAATACTAATATCTCCATTGATATTTTTAATGTTCATTCCGTCATATTTTACTTCGTTAATTTGTGTAGCTAATTTGAAATCAATATTTCCAGGAATTAAAAGTACTTCTTCAGTACCGTTTGTTGGAGTTTCTTCAGTTGGAGCTTCCGTTGCCGTAGGAGCTTCTGATGCAGGCATTAATTCATCCAAATCTAAAAAGTTGCTTTTGAAAGTGAAATCTCCTTTCAACGTTTCATCTCTCATTGCATAGCCTAGATAGTTGTCAATCACACCGTTCATTGCGAAATCCGATTTCCCCATCGTAGCCTTCAATTCATTCATTTCTAAATTTTTTGGAGAGAAAGTGAATTTCATGCGTTCAATGTTAACATCACTTGGTAGATCCGATGATTTGTAATTCATTTCAGAAAGAATCAATTCTCCTTCCGCTTTGAATTTTTCAAAATCACTTTTTTCAAGATCACTCATTCTACCTTTTATTGCAACATCAGCATCTAATATTCCAGAATATTCTTCGCCCTCAGCCATTGGAACAAAATCTTTTAGTGTTGCTAAATTTAAATTAGCCAAAACAGATGCGTCAAGATTAGGGTCACTCATAACGCTGCTCATGAATAACTTTGCATCGAGGCTATTTTTTGATAGGTTGGCGTGGAATTTCTTTACTTCAACGGTCATCTTATCTAAATCAGTTCCTCCAGGAAATTTTGAACCAGCATCCAACTGTATATTTGAAATTTTACCAGGTAAATCTGGGTATCGAATAGAAGCGTTTGAAATTTTCATTCCTGCATCCCAAGAAGGAAGGTTGACGTCATCTATTCTACCTTTTGTAGAAGCATTGATAGCTAAACTACCCGAAGTCACCATATTTTCATATCCCGATTGATAGAAAGTAGGAATCAATGATAATATATCCTTAAAAGTCGTTTTAGAAGTGTTCAACTTCATGTCAATGTTATCGTATCCGTCCAACATTTCGTAGAAGCCATCGATAGAAAGTGTTAAAGCATTTAAACGAATTTCATTCTCCTGTAAAGTAAACTTAGATTCATTTTCTTTAAACTCCATCAATAAGTTAATGATGAGGTTCGTATTTACTTTGTTTAAATAGGAAATCCCGTCCATTTCATACGTCAGTTCATCCATTGAAGTCGTTGTTTTGAAATCAATAACGTCAGCCGTTAAATCTCCTTCACCCGTATGATTCAAATTTTGAATATTGGCAAATAACCCACCCGGTTCATCATCATAGTTAATAACACCGCCTGTGATACTATATTCTTTCAATGAGAGTTTAAAATTAGACTCTTCAGGAACTTCTTCTTCAGATTCTTCAGCAATCTCTTCAGCTGTTTTAACAATGTCGTAGTTGGCTGTACCATCTTGTAAAACCCTTACGTCAAATTTTGGTTCAACAATATGTATGGCTTCAATTTCAATTTGGTCTCCACCAATTACACTCCAAAAATCAACTTTGGCTTGCAATTGACCTATTTCAGCTAATGTGATGTCTTTGAATTGACCTACACCTTGTAATTTTACACCATCCAATTCAACCGTCATGTTTGGGAATGTACTGAAGAAGGTTAAGTCAAAATCTTCAAGACTCAACTCAGCATTCAAAGATTTATTCGCTTCTTCAATGACCATTTCTTTGATCTCATCTTTGAAAAAATAAGGAATAAGAATCAATGCTAAAACAATTAAAAGAACAGCAATTCCTGTCCATTTCAGTATTTTTTTTGGAATTCTCACTGCTTTTTTGGCTAAATTACTCATGTTGTCAGGGTGTAAATTTTAACTTCAAATATACAATTTCACTTGGATAACACGAAAAATAATAGACATTATTGAGCTTTTTTAACAGAGAAATACTATTTCTTACTCCTTAAAGCAATTTTACTCACTATCTTTGCTCGAACTAAATTGAAAATATGGAAAATTTTGCACGTGCTTTTTTCTCAATAAAAATGATGACCGTTGGATTGTTTGTCTTTCTAGTGGCGATAGCTTTTGCTACCTTCATGGAGTCTGCATATGATATTGATACTGCTCGTTTATTGGTTTACAATGCGACATGGTTTGTACTACTTTTGTTCTATCTCGGAATAAATTTAATCGTTAATATTTTTCGTTACCAAATGTGGCAGAAAGAAAAAGTAGCCATGTTTCTATTCCATATTTCTTTCATTGTGATTCTCTTAGGAGCGGGAGTAACTCGTTATTTTTCTTTTGAAGGAATTATGCCTATCAGAGAAGGTGAAACGGTAGACTATATTTATTCGTCAAATGCAAATTTTTGGTATAAAATTAACGACGGTGAATTACAATATACTTACCATGAATCTCGAATGTTCGCAACTCATTCTTGGGTAGGTAACTCCTTTAGTCATGATGTTGAATTCCCGAACCACACAACATCTATTTCGATTGAATATGTGAATTACCAAAAAGGAATGATTGATTCTTTAGTGACCAATGATTCTATTCAAAGTTCTGCTTTGGAAATTGTAACTGGTGGTATGAATTCATCATTTCTTTCTTCAGGTGGTTTTATGATGTTAGGAGGTATTGCGCTTTCTTATGATAAAACAGATGCAATGCCGGGTATTCAACTTACTGAAAAAACAGATGGAGTGTACATAAATACGGCTTTGCCAATTCGATATTTGCCAATGACACAAATGGTAGAAGCGAGAAAAAATGGTTTTGAAGTCGCTGATTCTATGTACACTGAGGTTCCATTGAATACAGAAGTCCTGTTTTTAGAATCGACGCTTTATCAAGTTGCCGATCAACAATTTGTTTACAAAGGGTTGAAAAAGAATACCAAAAAAATGTTGATTCCTTCTGGAAGTAAGAAGAAAGGAAAAACTGTTTTAACGGTGAAAATTACTGATGGAGAACATACTCGATTAGTGAAACTAGAAGGAGGACAAGGAGTAATTCCGGAACATGTTGTTTTTAATTTTCAAGGCTTAACGTATGAAATGGAATACGGGGCAATGAAAATTCCTTTACCATTTGCTATTCGCTGCAATGATTTTACGCTAGATAAATACCCTGGTTCTATGGTTGCCTCTTCTTTTGAGAGTAATGTAACGCTAATTGACGATGAAAATGACTACTCAAGAGATCAAACTATTTTCATGAACAATGTAATGGATTATGGTGGATATCGTTTCTTTCAATCGAGTTATGATTCAGATGAAAAAGGAACAATTTTGAGCGTGAACCACGATTGGTGGGGAACAAACATAACTTATTTAGGTTATTTAATGATGACGATTGGAATGATATTAACACTGTTTGCTCCAAAAGGTAGATCCAAAGATTTAATGAATAAGTTAAAAAAATCACAGCAAAAAAGAAAAAAACTGATTGGACTCTTTGCTGGGGTAATGTTATTCTCTTCTTTTGGTTTCTCTCAAGAAACGGAGCATAATCATGAAGAACACGATCATGCTCAACATCAAGAAGCTGTTTTTCGTGTAATCTCGGTAGAACAATCTGAAAAGCTTTCACATCTAATGGTGCAAGACTTTCAAGGGCGTGTTATTCCTTTTCATACACTTGCCGATCAGTTACTACGTAAAACGCACAGAAGTAAGACCTTTGCAGTAGGAGAAGATGAATACAATGCAGTGCAAACAATTATGAGTATGCACATGTATCCAGATTATTGGGCAGATGAAAAAGTAATATTTGTTTCTTCAAAATCGAATTTACGAAAGAAATTAGGAATGGACGATAAATACATTTCTTACAACGATTTAGTAGATGAACATGGAGATTTTATCTTACTCAAGGATTATCAAGCTGCACATCAACTCGTTGAAATGAAACGTGGTGAATACGATAAAAAACTGATTAAACTGGTAGAACGTTTTCAAGTAATGCAATCTGTTTTTCAGTGGAGATACATGCAAATTGTTCCCGCGAGAAATGATGCATCTAAAAAATGGTACGTTCCATTGAGTAGAACAGTCATGGAAATTGATTCTGTTGCAAGTCATTTAGCGATTAACTATATTTCAAGTATAGACCAAGGCGCAAAAGATGATAATTATACAGATGCTGATCAATCGTTGAAAGAATTAATTGCTTACCAACGTGAGGTAAGTGCTGATTTTGTTCCTTCAGAAGAAAAAGTGAACAAAGAAATTAGTTACAATAAGATGCATGTCTTTGAAAGTAGTTATAGAAGCTATTTATTTCTAGGATTTATTATGTTACTTGTATTCTTTGTGAAAATTTTCAAAAAGCCAACATTGAAATCGGAGCGTATATTTGGAATTTTAACTAAAATTTTAACAGGGTTAACGCTCATTGTATTTGTGTACCATGGTTATGGGATTTACATGAGAACAATTATTTCTGGCCATGCTCCGTGGAGTAATGGATATGAAGCAATGATTTTTATTGCATGGATTTTAATGTTGTTTGGATTACTTTTTTCTCCAAAGAATGCAATGATTCTTGCTGGAGCAGCAATATTAGCTTCTTTAATGATTTTCGTGACTGAACTGAATTTAATGGACCCTGAGATTACACCTTTACAGCCTGTTTTGAAGTCGTATTGGTTAATGATTCACGTAGCAATCATAACAGGTAGTTACGCACCTTTGGGGATTTCATTCATTCTCGGTTTCTTAAACCTTTGGTTGTATATATTTAAAAATAAAAGAAATGCAAAATTTGTAACATTGAACATCAATGAATTGACTTATGTTTCAGAATTGTCAATGACGATTGGTGTTTTTATGTTGACGATTGGTACTTTCCTCGGAGGAATCTGGGCGAATGAATCATGGGGGAGATATTGGGGCTGGGATCCTAAAGAAACTTGGGCGTTAGTAGCTGTTTTGGTGTATGCTTTAATTCTACACCTGCGTTATATCCCAGGATTGAAAGGTAAATTCTTATTCAGTGCAGTTTCAATGTGGGGATATGCTTCAATATTGTTTACATTTTTTGGCGTAAATTTCTACCTCAGTGGATTGCATTCTTATGCGCAAGGAGAAGGTTTGCAAAGAATACCCAACTGGATTTTCGTAACCTTTGGAATTTTCGTACTTTTCACTATTATAGCTGGAATTCGCAATAAAATGTATAAAGATGAAGTGGAAAAAGAAATCATGAACAATGACTGATAAAGTAGATATTCTCGTTTTTGCAGCCCATCCTGATGATGCTGAGTTATCTTGTGCTGGAACAATAATGAAACACATTGCACAAGGTAAAACAGTTGCAATTGTCGATTTGACACAAGGTGAATTAGGTTCAAGAGGAACAATTTCTTCTCGTTATGAAGAGGCAAAGAATGCTAGCGAAATAATGGGGATTTCTTTTCGTGAAAATCTAAAAATGAATGACGGTTGGTTTGAAATCAACGAAGAAAATAAGCGTTTAATTATTGAACAAATCCGTCATTTTCAGCCCGAAATTGTTTTAGCAAATGCCTTGATGGATAGACATCCTGACCATGGAAGAGGAGGGAAGCTTGTTTCTGAAGCATGTTTTTTAGCTGGTTTACGGAAAATAGAAACTTCGTTGAATGGAGAAAGTCAAAAGCACCACAGGCCAAAAGCAGTTTACCATTATATTCAAGATTACTACATAAAACCGGATTTTGTAGTGGACGTTTCTTCTTTTGTTGAACGTAAAATTGATGCAATAAAAGCATACAAAACTCAATTCTTTGATGCTGATTCATCCGCGCCGCAAACGCCAATTTCTGGAGAAGATTTTTTTGATTTTATTAAAGGTAGAATGAAAGAAATGGGAAGACCCGCTGGAATGAAATTTGCCGAAGGTTTTACAACGGAACGGTTTATTGGAGTGGATGATTTGATGGGGTTAGTTTAAATTTAATTCGAATTCAAAATGGAGTCTTTAAATAATTTTATGAGTATTAATATAATCAACTTTAAAGATCATTCTTTATCTGTCTTTGAGCTGATTCTAGTCGTTTTAATTTTTATTGTCACAAAGTTGGTTTTGTGGGCAGT
>Ga0256845_1003737_pt1 | contig 10131 bp, 8 predicted proteins | sample RiftiametaG_FD_189101 | JGI IMG/M metagenome (GOLD analysis project Ga0256845, IMG submission 189101) | Tube worm associated microbial communities from hydrothermal vent at the East Pacific Rise, Pacific Ocean - Riftia | ecosystem: Host-associated > Annelida > Integument > Unclassified ... | reverse complement strand
AATTGCCATGATTTCTTTGGTCAATAACAAAAACTTCAAACTCTTTAGATAAAACTTTTGCAATTGTTACCCAATTATCCGACATACCATATAAACCATGCACAATAATTAGTGCAGGATTCTTTTCTCCATATTTTCTGAAAAACAATTTCATAAAGCAAAAATAAAACATATTTTTATGCTGTGCTTAAAAAATAATATTTTTCTTAATCCCTTAAATCCGCAAGTCAGGGTTTCACTCTGTTAGTTTATAAGTTGTTAAATACTAATCAGTTTCACTTTATTTTAAATAGTGAAGCCCTGACTATTAATATTTTAAAACTAAACCTACGGATATAAGGTAATCATAAAAATTTATTATATTTGTGTAATATTGAAGTTTAATTCCCAAATTACATAAATTATAAGAATACAACTAAAATATTTTCAAACTTTGATTGATAAAAACAAAATATTACTAATTTCCGGTTCAGGTCAAAATATCGGAAAAACTACTTTTGTTTGTGATATTATATCAAAAAACAAAGAAAAAACCATTGTTGCAATTAAAATTTCTCCACATTTTCATAAAATAGAAACAGGTAAATTATTGTTTTCAGAAAACGACTATCAAATTTATCAAGAATTTGATAAAACAGGTAAAAAGGATAGCAATAAAATGCTAAATGCAGGAGCAACACAAGTTTTTTATATTCAAACAACCGATGATGGTTTAACCAAAGCATACAAAAAAGTATCAGCATTTATAAACGATAATAGCTTTGTAATTTGCGAAAGCGGAGCATTACGAAATATCCTAAAACCAAAAGTTTTTATCTTTATTAAAAATATTGAGGAAGCAAAAATAAAAGAAAAATCAAAACATTTAATACCTTTGGCAGATGCTGTTTTAATTTTTGATGGTAAGAAACATTCTTGGGAAAAGAAACCTAAGCTTGATTTTAAATTGGTTTTATAGTATTAATTTTAAATAAAAGAAAAGTCAAAATCCCCCTTGAAAAAGGAGGGGTGGGGAATTGAAAATAAATGAAAAAACATATATCAATAATATTATTTTTAATACTAAGTATAAATCAGATTTTTGCACAAAAATCTGAGCCAAGCAATATAAATGCATACAAAACCACCGAAAAAATTAAATTTGATGGCGAACTTACCGAAAGCGTTTGGCAAAACACACCACATATCAGCAATTTTACACAACGTGATTTAAATTACGGCGAACCAATTACCGAAAAAACAGAAGTTGCAGTAATTTATGATAAAAATACACTTTATATAGGTATCTGGTGCTATCAAACAGACGCATCAAAAATTGTAGCAAAAAATATGAATCGTGATTTTGATTACAGAAGCGATGATAATTTTCAGATTTTAATAAGTCCGTTTAATGACAACAGAAATGGATACCTTTTTGTAATAAACCCCAACGGAGCAAGAGCCGATATTCAAGTTTATGGAGGAGAAGATGGGAACGAAGACTGGAATGGCGTTTGGGACGCTGTTACAACAATTACTGACAAGGGTTGGTTTGCCGAAATTTATATTCCGTTTAGTACTTTGCAATTTAAAAAAGGTAGCGTTTTAAATTGGGCATTAAATTTTGAACGTGATATTGTATCGGAAAACGAACAAGCACTTTGGCAAGGTTGGTCGCGCGATAATTCTATTTATTCGGTAAATAAAGCCGGACGACTTATAGGTATTACTGATATATCTTATGCAAAGAAGTTTGAATTAAAACCCTACGTGTTAGCAGGTTGGCAATTTAATGCCGATAAAGGAAATACATATCCTGTAAAATTTGGCGGCGATTTAAATGTAAGTATATCACCAACATTAAAATTAAACTTAACTACTTATACAGATTTTGCACAAGTAGAAGCCGACCGAATTCCGGTAAATTTAACCCGATTTAGTGTATATTATCCCGAAAAACGGCAATTTTTTCTCGAAGGTTACGATATGTATAGTTTTTATCTTGGCGATAGAAACAACGCTTTCTATACTCGTGAAATTGGTCTTGAAAACGGCAAGCAAGTGCCTATTATTGCAGGAGCACGTTTATTCGGAAAAGAAGGAAAAAACAATATCGGTTTTTTAAATATTCAAGAAGGAAAACTCGATAGCATTCCATCAACAAACAATACTGTTTTTAGATACAAACATGATATTGGCGAACAGTCTTATATTGGCGGAATTTTTACTAATAAAATTAATAACATAAAATCAAATCAAGTAATTGGTCTTGATGCAAGTTATCAAACATCAAAATTTCTTAATAATAAAAATCTTGTTGTAAAAGCAAGTGCTGCAACAAATTTAGAAGATTTTAATACTCAAAAAAATGCCCTTACATATCGTCTTTTTATTGATTATCCTAACGATTTAATAGACAATTTTATGGCTATCGGGTCGATGCAAAAAGGTTTTAATCCGGAGCTTGGGTATATTCGTCGCACAAACTACGATTCTTATTCGTGGTATCTTAGAATAGCCCCACGAATTCTTACAAAATATGGTGTAAAAAGATTAAATTTAAAACCTTGGGGCTTCACTTTATATAACACCCATACAACAGGAGAACCAGAAAGTTTTAGAAACGAAACACGCCCACTTGGTGCTGTATTTAAATCGGGCGAGCGTTTTGAATTTAATTTAATACAAAATTACGATAGACTCGACCAAATTTTTGAGCTAACAGATAAACTTAATATTCCTATCGGAAAATATTGGATGTATAAATACGAATTTCAGTTCGAGACATACAATGCCCGAAGAGTATGGATAGAATTACTTTATAATTGGGGTGGGTTTTACACAGGAAAAATACAAACTTTTGAAAGTTCCGTGGGTGTAAACATTAATAAACATATAAATATGAATGCAGAATACACTCTAAATCAAGTTGATTTACCCGAAGGTGCTATTACAACAAACGAAATTGCATTGTATTTTAATTATGCTTTTACAACTAAACTGAACTTTTCTTTATTTTCACAATACAATGATTTAGAACAAGTTATGTTGTATAATTTCCGTTTACACTGGATACCTAAAGTTGGATCAGATTTATATATAGTATATAATATAGGCTATATAGAACCAATAAAACAAATTGATTATTTAAAACCACAAACTGCTGATGCAGCTGTTAAGTTAGTTTACCGCTTTGTTTTTTAAGAATGTTTAAAAGCGTAGGCTTAATAGACAAAAAGGAGGCTGTAATCTGCTATAAGTATTGAGATACTCAAATCACATAGCTTTTCAATAAATCAAAACTTAAATTATGTTTTAAGTTTTTTCTTTTTAGCAGCAGGAAAAAGTATATTGTTTAGTATCAAGCGATAACCCGGAGAATTGGGGTGTAAATCTAAATCAGTTTTGGGGTCGTAAACATAATGACGATAATCCTCAGGGTCGTGACCACCATAAAAAGTCCAAGTTCCTTTACCAAAAGTTCCATGAATATATCTAGCTTCGTTTGCTGCTTTATTTTCGCCTAAAATTAACACACTCGATTTAATTAATGATTTTTTAAAGGCAGTTGTTTGCCCCATAAAACCTTTTACCATACTTGTGTGATTTTGGCAAAGCATTGTTGGAACAGGGTCCCACTTAGCAGAAAAATCGAAAAGAGTAAAATAATCATTTTCTTTAAGAACTTTTCTAGTTTTTGATACATCAATATTTGAATGTTCGTATTCATATGGATTTTTAATTATTGTAAAATCTTTAAATGCAAAAGTTTTGTTAAAATCTAATTTGCTTTGTGCATTAGGGTCGGCAGCATCTCCATCAAATTCAGCAGAGCATATATCAACACCTTCGGCAGAAAGTGCAATATCGTATGTGTCTGTTGCCGAACACATAGCAAATAAAAAACCTCCGTTTGCAACATAAGATTTTATGGTTTTTGCTACAGATAATTTAAGCTGAGATACTTTTGTAAAACCATATTTACTTGCTGTTTCTTCATTAACTCGAACCTGTTCTCTATACCAAGGGGTATTATGATATGCGGCATAAAACTTTCCGTATTGTCCCGTAAAATCTTCGTGATGTAAATGAAGCCAGTCATAATCTTTTAGTTTGCCATCTAAAATTTCGCTATCGTAAATAATATCATACGGGATTTCGGCATATGTTAAAACCATGGTAACAGCATCGTCCCAAGGTTGCTTATTTTTAGGCGAATAAACTGCAATTTTTGGAGCTTTCTCTAATTTAACAGCGTCCATATTTATATCATTTTGCGATATATAGCTAAGAATACTTGATACTTTAATATCTGCGATTACCTCGTAGCTAACATTTCTTATAATGCATTCGTTTTCAATTTCGTTTTGAAAATGAATTAAAAAACTACCCCCTCTATAATTTAACAACCATTTAACTTCAATATTATTTTGTAATGTCCAAAATGCAATGCCATAAGCTTTTAAATGATTTTTTTGTACATCATTCATGGGTATTAAAATATAGGTAGCAAATGTATTATATGCAACAAACAATAAAATTATAATGATTATCTTCTTCATCAATCTGATAAATTATTTAGTAAACAAAGGTAAATAAAAAACACAATAGAATGTTAATAAGATAAGTTTTAAAATTAGTTTTTCAATACTGTTCTAAATAGTGTCTGTCTATAAAGTCAAGAGATTGAGCTCGCAAGCTAGGTTATGTTCGCTGTAAGCGTCGGGAAATTAAATATCTCAATTTGGATTAAAAACTCCATTTCAATCGCCAGTACAAAAAGCCACCTTTTCCGCCTTGTTCAACAGGTGTATCCGATGTAAAGAACTGTGTATAAACCGAAAATTCTAGGTTTTCTTTTAAAGAGTAATCTACCGAAGGACCTAAATAAATTGACTTATCATTTGGATTATACATTACAGAAAATGTTGCTTTTAGCAGTGGTGTAATAGGGTAGGATATTAATCCTATATAAGAAAACTGAGTTAAAGACAGGTTTTGCGGCGACATTTGCATAAAATAAAATTCTGCTAAATTAAAATTGCCTGATTTTTTTCCATAGCCATTATATAGTGCTTCTACTTGAAACATCAAAGAATTTGCAAATGTGTAATCGTATCCTAAAGAAGCAACAAAAGTTCCACTTGTGTCTGCAAAATTATTTTTTGAATGAAAGTAACTAACCTCACCACGCAAGCCCCCTTTAAATAAATTACCCGAAAATCCTGTTCCTAAAACAAAATCTTTTTCTTTGTAATATCCTGCTAAAAACTGAATATCAGTATTCCATTTGTTAAAACGGTAAAGTCCTGCTGTTGTTAGTTTTTTGTTGTTATCAAGTTTTGCTACAATATCAAATTTTGATGAATACGAAGGATAGAACTGCACCCGCACAGCGTCTGAACCAGGTTTTTCTTCGTAATCAAAATCGAAAAAGCTGTATGAATTAAACAAATCGTTAGGATTCCACACAAAAGTTTGCCCCCAATTTATTCGTTGTCGTCCAAAAGTAAATTGCCATTTTTTGTAGTTATAATCTAAATATAGTCGGTCTATTGTTGAATGCATAAAAACAGAATTTCCCTCAAATAAAATATCAGACAAATCCATATATCCGTTTTCTTGGTTTATAATTTCGGGATATTGCGGAAAATTTGTTACAGTTTCGCCATAAAAAATACGGTTTCTTACTTGAGTGTTGAATGTAAGATTATCATTAATATTCCAATTAAAATTCAACCTGTTATGAATTAAATTATCTGTCATCCAATTTTTATTAATCTCTTGAAAAGAAAGTGTTTGCATAAATTTCACATAAGCATTTAAAGTCCAGTTTCTTTGTTTTGAAATACTGTCGGTTTGGGCAAGAAGGGTTTGTGATGATACTAGAATTGTTAAAAATAGAAAAAGTATTGAATTGTACTTAGTGCGGGGTACTTGGTGCGGGGTACTGGGTACTTGGTGGTACTGTGTATTATATTTATTTATAATTATAATCATAATCTATCTCCAATTATTATCAACGTATTCGATATATTTATTTATCTTTTTTCCAAGAGTATTATATTCTGCAATTAGCTCATTCAGTTTTCCATCAGGGAAATGTAATTCAGAGATCATATCTAATTGTGAAATACATTCATCACAAGAAGATTGGGCATAGATTAAAAACTTTATATAATCAGCTTTGTATCGTTTTCTTCCATATCCTTCAACAATAGTATCCTTTATACTTTTTGATGAACGTCGTACTTGACTTCCTTGTTCGTAAAGCTCATATTTTGGTAGTTCTATTGTCATTTTATGTACCCTAATAGCTAAACTATAAGCCATTTTATAAATATCCAGATCTCTATAACTACTCATAATCTTATATTTTATAATATCTAATATTTAGCACCTAGTACCTAGTACCCAGTACCCAGTACCCAGTACCTAGCACCTAGTATCACTAATCACTTTCCCATCTTCTAAAGTAACAATTCTTTCGGCTCGGTCTATAACTCGTTGGTCGTGAGTGGCAAATATAAACGTAATATTTTCTTCTTTATTTAATTTGTGCATAATATCGAGTAATTCACTTGTTGCCTTACTATCGAGGTTTGCAGTTGGCTCATCTGCTAAAATAAATTTTGGTTTACTTGCCAAAGCTCTTGCCACAGCTACTCGTTGTTGTTGCCCCCCCGATAAACGATTTGGACGAATATTTTCTTTTCCATCAATACCAATTGCTTTAAAAAGCTCGGCTATTCGTTGCTCACGTTCAACTCTAGGTTTGTTTTGCAATTGCATAATAAACTCTGCATTTTCTTTTGCTGTAAGCACAGGAATTAAGTTATATGCCTGAAAAACAAAGCCGATATTATTCATTCTAAAATCAATCATTTGTTTAGATGAAAGTGTACTAATATCTGTATTGTCAATAATTACTGAACCCGAAGTAGGTACATCTAACCCGCCAAGCAAATTTAAAAATGTAGTTTTTCCGCAACCCGAAGGTCCTACAATTGCTGTAAATTCACCTTCTTCGAAAGAAATACTAATTCCGTTTACTGCTTTAACCTCTACCTCTGTTTCTGTGTAAATTTTAAATAAATCTTTTATTTCTATTACTTTCTTCATTGTTCTATTGTTAAACTGTTCTACTGTTAAATTGCTATATTGTTAAATATTATTTATTCTCTAACCGCTTCGGCAGGTTTCATTTTTAATGCTCTTATTGTAGGAAAAATAGATGCTATTAATCCTGTTATCATTACTAAAATTATTACATCAATATAATCAATAAATTCTAAAACGGGGTGCATTACCGAACTGTAACCCAATTGCTCAAAACCTTCGGCTACTGATGAAATATCAATACCTACATCGCCAAAATACCAAGTAAAAATTATTGAAATTATTATCCCCAAAACACCACCAATAATTGCTAAAAGCGAGGTTTCAAACAAAATCATTGTAAAAACTTTTCTGCGGTTCATACCGATAGCCATAATCATACCGAGTTCTTTGGTGCGTTCTAAAATTACCATCAACATTGTGTTTACAATAGTGAAACCAAGTGCTAACATTATTATGGACATAAAAATGAATAACATATAGCTTGTAAGCGATGATGTTAGTTGCAAATACGGGTCAATTTCGTACCATGCTTCAACTAATAAATTGGGTGCTGCTTTTGAAATATTTGGTACTATTATTTTTGTTTCTTGATAATTATTTAATAACACAGCTATTTCGTGTGAACTATTTTTTGGCATATTTAAAAGTTTATCTAAATCGTGCTTTCTAACAAATACATTTTGCTCGTCGAACATTGCATTTTGTGTTTTATAAATGCCCTCTACCTTAAAACTTGCACCGGTTAAGTTGCCATCAAAATCTTGAAAAGTAACAATAATTTTAGATTTTACTTTTGCGTTTAATTTTTTTGCAAGTTTCTCACTTATCAAAATTCTATTTTTTTTATTTGATGTAAAATATCTGCTTAAACTATCGGTAAGTTTAGTGTAAATTTTTGTAACTTGTTTTTCTTTGTCGGGCTCAATACCATTAAGTGTTACACCTGTTCCTTTTGAGGCAGTGGAAGCCATTGCAAAAACTTTTGTTCGTTGGCAAACAGCTTTTACTTCTTTTTGTTTTGCAATTTCTGTTAATAATTTTGATGAGTTTTTTATATTAAACTCTATTTCGTTATTTAAAGGAAATTTTTTGTTATGTATTTGTATATCAGAAACTTGGTTTTCAATAGAGTTTTTTACCATATCAATAACCATTCCTTTCATTATTCCTGTTGCAGCCAAACCACCAAACAAACCAACCGTAACGGCAAGTATTACCACCGAACTGCGTAATTTGTTTCGCCATATATTTCGCCATGCTATTACTAAGGTGGTAGGTAAAAGGTTAAAGGTGAAAGTTTTATTATTTGTATTCATTATCTTATAGAATTTTTATTAATATATCTTGCTACTATTTTAAATTTTTTCATCATAATAATTATCATAAAGATTGTCACGTCGTTCTTCCTCGCAATGACGTAAGCAACTACATTATCTCCTTAAATTCTTCATCACTTTTAATCTAAAAATGGTAAACAGTGGGTATATCGAAGCAATAACAGTTATAAACAGAATTGCCATAATTTGATTTAAAAAAATACTAAATCGTAATATTGTTGGCAGAATTGGTTCAACTCCAAGTTTTTCTATTGATTTTGCCGCATCGCCTGTCATTTCTATCGGGTTATAATGAAAATATAAAACTAAAGGGATTGTAAAAAGCACCCCCAAAGCCACACCGATAAAATTCATAAAAAAAGTTTCGTATGCAGTGATAATCATTAATTTAGATTTTTGTGTGCCTATGGCAATCATTACGGCAAACTCTTTTTTGCGTTCTTCTGTCATCATTAGAACAGTGCCAAAAACACCAAATGCAATTATCATATAAAGTATAGCAATCATAAAAATACCGCCAACTTTATCGCCTTCTATTTGTTGTAGCATTTCCGGCGACATTTCTTGCCAAGCCATTGCTGTATATTGTGTTGTATCAATAGTGCTGTTTATTTCTTCAGTGATTTTATACGTATCATCTGCATTTTTAAATTTAACTACAATTGAGCTTGCTCCATTTTCGAAAGAAAAATATTCTTGTGCTAATTTAAGGGGCATAAAAACAATTTGTTTATTGAGCATAGGAGAAGGCATTTTTAAAATTCCTTTAACAGGATAAGCATTAATTGCCGATTGACCCCAGTGTCCTTGCCCCATCAAAACTAAAGTGTCGCCAACTGAAATTTTTAAATATTCGGCTAATTTTGAACCTAAAACAATTGCTTTGTCGTTTTCGTTTATAAGCTTACCTTTTATTATTTTTGGCTCTAGCTTTAACATTTGTTCTTCTTGTTTGGGATTAATTCCCATAATTAATGTGCCTTTTGTATTGTTGCCAAAAGAAGCTAAAGCAAAACTTTCGAGCCTAATATTTATATCATCAACATTTTGTATATTAGTTATTTTGTTTAGTAAACTATCGTTTAATTCTATTCCGTTATCAAGAGTTTTATCTGCCCAATAATCTTTTTGATGTACTTGCACATAACCTGTAAATTCGCCAATTGCATTCTCTATCATTTTGGCATAAGTTCCCTCTTGAAAAGAACGTGTAAAGACTGCTAAATTTATTGCAAGCATTACAGAGCTAACTGTTATTAGTGTCCGTTTACGGTTTCGCCAGATATTTCGCCATGCTATTTTTATATTCATATCTTTTTTTATTTTCCGCCGATTAATGTAAGTTTTCTCTGCGAATATACTCAATCAATTTAGCTTTTCGATAATTTATACAGATTTATACTAAATACTAATCAAAATTGCAGATAAATTAAGTCCAAATATCTGGAATTTGCTAAAATTCCGACGGGAGTTAAATTATGGTTTTTGTTCGATATGTGCTACTTAGGGTCTGCTGAAAAGCTCTGAGGTGTATTAGATTTTTATATTCTGAAATGCAGATGTATATACATGCCTCAAATTGAAGAAGATAAAAATATGATGTACCTCAGAGCAAGCATAAAACTATGATTTTAACATTTGTAAATGCAAACTTATAAGTACATATGTTTTAAAAAGTTTGCATTTACAATAG
>Ga0256845_1003736_pt1 | contig 10131 bp, 6 predicted proteins | sample RiftiametaG_FD_189101 | JGI IMG/M metagenome (GOLD analysis project Ga0256845, IMG submission 189101) | Tube worm associated microbial communities from hydrothermal vent at the East Pacific Rise, Pacific Ocean - Riftia | ecosystem: Host-associated > Annelida > Integument > Unclassified ... | reverse complement strand
AAACCGGGCTGCCGCCGGGGTGCTCGCGAGACGAGCTGTGGGTGCTGGAGACCCACCTCGACGACGAGACCCCCGAACAGCTCGCCTGGCTGTCCGAGCGCCTGTTCGCCCTCGGGGTCGTCGACGTCGCGTTCATCCCGCTGACCATGAAGAAGGGCCGACCCGGGGTCTGCCTGCGCGTGCTCGCGCCCGAGGCCACGCGGGCCGCAGCCCTCGCCTGTGTGCTTCGGGAGAGCACGGCCCTGGGCATCCGCGAGCAGCGGGTCGCGCGGACCATCATCGACCGACAGATCGAGACCCTCGAGACCCCCTGGGGGCCGATCGCGGTCAAGCGCGCAGGTGGGCGGGTCAAGGCCGAGTACGAAGACCTGGCCGCCGCCGCCCGGGCCCACGATCTGCCCCTGCGGGTGATCCGGGCCGAGGTCGAGGCCCTGGCCAGCGCCAGCGCCGACACCCCGGCCAGCCAGGTCACCGAGAGCTCGAGTGAGCTCGCCAGCGGAGACACGCCGGCGTGAGCACCCGCGAGCCGGCCCGCGAGGGTGCGCCAGCCAGCGTCACCGACACCGGCCACCCTCTGCCTCTGCTGGGCGCCCTGGCGACCGACCGCGCGCGCGACCTGGCCCTCGACCTGGCCCGCCTCGAGGCCGCGCTGCGCGACTGTGGCCCGACCGTCACGGCGTTCTCGGGGGGTGTCGACTCGACCTTGGTCGCCGTGGTCGCGGCCCGGGTGCACGGCGAGCGGGCGCTCGCGGTCACCGGGGTCTCCGCCTCCCTGGCGGCCAGCGAGCGCGAACACGCGAGCGCCCTGGCGACCGAGCTCGGGCTCCGCCACCAGCTGGTGGACACCCACGAGATCACCCGCCCGGGCTACCGCGCCAACTTGGGCGACCGCTGCTACCACTGCAAGACCGAGCTCTTCGAGCGCCTGGCCGAGCTCGCGGCCGACGGGGGCTACGCCTGCGTGGTCTCGGGCGACAACCTCGACGATCTCGGTGGCCACCGGCCTGGGCTGCGCGCCGCCGAGGAGCTCGCGGTCCGCAAGCCCCTGGTCGAGGCCGGGCTCGGCAAGGCTCAGATCCGGGCTCTGGCGGCGCACCTGGGCCTGCCCAACCACCGCAAGCCCGCCGCCCCCTGCCTCGCCAGCCGGGTGCCCGCGGGGGTCGAGGTCGACGCCCAGACCCTCGCCAAGATCGAGCGCGCCGAGGCCGGCGTCCGGGCCCAGGGCTTCGTGGGCTTTCGGGTCCGCCACCACGGCGAGCTCGCCCGCATCGAGCTCCCGGTCGCCGACCTGGCCCGGGGCCTCGAGCGTCGGCGCGAGCTCGTCTCGGCCTGCAGGCGCGCCGGCTACCTGTTCGTGACCTTGGACCTCGCCGGATTTCGCTCGGGCGGGCTCAACGTGCTCAACCCGGGGGCGGGCTCGTGAGCACAGACAAACGCGCAGACGCTGACGCGCGGGAACCCGGGGCGGTCCTCGACGCCCTGCTCGCCGGGGAGCTCGACCGGGGCCAGGCTCTGCGGGCGCTCGCCCAGGCCCAGACCGAGACCCAGGACCAGGCCCACACGATCGAGGACCTCGGTTTCGCGCGCATCGATCACGACCGGGCGATCCGGCGCGGCTTCCCCGAGGTCATCTACGGCCCGGGCAAGACCGCCGCCCAGGTCGGCGAGATCTTCACGCGGCTCGCGGCCCGCAACCCCAACGTGCTGTGTACCCGCACCGACGCGGCCGCGCTCGCCGAGACCCGGACCCGGCTCGGCGCGGCGCTCGGGCCCGAGGTCCTCGCCCAGCTCGAGCTCGAGCCGCGATCGGGCCTGCTGTCCCTGTGGCGCGAGCGCGAGCCCAAGCGCCCGGGCACCATCGTGGTGATCTCGGCCGGGACCGCCGACGAACCAGTGGCCACCGAGGCCTCCCTGTGTGCGGCGGTCATGGGCAACAGGGTCGAGCACCTCGCCGACGTCGGGGTCGCCGGGCTGCATCGGGTCTTGGCCGTGCGACCGAACTTGTCCCGGGCCCGGGTGATCATCTGTGTCGCCGGTTTCGAGGCCGCCCTGCCCTCGGTGATCGCCGGTCTGGTCGACTGTCCGGTGATCGCCGTGCCCACCAGCACGGGCTACGGCGCCTGCTTCGAGGGCGTCTCGGCGCTCTTGTCTTGCCTGACCAGCTGCGCCGCGGGGGTCACCACCGTCAACATCGACAACGGCTTCGGGGCGGCCTACGCCGCCTCCTTGATGATGCGGATCGGAGAGCGGGCGCCGTGCTGACCGTGCTCACCGGCATGCTCGTGGGCGCCTGGCACGTGGTCAGCGGTCCCGACCACCTCGCCGCGCTCGCCCCCCTGACCACCGCCCGTGGGACCGAAGCCCCGCGCGACGGCGCCAAGATCGGCCTGGCCTGGGGTCTGGGCCACACCGGGGCGGTGTGGCTGGTCGGCGGTCTGCTCTTGGCCTTCGGCAGCATGGTCCCCCTCGACGGGCTCGGCCTGTGGAGCGAGCGGCTGGTCGGCCTCGTGCTCATGGGGGTCGGAGCTTGGGGCCTGTGGCGGCTGCGTACACCAGAAGATGACGCGCCCGACCTGGACACCCAGACCCCCGGTCACGCCGATTTCGATCATGCCGACTTCGGTCACACCCACGCGGCCCCCCGGAGCACCCGGTCCGCGCTGGCGATCGGCTTTGTCCACGGTCTCGCCGGCGGCTCGCACCTCTACGGTGTCCTCCCGGCCCTGGCCCTGGTCGCCGATGAGCGCCTCGCCTACCTCGGCGGATTTGGGCTCGGCTCGATCGTCGCCATGGCCTGGCTCGCGGCGATCTTGGTCTCGATCGTCCGCCGACTCCCCGGCTCGCGGGCGACCGTGCGCCGCTGGACCTTGCTCGCGACCTCTGTGGCCGCGCTGATCATCGGCGCGCTGTGGTTTGGGCTGAGCTGGTGACCCCAGTCCGCGCTTGACGCAAAATCTCCGCCGGGCGACCGTCTGGGGACCGTGAGCGAGCCCGACCGCGAGCCCCCCAGCGCCCTCGAAGGGGCCTTCGCCGTCGTCCGCGACAGCCGACGCCAGGTTCGGGTGCACCTGCGGGGGACCTCTGCGCTGGCCAGCGCGCTCGTCGACACACTGGCCGCGGCCGACGGTGACACGCTCATCCTGCGCTCGCCCCACACTCCGGGCGCGGGCTTCGACGTGTTCGAGGCCGGCATGGAGGCGCTGGCCAGCGTGGTCGAGCCGGAGGGCTCGATCACGATCGCCGACCGGGGCGACCCGGACCCACACATCGGCGCCGCGGCCCTGAGTCGCCTGTTTCCGGGCTTGTCCGAGGCTCTCGCGCCCGGCTCGACCACCGCCGGCCAGCCCGGCGTGGCTCCGATCGTCCGCCAGCTCGGCTTCGAGGCCCTGCATGCGCACCTCGTCGAGCTGGCCCGAGCCCGGCCCACGGTCTTGTGGCTGCGCGACCTCGATCGGGGCAACGAGGACTCCCTGGCCCTGCTCCGAGAGCTCACCACCGACAGCCCCCGCCACCAGCGCGTGCCCCTGCTGCTGCTCCTGGACTGCGAGCCGCACCTCCCGAGCACACCCATGCAGGCGTGGCTGGCTGCCGATCTCGCCGAGGGCGACCCCGAGCCCCACCCTGCCCACCCCGACCACCCTGCTGGCCCCGCCACCGACCCGGGACACCCTGCGTCGGCCGTCACGCCCTACGTCGCCCCGGTCCCCAACCCGGCTGAGCCCGAGGGCGACGCGGCCCACGCCCGCCTGGCCTTCGCCCACGCCCGCGACCTCTATCGCGCCGCCGTCGCCCAGGCCCGGGCCGCCGACCCGGACGCCACACAGCGCCACGCCGCCCTGCTGATCAAGCTCGGCGATGCCCTCGAAGACAACGGCCAGCGCCTCGACGCTGCCTCGCGCTACCGGGAGGCCAGCGACCTGCTCGACGCGCCGCTCGACGATCCGCGTGTGTGTGCCCTGCGCCTGCGCGCGGCCAGCATGGCGATCGCCGACGGCCGCCTGGGCGAGGGCTGGCGACAGATCGAGACCCTGCTCCGGGCCTTCGAGATCCAGATCCCGAGCTCGGCCGCCGAGGCCCTGCTGCGCGCCAACTGGCGGCGCGGACGGATCTTGCTGCGCCGCGATCTCGAGCGCCCCGCCGGCGAGCCGCTCGACGCCCACGAGCGCGCCCGCCTGGACCTGCTGTGGTTCACATCGACGCGCCTGGCCGTGGTCAGCCGCGCCCTCTCCGACGCCCTGCGCACCATCCACCTCGACGCCGTCACCCACAGCGGCGACGACTCGAGCCGGATCCGCGCCCTGGCCTACGAGATCGCCGTCGAGAGCCACGTCGGCCCGCCCTTCGAGGCCACGGTCAAGCGCCTGCTCGAGGCCTGCGCCGTGCTCTGCGCCCGAACCGAGGACACCCGCGACGAGGCCTGGCACCAGTGCGCCCTGGCGGCCAACGAGTTCTCCCACGGACGCTGGCGGCGCTGCGCCGCGGCCTGCGAGCGAGCCAGCGCGCTCTTGGCCCTGCACCCACACGTCGACTGGGAGCGCTCGATCATCCACAGCTACCACTGGTTCTCGCTGGCGTGGATGGGCGAGCTGGGCGAACTCCAGACCCGTCTGACCCGGGCCGCGACCTTGGCCGAGGCCCGCGACGAGCCCTTCAACTCGATCGAGGTCTACGCGGGCCAGCCCATGCTCGCCTGGCTGGCCGCGGGCCGCGGCGGGCTCGCCCGATCGCGATCCGAGGCCGCCTGCCGCCGGGTCAGCGCGAGCCCGGGCGCGACCTGGCCCGAGAGCAGCTACCGCCGCCAGCACTACTGCGACCTCGTCGCTCTGGTCCACGCCGCCCTGTATATCGGCGACGCCTGCCCGGCCTGGACGGCGATCGTCGGCCAGTGGCGCGAGCTCGAGCTCGCCTACTTCGTGTCCATGCGGACCGTCGGCCTCGAGCTGCGCCACGCTCGGGCCCGGACCGCCCTCGCGCTCGCCGAGCAGCTGTGTGGCCCGACCAGCGCGCGCTGCCGGGCCCAGCTCGACGCCGCACCCGGAGACATCGGCGAGCACTGGGACCGGCCCCGCCTGTTCGCCGACGTCCGCCGCCAACTCGAGGCTTTCCGCCGCGACAAAGCCTGCTTCGCCCCGGCCATGGCCAACCTGGTCGAGGCCGGGCTGCTCAACCTCGAGGGAGATCAGAGCGCCGCTCGCCACCACCTCGACGAGGCCGTCCGGGGGTTCAGCGCCGTCGACATGCTCCTGCACCGAGAGTGCGCGCGCGCTGCCCTGGGTGCCTGCATCGGCGGTGACGAGGGCGCCCAGGTCACCGCCCGGGCCGAGGCCTGGATGCGCGAGCAGGGGATCGTCGATCCCCTGGCCATGGCCCGCTCCCAGGCGGCGGGCTTCAGCCTGCGCCCCCGCGCCCTCGATCGGGAGTCGGCGGACCCAGCCCGCGACGACCTGAGGCCGAGCTTTCTAGAGTTTCCGGCTGAGGCCTGAGCCCTGGATGCCCGGGACACTCGAAACCCGGCCCGAGCGAGACGAGATCCGAACGAGATGGGCTCCGAGACCGCTCGGGCTCAGTCCCCACTCGGGCTCAGTCCCCGCTCGGGCTCAGTCCCCGGGCTGCTCGCCGATCTGGGCGACCAGGGCGCCCGTGTCCGCAGCACGGATCTCCACGATGTGGCTGCGCACGACCAGCAGATTTCCATCCTCGACGTGCACACTCAAGGTCCGGTCGCCGGCCGCATCGAGGGTCGTCGCCCAGCGCTGGCTCCCGTCGCCGAGGTCGTAGCTGGCCAGCTGCCAGCCTCCTGCGTCGACCCAGACCAGGTAGGCGAAGCCCCCGTCCAGCGTGCTCGCGGCCGGCCAGTCGCGGACCCCCTCGGGCTCGGCCAGGCCGACCTGCCAGCGGACCCCGTCGGCGCTCGCGGTCGAGCGCGGACCGAGCTCGAGGCCCAGGAGCAGCGGCGCGTGGGCTTCGTCTTGGTCCCGACCGACCCCAAACCCCACGCTCGAGTCGCCCGCCTGATTGGACGCGTCGGACGCCGCGCCGGGCGGCATGTGCACACGCAGGAGCTCGACCTCGTCGAGGCGGTCACGCACGGCGTCGTCGGCCAACCAACTCGGATCGCCGCGCTCGAGCTCGAGTTCCGAGCAGCCCTCGGGTCGCTTCCGGGCCCGAGTGCTGGTCCCGGCCGCGAGCTCGACGAGCTGATGCCGATGCCGGCGCCCGTCCACATGCACGTACACACTCTGGGTCTCCGGGAGCGCACACAGGGCGTTCACCCGCGCGCCCACGTCGACGCTGCGGACCCGCTGGGTACTGACCTTGTCGTAGATCCAGACCTCGTTGTGCTCGCCGGTGCTGACCACCACGAGCGGCCCGACCACGGCAAAGCGGACGTGGTCGGCTCCATCCGGGCTCGAACTCAGCGGGCCGAGGCGCCACAGCCGGCTGCCGTCGTCGAGGGCGTAGGCGTCGACGAAGCGGGCGTCCTCGCCGTGCTTCAAGGTCCGAAGCACGACCGCCGGGCGGCCGTCGATCTCCGTGAACTGGGGCGGCCCGCCCCAGGGGTCGACGACCTCGGTGTGGACCGCGTCGTCGACCGCGGCATCGAGGCGCTGCGCAAAGCCCATGTCCCTCAAGATCGGGATGTCTTCGAGCTTCAGATCCCCGAGCGCGATCCCGATACCGATCATCCCCGCGCCGAGGGCGAGCATCCCGAACAGGGTGCTCAGGGCGCCCGTCACCCAGCCCCAGACACCCTTTCCGTTCTTCTTCTTTTTGGTCTTGGCCTTGGCCTGTAGCGCCTGCTCCGACGCCCGGGCCTCGGCCTTGGCCTCGCGCTTGCGCAGGCGGGCGAGCTTACGCTGGACCAGGGCGAGCTCGGTCTTCGAGGCCTCGATCGCCTTCATCATCTGGGCGTGGTCGAGGACGACTCCGCCGACGGTCTTGGCCCCGCGCGCCGACTCGGGGGCGAAGCGCGAGCCGCAGTAGTCACAACTTTGCTCACCCGAGGGATCCCGAGCGGGGAGCTCCGCGCCGCAGCCCGGACATGAAAAACGAACCAGCTCCATCTTGTTTCCTCTTTACGTCTTTGTTCTTTCGCCTGTGCGTTTTTCGTCAGCCCGCCGCTTCGAACTCGAAGGGGGAGATGACGCTGACCTGACCGTCGGCCTCGGGGGCCGGAAAGTCCACGGTCATCATCGATTCGCGCATGCACTCGTGCAGGGCGGCGTGCACGAGGGTCGAGGCGCGCTCGTCGATCTCGGCCGACTCCACGATCCCACCCACGTCCTCGGCCCCGACGATCGTGAAGGTCAAGACCACGGTGCCGCCCAAGTCGGCGTCGTCCTCGAGCGCGCTCTCGTAACACTCGGTCGCGATCGGGACCAGGTCGCGTACGATCGACTCGCGGATGTAGGCGGCGTCGAGGCGAGGCAGGTGGGCCTCCGGGTTCGCCCGCAGCGCGCCGGAGCCGGGATCGGAGCCCGTGCCGGTGTGGCGTTTGTCCAGGGCCCGCCACACGGCCTCGCGCTTGGCCTCGATCGCAGCAGCCGGCTTGTTCAAGCCCGCACCGGGGAGCTCGATGAGTTGCCCGGGCTCCCCGCTTCCGGCCCCCTCGATCGGAACAGGAACAGGAACAGGAACAGGAACGACGACCGGGGCGGGTACGGGAGCCGGAGCCGGCAAGGTCGCGGCGACCTGCGCAGGCCCGGACTCCTCGATCGGCGCCTGGACCCAATAGAAGCCGAATCCGGCCGCAAGCAACACCATCGTCAGCGCCACCCCTAGAATGAGGGGGATCGGGTTGGTCGAGCGCGCCACGTCAGTGGGGTCTACCATCAATCTCGGCCAGCGCGACGAGGGCGAGGGTGAGGGTGAGGGCGAGGGCAAGGGTGACGACCTGGACGCCCCCAAATTGCGAGCCCTGCTACACTGCCCGGCCATGAAGCGCGACGCTCGTGACCCCCGAGACCCGGACGAGGACCCCGTCGCCCGGGTCCTCGCCGCGTGTCGAGAGCACCACGAGGGCGGGGCGCTCACGGCCCTCGCCGCCGTCCTCGAGGCGCGCCGAGAGATGGGGGACACGGGCGCGTCCCGGGCCCTCTCCCGGACCCTGACCCTGGCCGAGCTGCGCCTCGATCCGGCCTCGCTCATGGCCAGCGTCGCGGCCTTGGTCGGCGTCCACCTCGACGGCAGCGTGGTCTCCCCCGAGCCCCAACCGGCCCGCGACAACCCGCCCGCGACCGATGTCCTCGACCGACTCCGGGCCCTCCCGGACGAGGCCACCGAGCTGCTCGAGGGTGTCGAGCGGCTCGCGGCGATCCACTGGGACGCCCTCGACGAAGAGTCTGCCGAGTCCCTGCGGCGCATGTTCGTGGCCATGGCCGCCGACGTCCGGGTGGTCCTGATCACCCTCGCCGACCGGCTCGAGGTCATCCGCGCGCTGCGGACCCTCGACGACGTCGACTCGCGCCAGCGCATCGCCCGAGAGACCCGCGAGGTGTTCGCCCCGCTCGCCAACCGCCTGGGCATCTGGCAGCTCAAGTGGGAGCTCGAAGACCTCGCCATGCGCGAGCTCGAGCCCGAGACCTACCGGGAGATCACCGGCAAGCTCGCGGGCAAGCGGGCCCAGCGACAGCAGGTCGTCGACGGGGTCATCGCCACCCTCGAGGCCGAGGTCGCCGAGGCCGGGGTCGTCGCCGAGGTCAGCGGGCGGCCCAAACACATCTACTCGATCGTCAAAAAGATGCGCCGCAAAGGCGTGGACTTCGAGGACATCTTCGACGTCACCGCCGTGCGCGTGATCGTCGAAGACGACAGCAAGCGCGACTGCTACGCAGCCCTGGGCATGGTCCACGGCCTGTGGACGCCGATCGCCAGCGAGTTCGACGACTACATCGCCCGGCCCAAAGACAACGGCTACCAGTCCCTGCACACGGCCGTCGTCGGCCCCGGCGGCGAGCCCCTCGAGATCCAGATCCGAACCCGGCAGATGCACCTCTTCTCCGAGTTCGGGGTCGCCGCCCACTGGCGCTACAAAGAGGGCGGAGCCGGCAGGCGCGACAACGACAAGGGCAGCGAGCGCTTCAACCTCCTGCGTCAGCTGGTCGACTGGCAACAGCAACTCGTCGACCCCAGAGAGCTCGCCGAGGCCCTCAAGACCGACCTCTTCGAGGACCAGGTCCACGTCTTCACCCCCGGCGGCGACGTCATCGATCTGCCCGTGGGCGCGACCGCTCTGGACTTCGCCTATCGCATCCACACCCTCGTCGGCCACCGCTGCCGAGGCGCCCGGGTCAACGGCGTGATCGTCCCCCTGACCCACAAGTTGAAGACCGGCGACCGGGTCGAGATCTTGACCAAGCGCCTGCCCGAGCCCAGCCGAGACTGGCTCAGCCCCCACCTCGACTACCTCCGGACCTCGAGCGCCAAACAAAAGATCCGCCAGTGGTTCCGCAAGCAGGACCGGGGCCAGGCCATCGTCAGCGGCCGAGACGCCCTCGAGCGCGAGCTCGTCCGCGCCGGGGTCGGCTCGGTGGACATCGGCGGGGCCGGCCTCGACACCCTGGCCTGGGGCCACGACTACAAGTCCGGCGACGACCTCCTGGCCGCGATCGGCTTCGGCGACGTCGGTCCTCACGGGCTCGCCGCCCAGCTGCTCGAGCGCGAGCGCCCGGCCGTCGAGCCCGAGCTCGAGCTCAGCCCGGCCCCGACCGGCGACGGCCCACGCAAGGCCGCCGGGGTCAGCATCGGCGGGGTCGGTGACATCCTCAGCCAACCTGCGCGCTGCTGCTCACCCGTGCCCGGAGACGAGGTCATCGGCTGGATCAGCCGGGGCCGGGGGATCGCTATCCACCGCCGGGACTGCCCCAACGTCATCCACAACCGAGAGCCCGAGCGGCTGATCGAGATCGACTGGGGCCGCACCCACCAGCACCGCTACCCGGTCAAACTCAGCCTCGAGGTCCTCGACCAGCCCGGTGCGCTCCGCGACATCGCCGAGGTCGTCTCCAACATGAGCATCAACATGCGGGCCACCCACTCCTCGCGCGGCAAGAAGCGGACCGGCATCCAGACCATCACCCTCGAGCTCGAGGTCGATCAGGCCACCCAGGTGATCCGCGTCCTCGCCCGCCT
>Ga0256845_1003735_pt1 | contig 10132 bp, 8 predicted proteins | sample RiftiametaG_FD_189101 | JGI IMG/M metagenome (GOLD analysis project Ga0256845, IMG submission 189101) | Tube worm associated microbial communities from hydrothermal vent at the East Pacific Rise, Pacific Ocean - Riftia | ecosystem: Host-associated > Annelida > Integument > Unclassified ... | reverse complement strand
GATGCGTATCTACCTGAGATTTTTAAACGTGTAAAACTGGTTTTGCAGGAAGACAATTTCAAGCTACAGCTGAAAGATTATACGATTAATTTTACCAATAAGAAGATCACAGGAGATTCAACAATTCATTTTCATATGGGATATGCAAATGAAAAATTAATTGCTGAAGACATATTGCTCTTTGAATTGTTCCCTGTGAAAGGCGAAAAAGCCCATTACAGGATCCAACCATTTTTTGAACCGGGTGTTTTCAGCTCCGATAAATATAGATCCAGATGGAATGATGTTATTCATGGAACGGGTGATTTTTCTGGGAAAGTCGTTAATAAAGGTGATAAAAAAATAATCAGGAAAGCAATTGATGGAACTGAGAAGGTCTTTACCTCCGTCGACGATAAGCAGATAACCAAACTGTTTGCAGCCGGTTGTTATTATAAAACCACCGACGAAGATATTGAAAAAGATTGTGCTGATTTTTTTAAAAGCATTGATTTTTGATCATCCACTAATCTTTGAATTTTGAAGCATCAAGATTATACTTTTTACTCTTGTACTGGATAGCACGGCGGCTGATACCGAGGAGTTCAGCCGCATCTTTTTTCACACCTTTTGTTTCTTTCAGGGCACGGATTATTGCTTCTTTTTCACTTTGCTCAATGGAAAATCCTGCTGGCTCTTTTCCTTGAATTGATAAGTGTTCACTATCCAACTGTAAATCCTCCGGCAGGATACGGTTATTTTTGCAAAGGACAACACCACTTTCCAGTGCATTTTTGAGCTCCCTTACGTTACCTGGCCAGGAGAGGGTCTGCAGCCACTGAAGAGTTGACTCAGGAAGTTCAATTGGTGGAAGATGGTTTTCCTCAACGTACCTGTTGACGAAATGAAGTGCCAGATCCGGGATATCTTTGAGCCTGTCCCGCAGGGTAGGGACAACAAGAGTAACAACTTTCAGGCGATAGTAGAGATCCTGGCGAAAATTTCCTTTCTGAACTTCTGCAAGCAGATCTGCATTTGTGGCTGCAATGACGCGGCAATCAATATTTATTTCTTTAATTGCACCGACCTGCCTTATTTTTCTTTCTTCGAGAAAACGGAGGAGCCTGGATTGCATTTCTACAGAAATGTTGCCAATTTCATCGAGAAAAAGTGTTCCCCCATTGGCGGCTTCAATCAACCCTTTCTTGTCCTGAATTGCGTGGGTGAAGGAGCCCTTGATATGACCAAACAGTTCACTTTCCAGTATGCCTGGAGGTGTTGAACCGCAGTCAACTACAACGTATGGTTTGTCACGTCTTGAACCTGAAGTGTGCAGGGCTTTTGCAATACACTCTTTGCCGACACCACTTTCACCGAGAATGAGCACGTTGACATTGGATTCCGCCACTTTTGTCAAGAGTGCTTTTAAATCTTTCATTGGTCCACTGGTGCCCCAAAGAAAATCACCCTGTTGTTTGTCTGAAGAGGTCGTGGTGGATTGGGCGAGAGGGAGAATGTCGAGAATTTTTTTAACCAGTTCTTTGCCATCAAAGGGCTTGGTTATATAATCTATGGCTCCTGCTTTAACCGCATTGACAGCCCCGGGAATTGTACCGTATGCTGTTAAAAATATGACAGGGAGTTTTGGATAAATAGTGTATGTCTGGTTGAGGAGCTCCATGCCACTCATTTCCGGCATTTTTATATCGGAAACCAGGACGTCGACGGACCGTTTTTTGAGAATATCCAAAGCACGGGCACCGTTTGTGGCTTTATGCACTTTAAAACCCGCAGCGGTTAATCGTGCTTCGAGTACTTCAAGTATGGAAGTGTCATCATCAACTATCAGGATATGTTTTTTTGCACTCATAAAGGCTTTCTTTTTTCCTGGAAAGTTTCATCAATAGCTTCAAGCTCTTCGAGCTGGTTTTGTAATTTTTTTACAATATGTACCATTTTTGAAATTTTCTTTTTTTGTTTAGTAATTAAAATATTTTTATTTTTTTCACGTTCTGTAGACGCAATGTTTCTTTTTTGTATCACATCCCTGTGATGGAGCAGTGCGAGAACAAGGAGGTGGTGGTTTTCGGTAAAAGGTGCGCCACCTTTTATTGCATCCCATTTGTGTAAATTGCTTATGGCTTCGATATATTGATGGTCGTTTTGTGCCAGCATGAGTTGGGTGCATGCAAGGCCGTAGAGGGCAAAATTTCGGTCTTCCGGGGAAAGAGCTGTATCATAGATTTCCTCATATTCAAGTAGAGCGTTCTCGAAGTCACCGTTGATAAAGAGCAGTTCTGCATTGGACTGCGTAGATAGAGATGATTCTTCTAGCGCGGGGATGTGCATGGTGGTACATGATGAACACAGTAACAATAGGGAAAACATCAGTAAAGACTTACTGATGGTGTTGTATGTCAAATAGTGCAACACGTGAACAATCCTCCTTTGGCAATTTTGGGGATGATATTATGAATACGATTTTGATGGTTGTGTTGGTAGAGTAAAAGAAAAAGTACAGCCGACACTCCTGTTATTTGAAACCGTAATAGTTCCACCGTAGCTCGCAACGATTTTTTTTGAGATAGCAAGGCCAAGTCCCACACCATCGAGATGTCCCCGGACTTTTTTTGTTCTGTAATACTTGGAAAAAACAAGAGAAAGTTCATCCTCAAGAATGCCTGGCCCTGTGTCGGAGACCTGAAATTGTAAAAAGCCTTTTTTAGGGTTTTTACGATAGGAAATGACAACTGTGCCTTTGTCGGGCGAGTATTTAATGGCGTTACCGATAATGTTGATGAAAATTTGTTGTAACTCCTCTTTTACACCAAAAAGGTCAGGACCCTGTTTGATAGCATTAACCTTGAGTGTGATATTTTTCTTTTCAGCTTGGGAGACAAATATTTCTGCGCTCCCCAGAACCAGTTTTTTGGTATTGATGCTGGTGGAGTTTATTTTACGTGAATCGGCCTCGAGCACCGAAGTGTTCAGCAGGTGATTGAGCAGTTTATTGATTCGTTTAATCTCGACATTTGCAATACGGAGAAATTTTGCCTGTTTTTCATTGATTGGGCCGAAAACTTCTTCGATAATCATATTGACGGATTCGTGGATGGAAGACAATGGCGTTCTGATTTCATGACTCAGGGTAGCGATAAACTCCGTACGGATGTTTTCTTCTTCATAGAGCTGCCTGCTCATTTCATTATAGGCTCTTGCCAGTTCGTTGAATTCGTCGCCTCCTTTGAGGGATATTGGCGTGTGATGCTTGTTGATAGCTATTCGTTTCAACCCTTCTGCAAGGACGCCGAGTGGGGTAAAAATTGATCGCGATATAAACCAGATACCAGTGAATCCGACCAGTATGCTGATGCAGAAACCATAAAACCCATTTTGGGCACTTGCTCTGCTTCTCTCATTCAAATCATTCAATGAGGAAGCGATTTCGTTCTGGTTTGTTCGTTTTATCTGGTCAATTGCTTCCATCCAATTGGAAACAATTTTTTCCGAAACCCATTTTTTCCCGATCTCCGGGACGGTATCATCATCCCATTGTTCACTTCTATGCCGTTGATAGCTGATGGCCAACTCCTGCCATGGATTTTTTTCAGTGGAGGAGGTGCTGCAAAGTTCCATGGCCTGATCCAGTGCATCTTCAAACCGGTTTTTTGCTTGTTTGAAGTACTCGGAGTAGCGCTCTTTTTTGAGGAGGTTGAGTTTTTTGTGGTTTGCTTCCATGTCAATAATACTTGTCAGCAAAACATCCGAAATTGCATCAATTTTATTATTTTTTGAGACAATGTTCTGGGAGGTTGTCACCATCTTCTGGAGATTAAAAAGAAGAATGGAGACTGTTCCTGAGAAAATGAGGAAAAAAATGAAGAAAATAATGGTGAGCTTTTGCTTAACACCGATTTTAAACCACATAACTCTACACCGGATAAAAGTATATATTCGCAAACGATCAGCTGATTGTAGCAAACCCCGTACCAACTGTCACCAACTGACATGAAGTTTTATTGTATAAACGTAACACGATGTTAGTGCGATCTTTTTGTGATATTCATGGGAAAGTTTGCCAGGAGGCACCTTTTTTGTGTATTTGAGTTCGTGTGAAGAAGTGTGCAAATATTGCACATTATAATTTGAAATGGGAAAAAAATGCAGGTAAAGAAGGAGTTTATATTTTTTTATTACTTTTATCTATTTGGAATTATAGGCAATTCGCTATATGGCATGACAATTGCTAGTTTTGGGGCAAAGAGTAGAAAGGGATTTTTATGAGATTTATGAAAAGTGTGTGTTGTGGTCTGGTTCTGCTCGTTATTTGTTGTTCTGTGGTGGCTCTTGCTCTACCGCAAAAGACGGCGGTTGCAAACTCGGATGAGTATGGCAAAGTTGTTAGTCAACTTATCATTCAGGAGAGGTCAGTTTTTTCAGGACTTGTTTTTGAAACAGCTCAGGGTGTTGCAATTATGACTGAGAGAGGGGCATTTTTTCTTAGAGGACAGAATATGGCGCCAGTGCTGGGTGAAAATGTGCAGGTAACAGGAGCACTTAAAGAAAAGACAATATTTGCTGTTAGAATTGATGTTATACATTAGTGCCTTATTCCATAATTACTGTCAAAAAAAACAAGAAAATGAAGAAGGGGCTTTAACCACAAAAATAAATTGATACCTCCAAAGTACTTACTTGCAGCTTGTCTGCGTTAGTGCCTTTTTTTAGTACCGAAGTATTTATATCCCTCTCGGGGTGTTTGTCTTGTGGGGGGAGGTCAGCCGAAGTTCTCACTCTCCTCTTCGGCTGACCTCCTCGAGTGTCTGATAGGCTTCGAAGTTCTAGGTAAACAAATATGAAGCACATCCGAAAAGTTGCATCTTGCAGTTAATGTTGAAGAAATTTTCTTATTCTGCCAGCGCAGTCTGAATGGCTTGGTCGACATGGAGAGTTGTTGTGTCAAACAATGGCATTGGGGTATCGTGTTGTTTGATCAACGTTCCTATTTCCGTACAGCCCTCGATTACTCCCTGGGCTCCATCTGCTTGCATTTTTTTGATTATTCTAAGGTATTCATTTTTTGAATGTGTTCTGATTTTTCCCTGGCAGAGTTCGTTAAAAATAATATCATGGACGATTTTCCTGTCCTCAGGAGTGGGGATGATCACCTTAAGACCGTACTTGTCTTCGAGTCTCTGGCGGTAAAAATTTTCCTCCATGGTAAAGCTTGTACCTAGCAGTCCAATTGTGTTGATGTTGCTTTCTTTAATACGTCTGCCGGTGGCATCAGCGATGTGCAGGAAAGGGATGTTGATGGCTTGGGTTATGGCCGGGGCTACCTTATGCATGGTATTGGTACATAAAAGCAGAAAATCTGCTCCGGCTGCCTCAACCCGCCGCGCGTTTTTAATTAATATTTTTTGGCATTTATCCCAGTTCCCCTGCCGCATCGCCTCTTCCAGTGGTTGGAAATTAACACTCACCATGACAATTTTCGCAGAATAGAATCCACCGAGTTCCTGTTGTATGCCGCGATTGAGGAGCGAATAATAGCTGGTAGTGCTTTCCCAGCTCATGCCTCCAAGTAATCCTATTGTTTTCATATAGCCTTTTCCTTATTTCAGTTTTTATCCTGGATTATCAGAGTAATTTTTTCGCTAATGGGATTGTGATCTTCACTGGACAATGTGGTGAGCAATGATCTCAGTAACTCACGTATAACCGCAGTTTTTGGATGTGGTGACATCAGATGCAGTTCTATGGTTTTAATGTCGAAGACAATTTCTTCCAGCACCGGATAATCTGTCTGCATTGAAGCTGTGAATGTTTTTAATTCTGAGAGAAGAGTGGTGATAGCCGTGTTGTCATTTTCGCTCACCACTACCTCTTCGCCAAGGCAGCAGGTATTGTCGTTAGTAGCTTTGATCTCTGGGACAATAATACCAAGTTCTTTAAGGCCTTTTGGTGTGATGCTGATATTTCCCGTGAGTGTCCAGAGTTCTGCCAGTTCCTCAATTATGAGATCCTGGGCGATAGCACCGGCTTCATTTTTTTCAAGCCCTATACCTGTCCCAACATCGTACATGGAAATCTGGGTCTCAATATTGCCATCTGTTTGTCTGAATAATTCGTCCAGGAAGTGTTTGTCTGTCATTGTCTCAGGTCCGTAAAATGATTAAATCTCAGTCGAAAATTTTCTCTATGCTCTACGAGTGTATCACTCCCTTGGACTGGAGTCGAGCGTGATTTTTCTGTTGCTGCTCGGTTTGTATGTGTCATTACTCAAAAAAACAGGATATTGTATTACGACATGAGCTTTGGTATCTTGCAAAAGTAGAAACTCAGCAAGTCGCATGGAGTCTTTATGAACATGTCTTATGGAGTAAAGCATAAAAGAGGGAATAATGAATTATAAAGGCAATTATTTCAGAATGTTTTTTTTGGTACTTAGTATCACTGTATTGGCTATGGCCGGTGAATCGGCATTGGCACGGGAAAATCTCGAAAAACAGATTGACACGATTATTGACGTGTTGTCTTCACCAGATACGGAAAATCGTGATCTGCAAAATAAGAAAAATACTATTCGCAATATATTACATCAGAGCGAATATAAAAGTGGTGAACCGTTGATTGATGGGCTTATACGTGTCTATCTTGGCGAGAGAGACGGCCAAGGTGATACGCAGAACAATCAAAATGTTCTGGATGAAGGAGTTGAACAGATAATTGGTATAATTAATCCTGATGCCAGTTGGGAAGAGCGGCAAAAACAGAAAAAAACGATCATAACCATTCTCAATGGTAATTTTCAGAAAGAACCGAAACAACCGAACAAAACCAGAAACGGTAGGAACAGCAAGAATTTAAAGAGCGAAAACCTTTCAATTCTTGCTGAAGTCACGGTCTCAAATGAAATTGGGTATCAGTTTCGAGGTGAAAATGCCATTGATGGTGTGGAAAACACTGAATGGGTTGCCTCCGGGGCCCAGGGGCAATGGTTGCTGTTGAAGTGGCAGAATCCGGTTGACGTTGAGACTGTTTTACTCCAGGGCAGACGTCAGGATCAACGTACACAGATCTGGAGCAGTGATCTTATCTTCAGTGATGGTTCAATTATGGGAGCTGGTGCGTTGAATGCGGCTGAGCTGAGAACAATAAGAGTGAATAAAAAAAATATTACCTGGATGAAGTATCTTGTCAGAAACGGGGTAAATGATGTTGGTTTGAGTGAAATAGTGGCAAAAGGGGTGAGAAAAAGTGGGGGTACTGGCAAAAATGTTGTGCTGGTTCCTGCGAATTTGGCTCAATTGGCAACTGTTTCGGTTTCGGGATATACAAAAAAACATATCGGAGAAAAAGCGATAGATCGAAATCCAAAAACAGAATGGATTGCAGATGGGAAAAACAATCAATGGATTTTTTTGCAATGGAATCAGATGGTAACGATTGATCACATAAAACTTCGTGGTAGGAAAAGTACCTCAGGCAGCAGAAAAAATGATGGTTTTCTTGTTTTCAGCAATGGTATTATTAAGCCGCTGAATGGCTTGGACGGCCGACAAATAAAAGACATAAATTGTAATTTCAGTGAAATTTTCTGGGTAAAATATTATATTCGCAAAGCTCAGCACAATGCGGGGCTTGCTGAAATCGAAGTGATAGGGGTCATGCCCAAAGACAATGTGGTGGTGTCAAATCTTGCTCAGAGTGCTGTCGTGCAGGTGTCGGATCAGCAGAGTGGGAAATTCAGGTCAGAATATGTTAATGATCGTCGACTGGATACAGAATGGGTCGCCAAAGGACATCGTGATAAATGGGTTTCTCTGCAGTGGCGTAGACCGGTTAATGTCGCAACGATAACAGTGACGGCAGGAGAAGGTTTGGAAAATGGCCGCATTGAGGATGCAATGGTGATTCTCAGTGATGGTTCGTTGGAGTCGGTTGGTGGTCTTGCGCCGGGACAACCGAAAACGGTGGAGATTAACCGGAAAGGATTGAGATGGGTGAGATTCTTTATCCGTGAAGGTCGCGGTAAGATTGGTCTGGCTGAGATAGAGGTTAAAGAACAATAAAAATTATCGAGCGTGGATAATTTTTTCAAACGGGGAACATTATGAAAAAAGTATTTTTATTTCTGATAGTTTTGCTTGTCTGCTGCACTGCAGCGTCTCTTTCCTTTGCTCTGACAATTAAACTTGGTGTGGTGACAAAACCTGGATCTGCTCAAAATATTGTTGCGGATAAGTTCAAGGAAATCGTTGAAACCGGATCGAATGGCAGTATCGATGTTAAAATTTACCATTCTAAATCCATCGGCACGGAAACGGAGATTCTGCAGCAGGTTCAGCTCAATACTGTGCAGATGGGGATCATTACAGGAGGCCCTTTTGATACATTTGATCCTGTTGTCCGGGTTATCAACTATCCCTTTCTATTTAAAGACCACGCCCAGGCCGATGCAATACTTGACGGCCCCATTGGCGATGAGATCTTGAAAAGTCTTGAAACTGCTAGTCTTAAGGGTCTTTGTTTTTCAGAAAATGGTTTCAGGAATCTAACAAATAACAAACGGCCTGTCAAAAAGCCTGAAGATATCAAAGGGTTGAAAATACGTGTTATGGCCTCTGCTCTGCATCGGGCTATCTGGCAAACCCTTGGTGCTAATCCCACGCCAATGCCGTGGCCTATCTATACAGAACTTGAGCAGGGCGTGATTGACGGTCAGGAAAATCCTCTATGGGTGATGGAGGTGTACAAATTTTATGAGGTTCAAAAATACATGACACTGACCCATCATGTCTATTCACCCCATATTGATGTCGCTTCTCTCACATGGTGGAAAACACTGGACAAGGCCACGCAGGATTTTCTGCAACAGTCAATGCAAAGTGCAGCACTTTTTCAGCGGCAGGACAATAGGAGTAAGAACAGCAAGAGGTTGGTTCTGTTAAAAGAAAAGGGGTTTGTCGTTGAAGAAAATCCAGATATAGATGCTTTTCGAATGGCGGTTGCAAATATAAAAGACAATGCTCTGTATCAACAGCCCAGAGTAAAAGAAATGCTGACGAAAATTCTTACGGCGACGCAATAGCGTATCTTGCCAAAGTGGTTGAACGTGACTGAGATATTGAATCGCATTAGTCAACAGACAAATAAGTGGGTTGAGTTTGTTCTGGCTTCTTTTGGTATCTCAATGGCATGTATTGTCGCCCTGCAGGTATTTTGCCGATATGTTCTTAACCATTCTCTTTTCTGGTCTGAAGAACTGGCCAGGTACCTGCTTGTCTGGCTCTCTTTTCTTGGCGCAACGGCTGCATATTATCGCAGAGTCCACCCTTCGATTGATGTCCTCACCCAGCACTTAAGCATAAGACTGCAGAAATACTGCCGGGTATTTGTTTATCTGATTGCAATGGGCTTTTTCCTGGTGATGATTTATCATGGCGGCCAGTTTGCCTATTTCGTCCGGGCGCAGATAAGCCCTGCCCTGGCCATCCCAAAGTGGATACTATTTCTTATTATTCCAATCAGCGGCACACTTTTCCTGTTGCACTGCATTACCTTTCTTGTCTCTGAATTGTGGGAGCGCGATGATGACAACTGAGGTGCTGCTTCTAAGCATGCTACTTCTTCTTTTGCTCAATACACCCATAGCGATTGCCATTGGTGTGTCATCTGTTGCCGCAATACTGTGTCAGGGTGATTTTTCTTTGATGATGGTTGTTCAGAGATTATTTGGCGGAGCAGATTCATTTCATCTTATGGCGGTTCCACTTTTTATGTTTGCCGGAGTTATTATGGCAGCCGGTGGGGTGAGCCAGCGCCTGATTGACTTTGCTAATGCTCTGGTGGGGTGGCTGCCGGGGGGAATGGCGGCGGTAACTATCGTATCAGCCATGTTCTTTGCAGGCATCTCGGGTTCTGCTGCTGCGGATACAGCGGCCGTTGGCGCAATACTCATTCCTGCTATGAAAAAATCCGGATATCGCTCTGACTTTGCGGCAGCTGTTCAGGCCTCGGGTGGTTCCATCGGTGTTATTATCCCACCTTCGATCCCCATGATAATTTTCGGTTTTCTCACCGGGGCATCCATCGGCAGACTCTTTGCCGCAGGTATTCTGCCGGGTCTGCTTATCGGCCTGTCATTGAT
>Ga0256845_1003734_pt1 | contig 10134 bp, 8 predicted proteins | sample RiftiametaG_FD_189101 | JGI IMG/M metagenome (GOLD analysis project Ga0256845, IMG submission 189101) | Tube worm associated microbial communities from hydrothermal vent at the East Pacific Rise, Pacific Ocean - Riftia | ecosystem: Host-associated > Annelida > Integument > Unclassified ... | reverse complement strand
ATCTGATAGAAATTTAGAGTTACTTTGCCCATCAGTCAAAGCACTTGAAAAATAGATACCTCTAAGCATTGGTATCTTTTGATAAGGATTATCACCAAAAACAATGCTTGAAAAATTTTCCAAAGCAGGAACAATTTGATCAAATTCTTTAGAGAAAAGTAAAATTTCTTTTGAATGTTTTACATTATGTTCGATTGACAAAAGTTGAAGAGATGTTATTTTTTTCTTAACAAAATCAACTCCATCTTTTATAACTTCATCCCAATTTTTATTTAATGATTCGTTCATATATCCCATTGCTTGAGTTTGAAGTTCTTCTGGTAAAGCATTACAAAATTCAGTAAAACCATAGATATGATCCATTTTTGACACCATAAGATAAACTGGAAATTTAGCACCGATACTGACCATAAGTTGATCAATTCTTTTGCGAATACTTAATGCGTCCGCTTGGATCAAATCTTTATCATTTTCTAATAATCTCTCAACAGAAATAGTAACAACAATTCCATTTAAAGGTTCTTCTTTACGATATCTAGATAAAAGAGATAAAAATCTTTCCCATTCTGCATTGTCTCTTTTCTCTTCTATAGGGATAGCATATCGACCAGCTGTATCTAGAATAATAGCATCCTCAAAAAACCACCAATCACAATTTTTTGTTCCTGCAAACTGTGCTGATGCTTCAATATCTGTAACGGCCGATGATAAACGAGAGTTTTTTATAAGTGATGTTTTTCCAGCTCCACTCTCACCTATAACCAATATCCAAGGTAAAGCATATATAGGATTTTGACCTTTATTCAGTTTTGAACCATAAAGAGTTTGAATAGACTTTTCCCACTGACTCTCCAAATCCTTAATAAGAAAGGAACTATCTTGTGTACTTGCAAAAACAGAATCACCTTCCTGTGCTATAACTCTTTTAACAAATCTTCTCTCATTAGAGCGAAGCAAATATCTTCTTAAAAAAATTAAAGCTAAAATAAATCCTATGGTTCCAACCAAAATAGAAGCACCAACCCAAAGTGGCCATCCTTTTAAATTAGTCAAATACCAAATAGCAAAAAGCAATGTGGCACTAAAAATAAAAAGAGCTAAAATAATAATTATTTTTTTAAACATCTTGGTTACACCGCCTTAAAAAAAATATTATATTTATCTAGTAAACCGTTTAAATAAGCTTGGGAAGCTAAAAACAACACTAAACCAACTGTTAAAGATATAGCTATAATAACCCATAACCCCTTGTATGAAGTTTTAAATTTCTTTTTTATTGGTAATTGAGTTTGTGCATAAGCATCTCTAAAAGCCAATTTTGGAAAACTCTCTAAGAAATCATCATGTATCATATCTTTTTGTAACTCAAAAACATCTGCCAGTTCTTTTGCATTTTCAACCTTATAGTATCTGCCTTTAAAGCCTAAGAACATGCAATATAAATATAATAACCTCACCTCAAATGCATCTGAAGGTAATACCTCTAATTTTTCAAAAAATTCATGCCCAGCATTTGAAGTATTAAAAAATTTTTTTTGTAAAAGTTGCTTTCTCCATAACTTTTTATCTTTATTTTGTGAGCTTAGCACCATCTCATCAATCCATGCTACAATTGGAAAAAGAGCATTTTCAAACCCTACACCATCAAAGTTAAAAGCTTCTTGTGCTTTTTTTATTAACAACTCATAATCTTGAGCAAGTTTATCCACTGTATATATTTCACTCTGAGAATTTTCTTTAAATTCAAGAGTATACACTATAAGTTGAGTAAAACAATCTATAATTTTTATTTGACTTTTATTCATCTTATTTTAATTCTTTACAACTATAAGTTCCATAGAAACATCATCAAGCGTTTCATCAAACTCCACCGTTATATTTTGTATCTGTTGAATATGACTCCACTGTACATCATCTGTAAAAAGTTCATAATATACACTATCATCTCTTTGTGGCAAACCTTGTATAGGCATCTCATAAAGCTCAAATGGCAAACCTAACAATGACCTTTCAATAATAGTTTCTATTTCAGATGATGAAGCAATCTTCGCAAATTCTACAAAATTCTTTTGTACACTATCTTTATCTGTTGGTGTTTTTAAAACCAAAAAATATCGATAATTAGCATGAAAAATAGTTACAGGACAATTTAAAGAAAATGTTGTTTCATCTTTATTAAAAGACAATATATAATCAGGCCCAATAATAATAACATCAAGCAACTCATTAATAAGCATCTTAGCATCACTAAAACACTCATATAGATTCAGATGATCATAATCACCAAGTAATGATTTTCCATTTTCTAATTTTCCAAAAATATTTACCCTGTTTGAAAATGTACTCAAAATACCTACAAGTTCTAAAAACAACTTATAGTAATCCCAAGGATGAATATTTGGAGTTTTAATCATATGATTTAGTCTCGGTGCATACACACTTAATGCTTGAAGAGCCATAACATATTTAAAATAGTTAGGTTCTTGCATAACGACATTTGAAGGCAACTTATACTCTTGTAACTGAAGTACATGAGAAGTTAAATCTTTCTCTATCCATTTAATAATCTCAAAAAAATTCAAATCTGCCCTGATATCAAGTAGTGGTGCAGTAAATTCATTAGATAAAACAATTTGCTCACTTTGTTTCTTGATTGTGGCAATCGGTATTATCTGGTATCCATTAAGAGTTTTAATCTCATCTTCAAAAAATATTTTTAAACAATAATCCATAAACTGAACTTGAGCAGATTCATCTTCATGATATAAATTATTAACAGAAATTGACTCAGAATTTGTCACAAAACGAGTATTTATATTTTCAAGGTTATCAAAAGAATCAACTTCTGTAACATTCAAACCATTATCATTAAAAGATTTAAGAGCAATATATATCTTTAGATTTTCCATATCATCATATAATTCATCAAAATTACGACTTGCAATTAATGAATTTTGAGCTAATCTAATAACAGCACCATCCATAAAAACAAGTTCTAGCTCATCTATAACAATATTTTTATTCAATAACTCTTTCTTATCTATATTAAACTTGGAAATACCCCAGAAATACGGTTGCAAAGCCTCCCTAAGTTTAAAATTTTCTCGCTGTTGTTCTATATAAAGATGTTGAAAATGATGTGGTTTTAAAAAAAGACCTTGATGCCAATATATAGATTTATCCATTATTCTTCCCTTTTTTCGATTGAAGACTTATCAAAATACAGATTGATTGTAAGAATTTTTTGGTTTGCTTTACTTGTATAAAATTTCCAAGCATTATACTCTGGAATCTTATACTCAAGTGTAGATTCTGAAGGTTGCATACTATAATATCCACAAACCATACAAACCCATGTAGTCCTCGTAGCACGATCTAAAAAAACTTCCTTAGCTTCGCCTGGTGACACAAAAATTTTATTAACACTCATAACACTTTTATCAAACTTTTTAGCTTCTAGAAGTTTAATAATCCCAGCTTTATCTTTTTTAAGAGCGTTAAAACTATTTACATTATTAAACTGATAAACTATTAAAGGTATAACATGTGGTTGATTATCATACATATTTAGCTCTTTGGTAGAACTATATTTTATAATTATAGCATTTTTTGCAAACTCTCCACCCTCTCCATCAACTGGTTTAGGACTGCTACTACAAGCAACCACAAAAAGCACCAATATTAAAAATATAAACTTAAAATAATACATCAATCACTTCCTAGCTACATTCTATACTTATATTACTAAATTATCTATAAAAAAATCTACTTTTTAAAACTAATTGTAAAACTTCCATTTTTATTGACATCAATATATACAGATGATGGCATACCTTTCTCCCCCATTTTTGAAAGAATCTCTTTTGAGAGTGTTGGAAGTACTTTTGTATTGATTATATGTTCTATATTTCTGGCACCACTTTGAACCTCTGTACAACGAGAAACAATTTGGGAAATAACTTTTTTATCATATTCGAGTGACATTTTATTATTAACTTTTAAGCGTTTTTGCAATTTTGCTAATTTTAACACTGTTATAGCATTCATTGCCTCTTCATTCAAACTTAAATAAGGTATCACAGTCATTCTACCCAAAAGTGCAGGTTTAAAATGTTTAGTTAACTCTGGACGGATAATTTTTTCAACTTCTTCAATATTAATCTCACTATTTTTTATACAGTAATCTTCAATAGTATTTGTAGCTAAATTACTCGTTAAAATAATAATTGTGTTTTTAAAACTTATCTCTTTCCCTTCACCATCACTAAGTATGCCTTTGTCAAATACCTGATAGAACAACTCCATAATATTTATATGTGCTTTTTCAACCTCATCTAAAATCACTACAGAGTAAGGATTTTTTCTGACTGCCTCAGTAAGCATTCCACCCTCTCCATAACCAACATAACCTGGAGGTGAGCCTATAAGCCTACTAACGGTATGACTCTCCTGAAATTCACTCATATTTACAGTTACAACCTGCTTTCTACTACCAAAAATCTGTTCTGCCAATGTCAGAGCTGTTTCAGTTTTACCAACTCCACTAGGACCAACAAGTAAGAAAATTCCATTTGGTTTATCTGGGTCAGTTATACCACTTTTTGATGAGCGAATCATCTCTGCTATAACATCATGTACATGATCTTGCCCTTTAATATTTGTTTTCAATCTATTTTCTAACTCAAGCATCATCTTAGCCTCATCTCTTAGCATTTTGCCGAGGGGGATACCTGTCCAGTCTGATACAATCTGAGCAACTATATCTGGATTTACCTCAACTTCCACAAAACTATTTTTCTCTTTTAGTTTTTCTAGTTGTTTCTCTATCTTTATAAGCTCTGTTTTTAACAATTTCTTAGTTTTATCATCTTCGGCATGTGAGATTTCTAACCTTTTTGCGAGTAACTTTTCCGCTGTCTCTTTTTGCTCTTTAAACTGTTCAGCCAAAGTCTTTATATCTTTTTCAGTATCTTTAATTTGAGTCGAATTTAGTTTCACTTTCTCTTTATCCACAGCTACATTGTTATCTAAATCTCTTTGAATTGCATTTTTCTCCCTTTTAAGAGCTTCTAACTTTTTCTCTTTATCTTCTAATAATGCAGGTTTTGAAGATAAATTGATCTTGATTCTTGCACATGCCGTATCTAAAAGGTCTATTGCTTTATCTGGTAAAAATCTACCTGTTATATATTTTTCAGAAATAGTTACAGCTGTTTCTATAGCATCATCTCTAACCGTAACATCGTGTGCTTTTTCGTAAAAACTTTTTAATCCTCTTAAAATCAGAGTAGCATTTTCAATATCAGGTTCATCTAGTTTTACCAACTGAAAACGGCGAGCCATGGCAGGGTCTTTTTCAAAATATTTTTTATATTCACTCCAAGTCGTTGCTGCTATTGTTCTAAGCTCACCTCTTGCAAGTGCTGGTTTTAAAATATTTGCCGCATCATCACTTCCACCTGAACCACCTGATCCTATAAGAGTATGTGCCTCATCAATGAAAAGAATTATAGGAATTTCAGAAGACTTAACCTCGTTTATAATCCCTTTAAGTCTATTTTCAAATTCTCCTTTTACACTCGCTCCTGCTTCAAGCAAAGCCAAATCCATACTTATGAGCTTTACATTTCTCAATATTGAAGGTACATCATCTTCAGCTATTTTAAGAGCAAGTCCTTCTATAACAGCAGTTTTTCCGACCCCTGGTTCACCAACACATATTGGATTATTTTTTCTTCTTCTAGCCAATATATCAACCATCTGCCTAATCTCTTTTTCTCTACCAAAAACAGGATCTATCTTACCATCTTTGGCACGAGCTGTTACATCAACACAATATTTATCTAAAAAGCCACCTTCAGATCTTACATTTCTATCATCTGATGCCAACGAACTATCCATTTGAGCTGCCTCTTGTTCAATAGATTCTTTTAAAATCTCAAAAAACTTACTCTCTAATGTTTCTCTATTAATTTCCTTTAAAAGAACTAAATAACGACCATTTGAATAATAATTTTTTCTTGCTAAAAGAGCTAAAATAAAAGTGGCGGAACGAATCTTCTTCTCCTGTATATCTATAGAAGTTTTTACCCAAGCATCTTGAATAAGTTCAAGCAAAAGTGGTGAAAAAACAGGTTTGTTAGAATTTCCATTGCTCAAATCATCTAAATCTGCATTTAGTGAGCGTTGAAGTTTCTCTTTTGAGACTTTAAAATAGTCTAAAATATATTTCATATCACTATCATTCTCATCAAGAAGTTTTAAAAGTAAATGCTCCGTAGTTATCTCATAATGAGATCTCTCAACACAATACCCAACTCCACTATGAAGTACATTCGTCATCAACTCATTTAACTGTAATAAAAGAGATTTTATATCATTTGCTACCATTTAATCCACCTTATATTGATTTTTATCTAAAAATAAAGTTCTAACTTCTGTGTTAGTCCCAAGCCATGTGTTTAAACCGAGTTTTACATTTTTATCACCCCCAAGAGTAATTGCTTCATAAGCATCATCCCTTAAAGTGAGTTGTAAATCCCAATTTAAACTCTCACCTAAATATAGTCTAACTGCTCTAACCAAAGAGTTGAATTTTTTTTCATTTGGTAATAAAAGATTGAAATCATCTATGCTTAAACCACTGATAAACACACGGAATTTTCCCATTCTATCTTTTATTTTATCACCTAAATGAAGGTTATCATCAAGTATAGAATTTTTTTTACCTAGTGAACAATATTGATTTTCTGGAATAGGTGCCATTTGCTTAACACATTGGATTATCTCAACGGTATCTTTATCAACAATACCACTAATAAGAGTTCTAAGAGCCTCTGCAGATCTAGGATATTGCATATTTAAGGCAGCATATTTCAACAGTGAATAAGTATCTTTATGTTTTTGTCTTAAATGTTCTTTTGGCATACCAGAAAAAACATGTAACAAATCCATGACTTTGGAATCGTTAAATTCATTAAGTCTAACACCCAATTGATTTTTTAACCAAACTTTAAAATATGCTTGATAAATTGGAATATTGAAAATATCTATAAATTCTCTCATTACTGTTTTATCATCTCTTTGTTCTTCTAAAAGATTTTCAGTATAAAAAGTTGGAAGAGGTGAAGATTCACCATAAAGCCCCATAAAGGTTACTGTCAACTTTATAATATCATCTTCTTTTTTTATATCGACAATATCACTATTTGGAAAATCAAGAGACAATCTAGGACGAGTACGAATCTTACTGTCTAATGCATCATTTTTATTCTTAAAATCTAGCTCTAAAAGCCTAATTGCCTGAATAAATGAAAATTTTGAAATTTTGGTAAAAAGTTGCTTGGTTATATCAACTTTTTGTTGCCTAAAATTGGTTCCCATCTTAAACTTTCTCCAGTAATTTTTTCTTTTACTTCTAATTCTACAAATGTATTTAATGATGCATAACTACTTAAAAATTCAAGTATCACAGTACAAAAGAGATACAGGTCCCCTAAAGAGGCAAAATAATCCTGCCTCACACCCATCACAACTTTATGACCTTTAAGTAAATACCCTCTATCTACTCTATCTATTGCACAAATCTCAAAATCTTCTATAGCATCTATACGCTTTTGATTTTTAGCAACCTTACTTTTATCACGATTATTTGAAAACATATATAGCTTTAACATCTCTTTAAAAGTTCTTATATCTGCCAGTGTTAAAAGGTTTATACTAAGATGAGAAATAAACTGCCATAAACTATTTTCATCTACGGGGGAGTCTATCTGCATGGTACAAGGTATAATATTTTTAAAAGTTGCTAATTCTGGGGAGTTATCACTCCCTTGTGATATTTCACCAAGTTGCAATCTCTCCGATAATTGTCCATTTGTGCAACTTATTTTCACAGAAAGTGTTTCTTTTAGTGTTTGTAAAGCACTATTGTAATGTATAGCTAAGTATAACTCTTCTTTAGAATTTATTATAGATATCTTTCTATGCACTTGATATATATCAGAACCTTCTTTCCTCTTTTTAAAAGATTCAAAAGGAAAATATTTTTTTTGTTGTGCCTGTCCCTGAATATAACCAGACACCTCTTTAACATCGTATACCTGATATTTATCTCTATATCTCAAAGGTGGTCGAACATGTAGTAACTCTTTTTCATGCGTTAAAGTTATTGGTTCAGCTTCTTCATCAAATAGATTATTAACAGGTGTACAAAAAAGTTTTATTATGTCACTAGAAGATAAGTTTAAATTAATCAATGATTTTTTAAAATGAAATACTATATTAAAGTTTGTAATATTCTGATATCTTTTCAACATAGATAGATTTTGCAACCTAAAAAAGAAAAATTTTTGTGGTAAAACGAAATATTCTTGTAGAATCATATATGATGAAAAAGCATTTTGTGGGTAACTAAACAATGAGTTTCTTTTATCAAAACCTCTACAAATCAAACTATCTTTTGCCAGATTTATAATTTTCGCATCAGATTCTATCGTGATTTTTTCCATATAATGACTTAAAAGCATAAAAAGATTTGAAGCATTGTTATAACTATCACCCAAATAAAAATCAAGCTCTTGTAAATTTAATGTTGCCAAATCTGTATTTGTTAATTTTATATCTAGTGTTAAAGAACTTTTTAAATTATCATCACTAGAATAAAATGTGTTTTTTAATTCTATCGGATAGAGATTAAAATCAGAAGTTGTTGTAAAAGAACATTGAACTTCATCTACAGGTTTTGAATTAATTATAGTACCCTTGGAGACTTTAATCATCTCTCGAAGACTTGGTTTTGGATAAAATTCAACTATACATAGTGCAGGGATTGGTCTTAAGTAGTGTGGAAAAAGGATATTCATCAAACCATGAATAACCTCTGGAAATTCATCATCTAATTTTTGGTTTAAAAGAGCTGTTAAAAAAGAAACGCCTTCCAAGAGTCTTTGGGCATCTGGATCAGCATTATGAGCATTGAGTAATGGAGCAACTGCTGGATGTTGTGCTGAAAACTCTTTTGCTAATCCTTGTAGCTTACTAAGTTCATTTTGAAAGTATCTCTCAAATGATTTTTCATTCATGGATCACCACTTTTCCATCTGGATTTATAACTGTTTCAAAAACAACAGGTATATCCTCATAATTTCGAAGCTGAGCTTCTATTTTAAAGTGCATAACAGTAGTTTTATTTTCATCTTTATCATATACAACTTTTACATTTTTTAATCTTGGTTCATATTTTAAAATAGTCTTAACCAAACTATTTTCCATCTCTTTTATATATTCACCATAAGATTTATCATGAAAATTAGTTACATCAGGAATGCCAAAGTCATAAGATATAACCACACTACCCTGCCTAGTAGATAAAATATTTTGAACATACTTCAAAATAGATCTAAGTTCAACATCAGCATCAAGTACATCTGGACGATAAGAGGGATTTTCACTCATGTGAGAAACCCTCTCCAATAATCGTTCCTTAAACATAAACTAACCTAATTATTTTAAGATGATTTAGGTTGTTTCCAATCATCCTCCGCTTCAACACCATCTGGTTCATATGTAACAGTAATTTTTCCATATGAAAATGATATAACTTCCATATCATGATATGGCTTATTCTCTTCCAAAAATGTTAATGGCTTATACTGTTTTGTTGCCACAACTATAGCATCCTCAAGTTTTACAGTATAGTAATGCTCTTCCTGACCTTTTTCATTTATACGAAAATACTTTAATTCAAAAGATTTCATATGCTCACCAGAAGTAACAGCTTGCATAAGTTTAGGAGAAGCTTGATCCAAATGTTTTGTTATGCTAAAAGGTTTATGAACTCTTTGACCTGTTGGCATACCAGTATGAGTATCGCGAGGAATCTCTATTTCATGTTCAACCTCATACACTAGTATAGTTTTTTCACGCCCTTTTTGTGCAACATCACCTTCTATTTTACCTTGATTTGTACCTTCTAATGTTAAGTAACTTGTCATTGCCATTTTATATCCTTTATTTTGTTAAATTTATTCTTTTTCTAGTTTACCAACAAGTGATAATTCAAACGATGAACCCATATATTTGAAATGTGGAACAACTTTTAGCGTCACTTTATACCAACCTGGGTCGCCTTCA
>Ga0256845_1003733_pt1 | contig 10139 bp, 8 predicted proteins | sample RiftiametaG_FD_189101 | JGI IMG/M metagenome (GOLD analysis project Ga0256845, IMG submission 189101) | Tube worm associated microbial communities from hydrothermal vent at the East Pacific Rise, Pacific Ocean - Riftia | ecosystem: Host-associated > Annelida > Integument > Unclassified ... | reverse complement strand
TTTACTTGGCGTAACCGATATAATTGTACCATGGAATACATTATTACTATCGGTGGTATTGTATGTTGTCATTCCTCTTGTCGCAGGATATTTCACGCGTAAAATATTATTGAAATCAGGCGAACAACAATTACAGTCATTCTTAAGCAAAATTGCTCCTATTTCGATTAGCGGCCTACTTGCTACAATCGTCATTTTATTCGGTTTACAAGCACCAGCCATATTAAAACAACCCTTGGATATCGTACTTATCGCCATTCCATTATTAATTCAAACCTACGGGATATTTGCCATTGCTTATCTTATAGCATACAAATGGAAAATCCCTCACAACATAGCAGCTCCAAGCTGTTTAATTGGCACCTCCAATTTTTTCGAGCTTGCCGTTGCTGTTGCAATCAGTTTGTTTGGTTTAAATTCAGGTGCAGCTTTAGCCACTGTTGTTGGTGTCTTAGTAGAAGTCCCTGTTATGTTGTCATTAGTAATGATAGTAAATAGAACAAGAAGTAAATTCATATAATCTTCTATTGTAATTAATAATTTAAAATACGTTATGACTTTCCAATATGTATAAGGATAACTATCAGCTTTTTAAAATTTTTACCTCAAAATAATTATACCTCATATCATCTTTCAGTTGTCTTCATATTTCTCTGAAAATAGTAGGCAATTAAAATATTTTCATTAATTGTCACTATTCTTGACCCATTTTTTTATTCGTCTACGGTGGTGTCAGTAATTATTATAAAAATGGGGAACTCCATGATGAAAATTAAAAATAAATTAACATTGATACTATTCACATTACTTGCTTTCAATGCAGTTAATGCTGCTTATGAAATGAAGTCATATACCATTAACAACGGTGCTTCAAAAATCATGAAGGGCGGTGGTTATGAAATGCAATCTAGTATTGGCCAAGTAGATGGAAGTCAAACAATGATAAAAGATGACTACCAACTCAATGGCGGCTTTTGGCATGAAAACACAGATTTAATTTTTAAAAACGATTTTGAATAAACAAACTTTAAAGGTAAAAATAATGAAAACAAATAATAAAATGATACTTGCCATAGTTATGGCATTGGGGATGATAAATTTTAGCGCAGTACAAGCAGCAGAGTTAGTTGGTAGTGGCTTTAGCTATCAAGGAGAATTACTTGATAATGGCTCTCCAGCAAATACTGAATATGATGTAAAATTTATAGCATATGATGCATTAACTAATGGTAGCCCTTACGCATCTGAACCTGAATTTTTTAGTGTACAAGTGACTAATGGTTTATTTTCTATTGAAAATATTGATTTTGGTGATGCTACATATCAAGGAAAAGAAGTGTTTCTTGAAGTAAATGTACGGAAATCAGCTGATGCTGGTGCCTATTCTGCTTTATCTCCAAGGCAAAGAATTGGTGCAACACCTTATTCAGTTCAATCAGAATTTTCTAAACAAGCAGAAAGTGCAGATGTGGCGACATCGGCACAAAGCGCTGTAACCGCTGATTCTGCTACCACAGCAGATAGTGCAACTAATGCTGATTTTGCAACAAAAGCTCATAATATTGACTCTTTAGGAGCTAATACGGGTGAATATTTAAAATACAATGGTATTTCATGGTCTCCCTCGCCATTGAATATCAATGAGTCACAATGGACAAATAGTGGGCAAAACATTCATTTTTCTGATGGGAAAGTTGGCATTAATAGAATATCTCCACTAGCTAGATTACATGTTAACTCTAGTGTTAATGAAGATGCCTTTAGAATACAAGTAAATGGTTCAACAAAATTTTGGGTCAAGAGTGATGGTGACACTCATGTCCTAGGGGAATTAAACTTGAGTAATAACACAAAACAAGACAATTCAAAAAATGGCATGGTTAAGTATTTGGTTAAATTTATTTGTGGGCAAACCAATATATCATCGATTAGCAGTTTTTATAATGGTACAAATACTGCAGGAGACGTAACAATTGCATCAGGCAACCAAATTGGACTGTGTACATTGACATTCCCAACTAATCTAGATAGTCGTTATACTCAAGTAACAATAAACGGCAAAAAACGATCTGTAAATTGTAAGCCCAGTGGAAACGATTTGGTCTGCAATGTCTACTCGATTGAAACTGGAAACCCTGTAAATTTTTTCGATGACTTAATCGCTGTTGTTTACTAGTTTAGTATTTAGCAACTTCAAATTCATTGAAGTATCCTTGATATGAAAATCCTGGTTGTAAATGTTTATTTTACAACCAGGATTTTTTATTTCTAACCAATTCAACTTTTTTGACCTTTTTTATTTTCATTTTACGGTGGTATGGGTAACTTTAATAATAATGGGGAAAAACCATGAAAAAACTAACGACTTTCATTTTACCACTGCTTTACTTGAGTCAATCTTATGAAGCTAATGCAGCAACGACTCTTGATGAAAACACACAAAATTTGATAAAGGGTATTATTGATCCAACACCAAATATATTAAGCAACAAGTTTTGGGATTTAGATTCTCAAGCTGTAGTTGATCAATCAGAGAATTTTCAAAATATGGGGGAAGCCGTTTCAGCTGGCGATTTCAACAATGATGGCTATGAGGATTTGGCAGTTGGAATTCCAGGATTTGATTTATTGACCATAAATTCTGTAGGCACAGTTGTTGTATTGTATGGTACAGCCAATGGTTTATCTGGAAACAATAGTCAATTACTATTTCAAACATTTGTAACTATTCCTTCAAATACAGAAAATGATAATGGTGTAGAAGAAAATGATAGATTTGGTACTGTACTGGCAAGCGGTGATTTTAACTGTGATGGTTTTGTAGACCTTGCCGTTGGCACTCCTGATGAAGATGTAACATTTGTTGGAGATGGAGGGACACCACGTAACGATGTTGGAGCCGTCAATATTTTTTATGGTAGTGCAAATGGCTTTGCTGATAATGGTCAGGGATCAACCTTCTTGTTGCAAGGAACCGGTACCGGCTCAAACACAACTTATGTCTCTGCCGGTGATAAATTTGGATTTGCTATGGCAGTTGGAAACTTCAACAATGATTTTGATTCTGGTCATGTATGTTGGGATTTAGCAATTTCCGCTCCTTATGAAAATTTTGGCAACAATGATTCTATAGTAAATGCTGGTCAAGTTGATGTGTTTTATGGTTCAGTTGCAGGAATTGATGGCAGTGATCGAGAAACTATTTCACAAAACTCAAATGGTGTATCGGATTCATCTGAAGATAATGATTTATTTGGATATTCTCTAGCAGCTGGACGATTACAAGTTTTACCAGCCGGAACAGATTTGGCAATTGGTATCCCTGGTGAAAGTGGTGGTGGTTTAACCGAAGCGGGTGCTGTACAGGTGTTTTACAGTGGCGGCAATGGTTTAATGGTATCTGTAAATGATGAAATTTGGACTCAAGACAGTAGTGGCATATTAGGTCTTGCTGAAAGTGATGATAAATTTGGTAACTCACTAGCTATTGCAAATTTTGATGGGGCTGGAGGCGATGATTTAGCCATTGGAGTCTATGAAGAAGATTTGAATGCTGATGGTATTATAGATGCTGGCGCTGTTAATGTAATTTACAGTACAGTCAATGGATTAACATCTGCCGGAAATCAATTGTTTTATCAATTAAATGCAGGGCTACAAGGCGATCCACAAAGTTTTGATCGTTTTGCTGAAAAAATTACGGCAGGTGATTTAAATTATGATGGTTTAGCTGATTTAGTAATCGGAGTACCTTCAAAGGCATCATCAGCAGGTGCATTTCATGTGATTTATGGTAATGCTAACGGTTTAACTACTTTGAATGATGATTATTTTCAAAATAATCTTGGAGGAGATATCTTAGCAACAAGCATGGTGATTGGTGACTTTGGTAATGGGCCAGAATTAGCTGCTGGCTTAACAGGTTATAATTCCGCAGACAACAATATCAATTCTGGTGCCGTGCAAGTATTTGAATTCATTAATCCAGATATAATCTTTAAAAATGGTTTTGAAGATTAATAATCTTATAATATTTCAAATAGAAAGACTTGCTTTAGCAAGTCTTTCTATTTGAAAGATTAGTCAAATTCAAAAAGAATTCGATTTCATTCCTAAATAAAAAATCCAAAGATACAAAGCCGAACCCAGAAAAAATATTAATAGTAAAATATTTGAAGCTACCTTTTTAAGACCAAAATAAATCACCTGTTCGACAATACGAAAACCCCAAAACAATGAAATTGCTATCAACAGAGTTAATCCAAGTTTAGTCTGTAACATTTCTGATGCATTATAGTAAGAGATATATGCAAAGATAAGAAACACAAATACTAATCGAAGGTTTAAAATTTGCATAACGGATTTATTGGTGTGAGAAAGATTTTTTAAATCTTGCACCCAATCAAATGATTTCCAAAACAACAAATGAAAGACAACAAAACATAAATGAAATATTGCACCTATAAATAAAAGTTTTTCAGAGTTACTAATTAAATTGTCCATACTAGAACTAAACCTGGATATAAAAATATTTTATTTTTTATTTTTATAAGCAACAGAGTTGATAACCCATTTATGTTCAAAATAAACTGAAAATTTATCGTATTGCCACTCGGTGATAGGTGGTTCACCAACGGCTGTTTTTTTTGTACTTGGCTCACCAAATTGTTTTAAAACTTGATTCATGGTGATTCCTCGTGCCGGCATTGAGATCGATTGACCTTCTTCAATTTTATCTATCATTAGTGTATCTGCGTAAACATTGGCTTGTGATAGTGATAATAATATTATTAGTAAAGTAATCTTTTTCATAGTGAATCTCGTAATAGAAAGTGTCGATTATTGTATCAACAGAAATGCCAATGGCAAATCAATGGCGTGAATTAAATTGAAATTGTGTAATACCTATTTCCGGATAAGAGTTTTCTGTGATATTCCTCTCATATTTTGTTAATATTTTTTGAATATTATGCTCGGATTTCATTAATTCATCTTGTAATAATTTATTGACTTTATTATGGTATCTTGGTGGAATTTTGGTGGAAACACTTGTTATTTGAAGTAAATTTGCCTCTGAGTCCACAGCAAACATATTTTTATAATAGGTTTGAAATAATCTTTTCGCAGTGTAATCCACATCTTCTGCCATCATTCCAATATTTACAAGTTGCTGTTGTAGCGTTAAATTTAATTTATACGTATTCTTACTAATTTCTTTGATAATACTATTGCTTAATAACTCATTAATAATAGCATTTGCACGGATATGCCCCGCATAAATCGAATCAATAATAGCCTGTAATTTAATTTTAATAAATTGTTCCTTTTTATTCTTAGAACAATAGAGTTGTAATTGAACAATCAACATATCCATCTTATTCATTGGATTGGAATATTCTGTAGTATTAATGTGTTCAGAAATAGTCCGTCTATCCATACCTGTTTTTATGGCAATGGCTTGAGCCGTTGGTTTTATTTTTTTTTCTTCTAAAATTTCGATAGATGCATGAATGTAGGCTTTCTGCATATTTCTAACAAATTCACTAAAATGTAAACCAAATCGCATAACCATTTTACAAACAGGGACCAAAGCTACCTGAAGCTGAATGGGTTTATCTATTTTTTTATCAATTTTATTCATAATACGTGCACATTATTGTACACAGTTGAATATATCTTTACAAGACATGTATAATTGCAATCACGTAATAATTAGATTAGTCTCTTAGTTCATAATCTTTTTATCTGATTATTACCTTAAAGTTTTCTTCTTAACGATGATACTAACTAGGTTTTTTTGTTTTTACTTAGTAAACTTTAAAATGTAACGACACACTGGCATAAGTTTTGGGGTTAACGTTTTCTTATGCCAGTTTTACATTTCTCTATTCAAAACCACTATCAAATATGAAATCAGCTGCAATTGTTACCAGTACAGCTTGCGAGCAATTATTCAAATCATTTTCATCAAATCCATAAATATCTGAAAAACAGGCACCAAAATAATAACTCCCAGCCGTTGGCATAGACGTTTGAACATAGGGGATGATTGTTTCACCCACTTCAACTAATCCATAATTAATTGAGGCTATTTCTTGATCAAAAGGGCTTATTATTGGATCCGGAGAAAGATAAAAAGTTATGGTTGTGTCAACACTTGAAACACCACCTTGGTTAATAATATCAACAGAGATGAAAAAATTATCATTTTCAAGAGGATGCTGTGTACCAAAATGAACCACATTGAATAATTTAATATCATAAGCAGGAGAAAAATTTAAGTTGTTTTGAAATAAACTATCAATTGCATAAGCTGAAAATCCTAGGTTTAACCAGCCATCCCACCATTGCTGGAAAGATGTAAATGAAGTACTTATTGTGGTTGAAATAATTTCATTACTATCAAACCACTGCACATCAAACCCGTCATTATCTAAATCATACAGATCCCATAAAGCACCCGTAATATGTCCTTCCACTTTATATGAGTCAATTCCACAATCCCAATCAGGAATACAGTTATCAAAACTAGAATCGGTTTCATATGAAATACAATTACTTGTCGAGGGTGCAAAGCATCGCGTTGGGTTATTATTTACCATGCTCGCATAAGCACTTGCCCAACCTTCAGTCCAAGCACATTGTGTGCCACTGACTAGATTAACGTAGTGTGGATTAGGGCAATCACTAATTGTCGTTGGGAAAGTTCCTGCATTGTACATAACATTATGACCGACTTCATGTAAAACAGTGTGATTTGTACCATTCGCCACATCCGCTTTAAAATGTATATTGCCACCGATATTATAATAATTTCCATCAGTACTTGTTGCACTCCATTGGGCTGTTATTGATGAAAAAGAAATATTATTCCGAACATTAAAAGAATAAGCTTTATCCATATCATGTTTTATCCACATAGCCCTTAAATTACCCGACAAACTAAATGGTGATACAAATGACCCAATATTTTGATTTCCATCTAAAACGTTAACCTTAAGGGATGTGCGTGTATAAAACTGAGAGTAAGATGAATTCATCGCCGCGGAATTATCAACACAAACAGATGGGTTACATACACCATAACCTTTACCTCCTGCTTGATAAAGAATTGAATAAACCCTAACACTAACACCATCAATACCAGGATTTGAAATAGTTGGAAAGACAAAATTACCATTGGGATCAGTGTAGGACCACGCTAAGTGTGCACCACTTGTTCCATTAATTAGTTGTATTAAATGATTTTTGTAGGGAATATTACTGTTGTTGCTTCTATTTCTCATACTGTAATTTCCTGATATGATGACATTACCAATTGTGCCTTTAATCAAAGGGTGAAAATAATGTGAATGATTTTTTTCAACTACCATATTAAGTTGTTGATCAGCCGTATAGATATCATAAAGTCCATTGCTATTTTTAAGTATAGTTTTTTTCAATAAAGGATAATAATTCGTTTCCAACTCATCAATGCTATTTTCCCAGCCGATTTGACTTAATTCTTTTTTTTCTGCCACAGTAAAATAGACATAGACATACCTATCGGTAAAACGCGAACCATTAGTTTCTCCTGTAACAACAACCATAATCTTATGTTGACCAGTTTTGTTAACACTGAAATTAATAGCATCATGGTAGTTGATACCCTTTTGTAACAAATTGATTCGTTTGTTTTTTTCTTGTTTATTAATTACAATTGAATTCTCAGTCACCAATTTAATAGAAACATCATGTATATCACCTCTAGTTGCAAAGACTTCTAGGTAGAGGTTATTACTCTGATTCAGTTGTGGTATTTGAGATAGATTTAACTTTACACCAATATCAAAGGCGAGTTGTGCAGTTTTTTGAGCATTACTGTTAAAACTAATGCATAGAAACATAAGTAATAAGCATTTTATTGTATTGAAATATGACATTTTTTTTCCTAAATTAAGTTAGCAGAAATTGTAACTAATAGGGTTTGACATTTCTTGACAATTACAAGACAATTGAGCGACTTTTTGAGGAATTTATACCAACAACATGCTGGAAACACAAGCAAACAGTGATATGACTGATAAAATCTATACTTTTATAGGTTTCCAATTTAATCCCCAAAACAGGGAATTGAAATACAAAAATCACAGCGTCAATCTTAGTAAAAAAAGCTTTGATATATTACTCTATTTACTCAAAAAACATGAGCAAGTCACAAGTAAACAAGAACTCATTGATTCAGTTTGGCCAAATCAAATTGTTACCGATTCTGCTTTAAACAAACAAATAGCACGTTTACGTAAAGAATTAAACATTGCTAGTGAATCAACTCAAATGATAATTGAAACAGTTAGAGGTGTCGGTTTTCGCTTTCTTCCATCTGTAATACAAAAACAAACAAATGCAAAAGAATCTAGTTTAAAGCAGAACAAACTTCTTTGGATTGGTTCATTATTATTTATTGTTTTAATCGGTTTCTATTTAATGAATTTGAGTCTTAAAAATCAAACACTTAAAAAGTTAAGCGCTAAACCCGTAAAAAAATCTTTAACTATTGCCATCATACCAAACCAAAAAAATGAAGACTGGCTCAACAAAGGTGGTTTAGATTATCTTGCATTGCAATTGAATAAACATCAAGAATTTCAAATTGTTGAGCCACAATCAAAATGGTTCAATGCAGATGATAAACAAGGCTTAGCTATAAAAGTTTCTCAAACCAAAGGTTTGGATTATGTTTTAAATATTTCGATTATGAAGGAAAAAGACATATATCAATCATCATTGACTTTACGAAACTCAGAAGAAATATATGCTAGACAAATCATCGAAGCTAAAAATTTAACCATGTTATTCGATAAAATAGAATCGTGGCTTACACATCAGTTGAAACTAACAGACATACTTACAAAAGGAATAGTAAACCATTATAAACCAACCGAATTTGCCTTACAAAGTTATTTAAAGGGTCGTGAAAGTGCTAAAAACAAAAGTTATTCTCAAGCTGTTTCTTTTTTCAAAACAGCAAAAGAAGATGATCCAAAATTTTATAGTGCTTGGTTGGCTTTAGCTGATGTTGAGTCGGAACTAGGCAACAATAATAAATCATTAGCAATAGTGAATAGTATAATTCAGCTCAAAGATTTTGATAAAAAATTACTCAATCAAGCCTATACAATAAAAGCGAAATGTTATTTGATGCTGAATCAGTTGGATAATTCCAACAAATATATTGATAAATCGATAACACTGTCAGAAAAAAATAGTAACTATGATACATTAGTTAAAGCGTTAACTATTAAAGTTGTTTTATTAACGAGAAAAGGAAAGGTGGGACAAGAATCTATAGATATCTTATTGAAACAATTGAAAATTCTTAAGGTAAACTACCCAAATACCTACCAACTTGCTTTAGTAAGTACAAATTTAGCAGCAACCTACCAGGCAATGGGACAGCTTGAAGATGCCATAATGCCATTGAATCATGCTATTTCATTATATGAGAGAGATGATAATATTCAAGGTATGGTTTACAGCCGGATTATCTTGGCTAGAATATATAATAATCAAGGCGAAATCTCTCAAGCTTTAACTTCACTTGAATCGGTTAAAAATTACTATAACAAAATTGATGGCATTCAAGTTAAAAGATTATATTTACAATTCTTAGCAGAAAACCAATACCACCTCGGTTTAAAAACTCAATCTTTGCAAAGCATTGAAAAATTAATTAATATAAGCCGTGAAAAATCAGATGTAATAGCAAAAATTATCGCACTATCTTTGAAAGTTGAACTCTATCTTACTTATAAGGATAACGATAAAGCTCATTCAGCATTAGCACAATTACTGGAAGTATCAGATACAAAACCACAAGGAATACCACCTATTTATCTTGATATCATTACCTTGTATGACTTAATTGTCAATTCACAAATTAAAGCACCACAAAAGGCTAGAATTTTTATAGCTAAAAAACTAGAAAACCACCCTAATTTAGCAACAAGTTTTGTCAATGAAATGATGGAAATTGAAGCCATTCTTCAAAACAAAGAAGGTTTTAAAAACGAATCAGCAAATACTTATCATAAATTAATGAGTAAATACAACAAAGAACACCTCAAGATGGATACACTTTATGCTGGCTATGCTCTTTT
>Ga0256845_1003732_pt1 | contig 10139 bp, 8 predicted proteins | sample RiftiametaG_FD_189101 | JGI IMG/M metagenome (GOLD analysis project Ga0256845, IMG submission 189101) | Tube worm associated microbial communities from hydrothermal vent at the East Pacific Rise, Pacific Ocean - Riftia | ecosystem: Host-associated > Annelida > Integument > Unclassified ... | reverse complement strand
CCAAGTCCGCAGGGCACGCGAAAGTCCGCCTCACAATGCACGGATGGAAACCCTATCTGCTTGCCCAGGATCACCTGGTGGTAGGGATAGTTGAGGACCTCGAGAAACCACGTCTCCATCGCCTCATGAAAGAAGTGGAGGAAGCGCGGGTAGTAGACGATGCCCGCGGGATCGCAGTCGCCGAAGCGGACCGGTTGGCGATGGACATGGACACCGACGGACGCTGAGGGGCTCACGGCCGAGCAGTGTAGGCCCAGCAGAGGGCTCCCGTCGAGCCAGTCGTCGGGCCTCTCAGGATCCTCGATCACGCCGGCGAGCCATCGCTGCGACCTCCACAGCCACCCGCTCGATCGCCACATCGAGTGAGTCGAGTCCCGCGACGATCTCAGCCCTCGGCCGCCCATCACAGGCCATCAGCCTGGCGCAGATCGCTTCGACCTCGACAGCTCCGAGGGTGCCGCTCGATCCCTTGAGCTTGTGGGCGATCCGGCCCAGGGTCTCGATATCGTCGGCGGCCAGCGCCGTCGACATCGCCGCCAGCGAGTTTTGGGCACTGAGCACAAAGGGGTCCAAAAGCGTACCGAGCAAACCGCCGACATCCTCTTCGACGAGCTCCTCGAGCTGCTCTAAGACTTCTTGGTCGAACACTGCAGCCATCGGCAACGCCCCCTCCGCTGCAGGCGTGAGTTCATCAGCCTCGCTCTCTTTGCTGTCCTCGCTCAAATATTTTGCGACCACGCGCACGAGTTCGCCAAATTGCACCGGCTTGCTCAGGTACTCGTCCATGCCGGAATCGAGGCAACGGCGGCGGTCCTCGGGCAACGCGTGGGCGGTCATCGCTGCGATCGGCATGTGCACGCCGTCACGCTCGCGCTGACGGATCACACGAGCAGCCTGGAAGCCGTCCATCTCCGGCATTTGACAGTCCATAAAGACCAAGTCGTAGGGGATCTGCGCGACCATTGTCACAGCCTCGAGGCCGTCCGCGGCGACGTCCACTCGGCAGCCGAGTCGCCCCAACATCAACGACGCCACCCGTTGATTGATGACGTTGTCCTCGACGACCAGGACCCTTCCGGTGAAGCGCTGCCCCTGGGTGTGCTCGCCAAAGCCCACCGCGCGCTCGACCTCTACAGGTGCCGAATCACGACGGGCTTCGATCACCGTGTCGCGCAGCGCTGCCAAGCGGACCGGCTTCACCAAGACGGCGACATTTTCCTGTTCCTGCGGCAAGCGCTGCCCGTAGGCGACCAGCTTGATCACCCTTAAATCGTCGAACTTTGCGTCGTCCTCGAGCACGGTGGCCAAGGGCCCTCGCGGGCTCGCAGACATCGCGTCGTCGATCAGCGCCAGGCGGAAGGGATCATCGCCCGACGCGGCCGCATCGATCTCGGCGAGCGCATCAGAGGAGGAGGCGCAGACGGTCGGCCGCATGCCCAGACTGAGCAGTTGCTCCCGGAGCATCCAGCGATTGATGCGATGATCATCGACGACGATGACCTTGACATCGACGAGGTCCGCGAAGTCGCGTGAGTCGCGACGCAGTGCCTGATCCTTAGGTAAGGGCAACGTGAACGCAAAGGTCGATCCCCGGCCGAGGGCGCTCTCAACGGTGATCGAGCCGCCCATCAACTGCACGAGCTGGCGGCAGATCGCGAGGCCCAGGCCAGTCCCGCCAAAGCGACGCGTCGAGCCTGCATCGGCCTGATAGAAGGGCTGAAAGAGCAGATTTTGCTCCTCTGGCGTCATACCGATGCCGGTGTCGTGGACCGCAAAGCGCAGGCTCGCTTGCCCCTCATCCTCGACAGCACAGGAGACATTGACAAAGACGTGCCCGTCGGCCGTAAACTTGAGGGCGTTATCCGCAAGGTTGATCAGGATCTGACGGATCCGACCGGGATCGCCGACCAAATAGCGCGGCGCCTCGGGGTCCAGGTGGACGATGAACTCGACGCCCTTGTCCTGAGCTATCGGCGCGAGCAGGTCGGTGACCTCGTCGAGTGCGGTCGCCAGATCAAAGGGCACAGGTTCGACCGCGAGCTTGCCCGCCTCGATCTTCGAGAAGTCGAGAATGTCATTGATCAGGGTGAGCAAGGCCGTCGCGGACTTGCGAATCGCCTCGGCGTACTCGTGCTGCTCGGCGCTCAACGCAGTGTCAAGGATCAGCCCAGTCATGCCGATGACGCCGTTCATCGGTGTGCGAATCTCGTGGCTGACGCGGGCCAAAAACTCGCTCTTGGTACGGATCGCTTTCTCGACGACGTCGCGCGCAGCGAGTAGTTCGCACTCGGTCTGCTTGCGCGCGCTGATATCCCGACCGACCGCATACATCGACCCTTCGTCGAGCACGGCGGCCGCGTTCCACTCGAACCAACGGAGTTCACCGGTACTGGTGCGCAGCCGCGTCTCGTAGTTGACAACCCGGACCCCCGTAGCCAGCTGCTCGATCTTTTCGCGGGCGAGCGCGTGATCCTCGGGATGCATGTAGTCCATATAGGGTTTGCCCCTAATCTCCTCGTTGCTGAGGCCGAGCACCCGCTCAAAGGCAGGATTGACGCGACGCATATAACCGTCAAAACCGGCGATGCAGAGCACGTCAACAGAGAGTTCAAAGAAACGATCGATGTCGAGAACCGCCCGGCGCCACTCGCTGATGTCGATCGCTAAGCCGACAAGACCGAGAAACTGACCGTCGCGCAGCAAGGGCCGGCCGATCATCATCATCCACAGGCACGAACCCCCCGGCGTCCCGATCCTCATCTCCTGGACAAAGCCCTCGCTGCGCTCGATCGCCGCCTGATAGGCCTGGCGCACACGCGTGCGATCCTCGGCGTGAACGGCATCTAACCACCCCACCCCGAGGTTGTCCTCAAAACGCGAGCCCGTCACCTCTAACCAAGTGCGATTGACCAGCTCCCACGCGCCCCGAACCCCGCTCTTCCACAAACCAACGGGGATCGAATCGATCGTCGAGCGCAGCTCCTCGTTGCGTCTGCGGGAGATCCGCAGTGGAGCGCAGTGGAGCGCAAAGGCGATCCCCGTGGAGACGATCGCGAGCGCCCGGCGCATCGCCACCGAGGCGCCTCCCTTGCCCTGGACCTCGAGCACGCCGAGCAACCCGTTGCCGATCCTGAGCGGAGCTCGCAGGCGAAACTCGCCTGAGCGGCGCTCTTCTGTGATCTTTGTCGATCGTCGAAATGCCTCCACGACCTCTGTTGCATCGCCAGAGAACACGTGGCCGCTCACAGCGACGAACTCTCCGTTCTCATCCAGCACACGCACCGCGTCACAGTCCAGATCCCGGCGCAGGCGACCGACAAAACGAGGCCACGGCTCCTGAGCCGCAAGGGCTAGGGTCCACTCTTCGAGGTGAGCGAGCATGCTCTCCTCCGTTCCCCTACCGCTCGTCTCGGCTTTCACCGGGAGAGTATCGCAGGTCCGGGCCCCGCAATCCGACCACACGGGCCCCAGACCAGCGGGATTTCAGCGGATTTTCAGCGGGTTTAAGGAGTCATCGCGATCGGAGGAAGATCAAAGGCGCGCACGCGATCCTCCCCGACATCATGGCAATTCGTGCAATGCACGACGGCCTCACCAGCATAGACCAACACATCCTCGACGCCCCACTCTGCCCAGTACCAAGTGTCGGTGGCGACTGGCTTTGACATCACCAGCAGGAATTCGCGGATCTCTGAGCCTTCATTTGCCCAACCCTCGATGACAACTCGGGAGCCCACCGGCCAGGTGTCGAGGGGCACATTGTCGGCGATCGCATCGACCATCACGTCGTTGATGTAGATATCGACCCAAGATCCGTGCGGCGAATCGCCGCGCAGGCGTCGGCCCCAACCCGGCGGTCGCTTGTAGGAGTTTCGGTAGTCGGCGCTCTCGAGTTCTTGAAGCAGCGCCGCACCGGCATCGACATCACGATCGCAGGCGCCCGTCAGCAACGTCGCCGCAGCGACACCGATAGAAAGCGCGCATCCCCGCAGCCGCTGCACCATGCTGCGGCAGCATACCTCAAGCAGCGTCGACCGCAGCCGGACGAAGCTCGAGCGCGAGCTCAAAGCTGAGTACCTCACCGCCGTGGGGCCGCCGAATCGACACATCGAGGGTCACATAGCAGAGATCCGGACGCCATTGAGAGCGCGCACGGACCCGCGCGCTGGCGATCAGGGGCTCACCGACGATGCCCGGGAGGTGGCTCTTGGGCCGCCCCGCAACCTGGACCTTGACCGCCGCCTCGGCGAGTGGGGAAGCGCCGCAGAGCGCCGCGATCGCACGTCCGACGAGTAGAGGTGGTGGCGCGATGGACGACCAACCGCGGGCCTCTGCGGTGAGAGGGCCCGTTGTCAGGCACTCCTCACAGGATCCGAGCACATTGCCGAGAAAGGTCGACTCGACGTGAGCAGCCAAATCCTGCGACGATACTACGAAGGGGGCCGAGGTCAAGCAGCGGGTCGCCGAGAGAGATCTGAGATCGCGTATCGTCATGGTCGAATCCTCCTCTTCTCTTTTTGGCCGACAACGCGCCCCAGATCCACGCCTTTTCCACAGTTCTTCGAATTTCGGGGTTCCACCTACAGGCACCTCAAAAAATGCCTGAATAGCGGTCAATTTGGGCCACTCTGGCCATTGTGCGCCTTTTGCGAACTCTTGCACTGTCGCTATCGATGACATAGATGCTCGCGTGTCTGCATCTTTATCGAGGTGATCCCGAGATGATCTCTGCGACGCAGCTGCGCTCCTTGTAGGTGCAAGTGCAGGATGTACCTGCACCGAATCAAGACGGCGGCCGACCCCAGGGCATGCTGCTGTCCTGCATTTTCCCTCCGGTCTGTCTCGCCTGCGGACTCCTCCTCTGCGAGGCCACGCCCGCTCTACCACTCTGCAGGGGCTGTGCCCCCGAGGCCGTCGCCCTGCCCCCCGATGAGCGCACGATCGACGGGATCACGGCGCTCTTCGAGTACGAAGGGCCGCTCGCGACAGCGATCACACGCCTCAAGTTCGGCGGTGATGTCGCTGTCGCGGGTCCCATCGGTCGCCTGCTCGCCGCGACACCGGAGATCGTCAACGATCCCCTGTCAGGCGCGCCCAGGCGCTGGGATCTTCTCGCACCCCTGCCCCTGCACCCGCGGCGGGCGCTGCAACGGGGCTACGATCAGGCGGTTCTTCTGACGACCTGGTTGGCCCGTGCATGGCCGCAGGCGGACGCCCCGCAGCATCGTGCACGCCTGCTCCGGCGGACGCGGGCGACGACCCCCCAAACCGAGCTTGGCGGCGGTGAGCGCCGCTCCAACGTCAGGGGTGCCTTCGCGGTCCGCGCGGGTGAGCTTGCCCGCGGCCAGCGGATCCTCCTGGTCGACGACGTCACGACCACTGGCGCCAGCCTCAACGCTGGACGCTCGGCACTGCTCGCCGCTGGAGCCACCGAAGTCGCTGGGCTTGCCCTGCTCCGAGCGCTCCCGTAGCCTGCGAAGCTCCGTGGCCCGCACGACCAAAGATAAAGACGGTCATGTCTTCGCCGCCAACCGGCGAGCACTCCATCACTACGCGGTGATCGAGCGCTTCGAGGCTGGCATGCAGCTCTACGGCAGCGAGGTGAAGTCGATCCGCGACAACAAGATCAGCCTGGGCGAAGCCTACTGCCAGTTCAACGGCGACCAGCTCTTCCTTTATCAAGCCCACGTCGCCGAGTACACGCTCGCGCACGCCCGCAACCACGCGACCACACGCCCGCGAAAACTGCTCCTCCACCGCCGCGAACTCGACCGCCTCCAGAACGCGATCAAACTCCAAGGGCTCGCCGTGATCCCCCTCAAGGTCTACGCCAAGGGCGGGCTCATCAAAGCAGAGGTCGCGCTCTGCCGCGGCAAAAAGGTCCACGACAAACGAGCGACCCTCAAAGAGCGCGATCAAAAGCGCGAGATGGACAGGGCGCTGCGAGATCATCGGTGAGCGTCGCCCGTGCCAAGGTCGACGCATCACTCCACGGACTCCCACGAAGGGCCTGCGACCAACCCCGCGGACAGCTCCGCCGACCCACTGGCAACGCTTGACGCTCTGCTCAGCGCGCCTCTCAAGCCTGGCGATTGCCAGCGAATTTGCCGACTCGCGCGCATCTTTCCGGGGCGCCGGCGCCAGGTGATCACGAGCCTCGCGGAGGTCCGACAGAGCGCCAGTGTCGATGCACTGTGCACCTTGCCGGCGAGCGAGGCGGGCGTGCTCGAGGGCCTCTATCACGCGTTTCGCCTGGGCTGTACCCGCGAGTTCGACGGCCACACCGCTCCCGAGCTGCTCGCCCTCGAGTTCCGCCACTCGCGTGCGCGCGCCTTCCCAGTGCTCGTCGCCCACGCCCACGCCGCTTTCCCAGAGCAGCTCGAGCGCCTAACCCTCGGCCGCGAGCGCTGGTTTCGTCTCACTCTTAGGACAACTCCAACTCGCCGCGCGCTTCGCCTGCTCCTTCGCGAGCACGGTGATGATCTCGTCTATCTCCACCGGCATCTGGGCCGTCTCCGCCACACTCGCCTCTGGCTCAATGGTTGGAGCTTCGCGAGCAACGGCCCGTGGACCTGTGCACAACAGGTGCACCTCGTTCGGGCCTGGATCGAGCACGCGAGCCGATCTCCGGCCTCATAAGTTCGGCGCGCGCGCAGGCGCGAAACAAAAGAAACGGCATCGATCGCCGATCGATGTGACGTCGTCGTTTCGAGCCGTGTGCTTGTTGTGAAGGTGCCCCAAGGCACCAGATCAACAGGCGGAGATGAGCGAGATGGCACAATGTCCCCAACCCAGCGGCAGCACCCCAGCTGCACCTACCCGCCGGTCACCGAGCACAGCAGCCCAAGAGGCCATGCTGAGACGTCGACTGCCCCCCGGCCCACGGAGGCTCCGCCATACACCCCCCGCAACTCGGCCGCGCTGCCTGAGCCCTCAGGCCCCGGCGACGCCCAGCACAGCAACGCAGCAGGGCCAGGAACTCACAAGAGATCACGGCACCGCCCACGCCCTCAGTCTGGGCATGCTCGTTGGAATCACGATCTCCCTCGCCATCGCACTGGTTTTTCAGGACCTCGACAGCGCCCTGATGATCATGACCGTCGCCTCGATCCTAACGATCGCCTATGTGGTCACTCGCTCGCCAAAGAGCGCCCCCAAAGAGATCGTCGAGCCCGAGGTGAGCACAAAAGAACGCTGCAATACCTCGTCGACTGGCCCCCAAAACGTACTTGGATAGGCGACGCCCGAAGAGGCCCTTAAAGCGCGCTCACGTAGACAATCCCGAGGCACATCTCATCCTCTGTGCCATCCCCCCAGGCGACCGTTCCCTCTCCTGCCTGGTTGTTAAAATGGCACTCGAGGAAGACTGAGTCACTCGGATCGACGATCAGCGGTGTCTCAAATTCGTAGACCCCCTGCCAGTTGAAGTCCCAGCGAGGCACGCTCACGAGGCATTGCTCACCGCCATCGCCGCGCTTTACAGAGAGGCTGGCCCGGGTCCCGAGCTTGTGCATGTGCAGACCTGCCATCGACAGCTGGACCGGCTCGTCGAGACCGAATTCGGCGTCGTTATGGAGGTAGTCGATCGCGCTCGGCAGGTCGACTTCGAAGGTATGGCGGACGTCGCTCTCGCCGGCTGGAATCGTCATCTCGACGACGCCGAGCATCCACAGCGGGTTTGCCAGCGGCAACAAATACGCCGGATGCTCGACCATCGCCGCGGTCCGCAGCTGCACCACCGAGAGATCAGGCTCGGCTCCGGCGACCGGGTGGTAATGGATCTGTACGACGACCTTGGATCCTGGCGCGACGCGAATACCTGTACCTTCGGGCAGCTCACCGCCGAGGGCCCCCGGTGCCCAGGCGCCCAGCCATTGGGCCCGCGGCACCTCCTCTCCGCCCGGTCCGCCGTAACACTCGTAACCGGGCAACGGGTCGGCATCGTCGAGGGCTGCGTACGTATCGACCTCGGCCGAGGGGATCACGTAGGCGATCACGTGATGCACGATCGAACGCTCACCGGGCACGATATTCAGCGCGGTGACATAGCGATCGCTCAAAGCTGGCCAATCAAGCAGGAAGCAGCGGTATTCGTCGGGGTAGATCGTCGGCGAAAACGGCACCCCTGCGAGTTCGATGTCGTAGTCGATCGGCGGCGGCGGATCGGCCTTTGGCGGCTCGTTCTCGGGATCCCCCTCGGGCATGCCGATATCGACCCACTCAGCGATGGTCGCGATCTCGAGATCACTGAGCGAAGGGTCGTGCAAGTACGAGTTACAGTCGGCGTCGGGCCCCCAGGGCGGCATCGTTTTGTCTTCGATCTCGGGCACCAAGATAGGGCCCCACATCGACGCCTGCTGGTAGTTCTCGAGGGCAAAGGGAGCGATGTCCCCGGTGCGATGACAATTTGCGCAGCGCTGATCGAGGATCGGCTTGACGTCGCGGAAGTAGGTGACGCTTGGCTCGTCGTCGCCGACGCTCGTACCCGAGGTCTCGGCGCCTGTGCTGCCAGTGCTCGCGTCGCCCGTCGTGCTCCCCTGCGCCGTCCCCGATTCGCCCTCGCCAGTGGTCGCGGAGGTCGCTCCACCGGAGCCATTGCAACCCAGTATCAGCGCGGCAAAGAGAGGAGCAACAAGGCTTGGTCGAAGAGGCATAGGAATCCCGCGCACGGGTGATGACCGACGACAGGCGGCCAACCCATGGTGCGCGCCCACAAGTGTACAACTGCTATCCTGCCCGCGCCGATGAGCGAGTCCCTCCAAGTACGTATCGACAGGACCCTGCGTGCCGGAGCCCGCGCTCTCTGGCTTCAGACCCGCGAGGAGGCCCGCGGGCTCTCCCTGCTCGACGGCGTCAGCGAAACGCTCGACTGGCCGCTCCGCACCTGGAGCCCCCGGCGCGGATGCGACGACGACGGCATCTCCCGGCCCCTGGGTGACCTCCTGACTGAGTTGATACAGACCCGCAGTCGGGCCCTCTGGGTGCTCCTGGATCCGGCGCCACAGCTCCGCGATCCGCTGCTGCTCCGGGGCCTGCGCGACCTCGCCCTGCGCAACGATGGCCCGGCGCTTGTGATCATCAGCGCCGAGTCGCCGCCCGAGGTCCCCGAGCTTGTGCAGCTCCAACTGGAGCTGCCTGATACCGATACGCTGCTCCGCCAGGCCGTCGCCATCGCCCGCCAACAAGAGGCCCTCGGCATCGAGGGCAGCAGCGCCGCCATCGACGAAATCGGCCCCGCGCTCGCACGTCTCGGACTCGGGCTCGACCTCCACCACTTCGAGCGGCTGCTCCGCGAGGCCCTGCTCAGCCGCGGTGCTCATAGCGAGGCTATTCTCGCATTTATCGCAGTCCACAAGTCCGAGGCCCTCGGCGCGGCGGCTCTCCTCGAGCGGGTCGAGCCGGCTCCAGAAGAACTCCTCGGCGGCCTCGATGACCTCAAGCGCTGGCTACAACGACGGGCGCTCGCCCTCGATCCGCGGGCCCGTGCAGCCGCGATCCCGGACCCGCGCGGCGTGCTCCTGGTCGGCGTGCAGGGCTGCGGCAAGAGCCTTGCCGCCCGGGTCTGCGCTTCGATCTTGGGTTTGCCGATCGCGAGGCTCGATCCGGGTCGGCTCTTCGCCGGCACAGTCGGCGCCAGCGAAGCCAACCTGCGTCGCCTCATCGAACTCACCGAACACCTGGCGCCGATCGTCCTGTGGATCGACGAGATCGACAAGGGCCTCGCCGGCTCGACCGGCCAGGTGAGTGATGGCGGCGCGGCGGCGCGAGTGCTCGGCGGTCTCCTGACCTGGTTGCAAGAGCGTCGACGCCCGGTGTTTGTCGTCGCCACCGCCAACCGCATCGATCGCCTACCGCCCGAGCTGCTCCGCCGCGGCCGCCTCGATGAGGTCTTTTTCGTCGACCTACCGGACCGTGCAGCACGACGGTCGATCGCCCGCATCCACCTCGAGACCGCGCCCGCACGGCGACTCGGCGAAGCGCCACGGCTCGCCTCAAAACTAGGTGCCCTGCTCGATCTAGCCGCTGCAGCCGAGGGGTTCTCAGGCGCTGAGATCGAAGCCGCGATCATCGAGGCCCGCCTCGAAGCCTTCGCCGGCTCTCGCCCGCTCGCCGCCGACGATCTGGCGGCCGCACTTCAG
>Ga0256845_1003731_pt1 | contig 10143 bp, 8 predicted proteins | sample RiftiametaG_FD_189101 | JGI IMG/M metagenome (GOLD analysis project Ga0256845, IMG submission 189101) | Tube worm associated microbial communities from hydrothermal vent at the East Pacific Rise, Pacific Ocean - Riftia | ecosystem: Host-associated > Annelida > Integument > Unclassified ... | reverse complement strand
CACGTGAGTCAGCGGCAAGGCAACCGGGCACGCTACCTCGGTAAGCGCAAGAACGAGTACGACCTGACGCGAGCCGCGATCCTGGTCAATCTTCAGGTCATCCAACGCGGACTCGAACGCTCAACGCCGGCGAAAGCGGCGTAGCATGCCGAATTCGAACTGGTCGCCGCTCTAGCAGTCCGTGGTGAAACCCATCGCGTGGCTTCGCGCAGGATTTTTCGCTGCGAGGGTTTTTGCCACGGGCTGCTAATACAGGGGGCACTCTTCACTCGGGCAGGGGGGACCGCCCTCGCCGCCGCACGAATCGATCACCAGCGGTCCGCTCTGGGCCGTCAAGTCCTCCACCGAAGACCAGGGCAGCGCGCTGTTGTTCTGGATCCGGAGCTTCTCCAGATCGACCAGTCCCCCGAGCCCGGCCAAGCTGGTCAAGCTGCTGGCCCAGGACACGTGCAGCGTCCCGATGGTGGTCAAGTTGTCGGCCCCGACCAGATCGATCAGGGCCGGCGCGCCGTCCTCCAGACATTGATTGTACTCAATGTCGATAAACTGGATCTCGCTGATACCCGCGATACCCACGAGTCGAACCATGCTCGAGTTGTCGTGCAAGGTCAGGGACTCGATGCGATCGAAGGCCTCGAGGCCCGCCAGATCGGTCAGGGAGTCGTTGCGCGAGACCTCGAGCTTGGGCGAGCGCTCGCTACAGCAATCGGAGAGCCCGGCGAGATCCTCGAGATGCGGATTGTCGGCCACTGTGATGGTCAGCGGTCCACGCATGCCCGAGGACAGAAAGGTCGGCAGACCCGCGAGCGAATCCAGGTTCTCGTTGGCGGAGATCTCGAGCACGCTGGGACTCAGGCCCAGGGACAGGCCGTCGAGGGCGACCAGCCCATCGTTGTTGTCGACCGTGATCACGTCCACCCAGTCCAGACCGGACAGGCCCTCCAGATCGAGCAGCTCCCGGTTGCGGCGGACGTAGAGCGACTCCACCGACTCGAGTTGCTCGAGGCCCTCGAGCGAGCCGAGGTTCAAGTTGCCCGCGATATAGAGCATGCCGCCGACGCTGCGCAGCTCGGACAGCATCCCCAGATCGGTCAGCTGTGTGGTCGGCCCGATGTTGAGGTCACCGAGCACCTCTTCCACACACGCGACGCTCGCCCGGTCGGTCGAGTCGGTGATCGTGAGCGACTCGACGATCGCCGCGCAGCCACCCGAGTCGCCGGACTCGTCTTGGTCGTCCTGATCATCCTGGTCATCCTGATCACCCTGGTCGGCGTCGAGTTCCCCCTCCTCGCCAAAGCTGATGCCCTCTTCGAAGGCCGTGACCGTGCGTCCCTCGCACGCAGACAGCGCAAGCAACACCAGCAGCGTCGGCCCAGCGACGCGAAGGGTCAAAGCTGTAGCCACGAACTGTGAGCGTAGCACGGACGCGAAGGCCCACAGGACCCGACACGAGCAGGCGAACCGAGCACAGGAGCGTTTCGGCGCATCGGCGGTAGCGAGACGGCAATGCTCCCGAACAAACTGCTGGAGCCAACTGTCACTGGATCCCAGCTCGTACCCAGCAACCTCTGACCCTCGGTCTTCCTAGCCCCACACCCGCACGGCATTGCGTGCAGGGCATCGCTCGAGACGCGTTCAGAACGCAGTTGCGAGTAACCCGCTCAACGTGGCCCGATGTGGTCGAAGCCGCACCAGGCCCGGAGCACCTCCGGCACCAGCACGCTGCCATCGGCCTGTTGAAAGTTCTCGAGGATTGCGACCAACGCCCGCGAGGTCGCTACCGCCGTCCCATTGAGCATGTGCACCATCTTCGGCTTCTGCTTCTTGCCGTCCACGGGTTCGGGCCGGTAGCGGATCTTGAGCCGGCGGGCCTGATAGTCGGTACAGTTGCTGGTGCTGGTGATCTCGCCCCAGGTCCCGCGCCCGGGCATCCAGGCCTCGAGGTCGTACTTGCGGTAGGCCGGGCCGCCGAGGTCACCGGTGGCGATATCGAGCACCCTATAAGGCAGACCGAGGCCCTGAAACAGGGCCTCTTCCACGGCCAGCATGCGCGCGTGCATGGCCTCCGAGTGGCCGAGTTCGCCCACGGTGAACGCGAACAGCTCGACCTTCGTGAACTGGTGGACCCGGTACAGGCCCCGCGACTCCTGGCCGGCCGAGCCGGCCTCGGTGCGGAAGCAGTGCGAGAGCCCGGCAACCAGGAGAGGCAGACGCTCGGCCGGGAGGATCTCATCGGCGAACATGCCCCCCAAGGTGATCTCGGCCGTGCCCACCAGGCACAGGTCCGAGTTGGCCACGCTGTAGACCTGGGTAGACTCGCCCCGGGGGTTGAAGCCCAGACCATCGAGGATCTCGACACGGGCGAGGTCCGGAGTCGTGTGGATCTTGAAGCCATGCTCGAGCGCGACGCCCAAGGCGTAGCGCTGCAGAGCCATGTCCAAGAGCACGGCCTCGTTGACCAGATAGTAGAATTTTTGTCCGGTAACCTTGGCCCCGGCCCCAAAATCGACCAGGTCCAGAGCCTCCGCGATCTCGAGGTGGTCCTTGGGCTCGAAGCCCTCGGCCTCGAAGTCACGCACAGCCCCGACCTGGCGCAGCTCCGCGTGATCGTGGTCCGTATGTCCGCGGGGGACATCCGGGTGGCTCAGGTTGGGGACCAGACGCCAGGCCTGGTCACGCACATTCTTCGCGCCCGCGGTCTGCTCTGCGTTGTCCCGCTCTCTGTCACGGAGCACCCGGCCGGCCTCGATCAGAGGCTTGCGAGCGGCAGCCTGCTGGTCCTTGGGGAGCTTGCCCACCCCCTTCATGGCTGCGGCGTTCTCGTTTTGCTCGCGACGAAGATCGTCCCCGGCCACGGTCAGCTCCCGATACCGGGAATCCAGCTCACGCAGCCGCTCGACCGAAGCGCTGACCCAGTCCTCGCCCTCGATGTCCGCGAACACGTGAACGCCTCGGTCTCGCAAGGTCGCCTCGATGCACCCGGGGTCGTCCCGCAGCAGCTTGATGTCGAGCATGCCGCGTCATACCAGAGCCCGGACCCTGGGTCCTCACTTCATCGGAAATACCGAGACCGGCCCGCTGCGCACCCCGGGTCCTCACTTCAGGGTCCGCACTTCATCGAGAGAGACCCGGGATTCCGCAGGATTCCGGACCCGGGGTCGTCGGTACGAGGTTTCGTTCGAGTTTAGTGTCCCATCGTCGGCGTCGGCGTCGGCGTCGGCTGAGATGGTCTTGTCGGAGGGCGGGTTGATCCAGACTTCGGCCGGGTGTCGTGGCGGCTTGGGCGGGTCTTTGGGGAAGCGCTCGGGGTGGGCTTCGAAGGCCGCCACGAGTGTCTGGGCACCGGGCGACCGGTTCCGTCACGATGTCGTGCTCCACCAGCTCGGTAGCGATCGCCTCGCCGCCCCCGTAGCCCCCGTAGTGGAACTGGGCGTCGGCCTCCTCCCGATGAGCCCGAGTACTCTGAGGGGGAAGAAGGGGCCGCAGCATCGACGAGATTTCTTGCATCTCGAGCGCGATGCCTTGGTATAGTTCTCTTTGCACCTCTGGATGGCAGGAACAGCGCGATGGTAGCGATATCCCGGCAAGATGATGCGGTGATCCACTCAAACCAAATTGCAGCCACAAATGTAGTATAGCGCATTGCTGCCAACCTCGAAAATGGAGATTTCAGGCGTCACGCGCAGTTTGATCGGCCTCGTTTCCCTAGGGATTCTGTGTGTCCTGATATATGTTCTGAGGTCAAAAACCGACTCTCGCAGCACGGAATCTCCAGATGATTTCGAGACCTCACGATCATCGAATGCCTCGTCGTCAGAGGACGTAGATTCCGATCCCGCGCCGCCTCCACCCTCCCGTGGTGACGACCGAATCATGGTCGTCGATGTCGATGTCGATGTCGGGGAGCAGCTCTTGATCTCCGTGAAGCCCGACATGCCGCGAGATGACGCAGAACCGACTTCTTCGCCATTCAGCCCCGAGTTCGAAGAGCAGCTGTTCCTCGCTGCTCGATTCAATGGCAGCCCAGAGGAGTCGTGTCTCCAGTGGAGTCGCATCTTGCCCCTGTCCCTTCGAGACAAGGCGAATAAAAAGGAACGATCGCTCGGTTTATTCAACGTCATCAAAGCATGCTCAAACGAAGGTGGGATAGGTGAAAACGAGCTGCGCCTGGCCAATGAATCACTTCATCGATTTCGTGAGCTCGCCACTTCGACAGAGGAGGTTGTTCGCAAGGTCGAGGGAGAGCTAGGGATCGATGAGGAGCGCGCCTACATCCTGTTCGTCGATGTTCATCCTCCAGATACCGAGGTGTCCCTCGATGGTGTCGCGGCATGCGCGGAACCCTGCGCCCTGGCGATTCCCTTGGACGGCGAAGCGCATCTCATGGGGTTCAAACATGCAGGATCCGAGGCTCGACTGACCTGGCGGCCAAGCTCTCTCGATGCACCACCTCCCACTTTACCCACCCTGCCCTAATACAGCAGGGTCTCGTGGGGAGATCCAACATCGGCGAGTACGAGTAACAGCAATTCGATGTTGGTGTGCGCCCGATGCGGCCGCGCAAAACTCGACGTCAGCCCCGACGGCCAGCGCGTAGCCGAGCCGTGAGGCCAAACGTGTCGGGGCCTGTCGTCGTCGAGCAGCCCGTCTATCCGAACGGGTCGGCCAGCTCCGGGTTGGTCAAGAAGGTGTCATCAGTGAGGCTGTGTAAAAACGCGATGAGATCCGTGCGCTCCTGCTCGGTGAGCTCAAACCCCGAGACCAGCCCGCTCTTGTTGGGGTTTGCGCGGCCGTCCCCCGGCCAGGTTTCGTCTTCGGGGATCACGCGCCCGCCGGCCGCATAGATGTCGACGACTTCGCCGAGGGTCTCGACGCTGCCGTCGTGCATATAGGGGCCGGTCACCGCCACGTTGCGCAGCGTCGGCGGGCGAAACCGGCCCATGTCACCGGCCTCGAAGGTGAACTCGTACAACCCCGCGTTGCCGGGTGGGTAGCTGCCGGCACCATCGATGTTGTACAGGCCCGTGTTCTGAAACGCGTTTTGCGTAAATGTAGTGTTGGTGTGGGTGGTCGCCAATGAGAAGTTGAAGCTCCCATGGCAGTGGTGACACTCGAGCTCTTCGGAGAAGAACAACTCGGCGCCGCGGACCGCCGACTCGCTGATCGCGTTCGAGTCGCCGCTACGGTAGCGGTCATAGGGCGAGTCGCCCGAGATCAACACCCGGACAAAACTGGCGAGGGCCTTGACGATGCTATCGAATCCAACCGGATCGCTGTGATCCGGAAACGCGGCCTCGAAAAGATCCAGATAGAGCGCATCTTGTTTGAATCGAGCCAGGACCTCGTCTTCGTGGCCGGTGATCCCCAGCTCGACCGGGAACTCGCCAAACATCGGAATCAGGATCTGCTGCTCGAGCTGATCGAGGTTGGGGTTGGCCCAGGTCAGCTTGGAGGTGTACGCAGAGTTGGTCAGCCCCAGCGAGTTGCGCACCAGCGGCTCGCCGGTCGAGCCTTCGGGGGTGACGAGATCATCGGTGAACGCGAGCGCCTGAAAGTGGCAATCCCCGCACGATTGGGTGCCGTTTCCGGATAGCTGGGGGTCGTAAAACAGATGGCGCCCGAGTTCGACCTTGGCCGCCGTCAGCGGGTTGTCAGCGGGGACCCGGGGGGGAGGGAAGTGCTCGGGCAACTCGAAGGGGTATGCCTGTGCGCCATCGTCATCCGTGCCCGAGGTGTCCGCGTCGTCGTGGGCCTGCGGGTCATCGTCGGTACATGCGACGCTGAACACGAGCCCAGACATGAACATGGCCGCAGCGGCCCGCCGTGTGGCTATTCGTCGCATCAGGTTACTCGATGCGGAACAGCAATTGATCCGAACAATCGCTCAGGCATGCACCGGTGGCCAAGTCGAGGCCGAGCTGGGGAAACAGTTCGGCACACTCGGGATCATCCAGCCCGCTCATGCAGCCGGGCGCGGTCATCGGTGTATTTTTGCCGACGTCGACATCCGCGAGCATCGCACCCACATCCAAGACGATTGTCTGGCTGGCGTGGTCGAACACGGGCAGCTCGATCGTCAGGCGGTTGGAGCGAAGGCAGATTTCCTCGGGCGGCTGCTCGGGGGTGCCGGAGCTGCAGCCGGTGCTGCCCTGATGCCACAGCCAGGCGTTGTCGGCGGGGTCGTCGTTGCGTAGGTCGATGCGCGCAAATTTGTAGCCGCCCTGCCAGGTCCAGAACATCGAGGGCAAGTTGAGGGGCGAGGGGGCGTTGGCGACGTCTTGATGGTTGAGCTCGAAGGGCACACCGAGCGTGAAGCGGACGCCGCTGTAGTCCCCGGCTGGCACCGTGCCGATGACCGCGTGGTTGAGTTCAGTGGTGCCGCCGTCCTGGCAGGCCGCGCTGCCATCTTCGAAGTCGAGCAGGGCGAGATCCTGATATTGCCACAACCCGTCTTGTTCGAGCGTGAGCGCGGTGGCGTCGCCGTTGGCGTCGAGTAGCTCGATCCCGGACACGAAGAAGCGTAGATCTTGGATCTCGACGGTCGTAGCCTGGCTGCCGACACCATCATAGGTCTGGCCACAGGCGGCTGGTCGATCCCCCACCGAAGCGCCGAAGCTCAGCGAGATCTGGAGATTGTCCTGCGATGTGTCCCCGTCACCATCGCCGTCACCATCGCTTGTGTCGTCGTCACTGTGGTCATCGGCCGGTGTGTCATCGGCGCATGCAGGTGCACACAGCAGCAACACAAACGCGGGCGCGAACAAACGAGCTTGGGTGGTTAGAAAGTGATGGAGCATCGTGGCTCATTATACTTGCATCTGCGCGGCCCCTGACGCGGCCGAATGTCTCAGTGTGACCATCGGTCGAGATCGCGGGGACTACGCGAAGCAATCCTAAACAAATGTTGTCACAATGGCGACTTCACCCTGCAGCTACCGCGCAACTTGTGCGGAGTTGGCCACATTGCTGGCTTCGGCGTCGATACATGGTTCGAGCTCAGCACCCGACGCGGCCGCACAGATCTCGAGCAAAGCACCGCTTTGTCGGGCTTCAGGTCCCATCGATGACCCAGATGCTGACCAAACCGATGGAGGCCGGACCGGACCAGGGAAGTGGGCTCGCCTGGGGGTGGGACCCGCATTGCGACAGCGCAACAAGACCGAGGCTCGAATCAGTCCGAGCTCCGGTGAGCCGGACGGCCCGGTCCCTTGGAGGACCCGGGACCGGTTCCCTCATCTTATTACATGCGACCCCTGAGCATCCCATGCCAGTACATCTTGGGCAGGCCGTAGGCCTTGAGCGCATACATGCTGTACCGCTCCTTCGTCTGATCAAAGTCGAAGGTCTCATCCGGCACCCCATCATAGACAAACTCTGCCAAGATACAGGTCCCGTAACCCGTGATCAGCGGGCACGAGGCATACCCGTCATAGGCCCCCGTAGCGGCCTTGTGGGCCCGCACCGCCAGCAGGTTTTGAACCAGCACAGGAGCCTGTTTCCGGATCGCTGCCCCGGTCTTGGAACAGGGCAAACTCGAGCAATCCCCGAGCGAAAACACGTTCGGGAAGCGCAAATGCCGTAGCGTGTATTTGTCGACATCGACCCACCCCCCGTCGTTGGCCAACTCGCTCGAGGCGATGAACGCGGGGCTCGATTGAGGCGGCGTCACGTGGATCATGTCGTAGCTCATGACCACTTCCTCTTTGGTATCGAGGTGCTCAAAGACAGCCCGCTTGGCCTCGGCATCGATAGCCAGCAGGTTGTGCCGAAACGCGGTCTCAATCTTGCGATCCTCGATGATCTTCTCGAGCGGCGCCCGGTACCTGGCGACCCCGAAGATGCTGGCCCCGGCGGCCGCATAGACCACGGTCGACTTGTCGCGCACGCCCTGACGTCGGAAGGCATGCTCGGCGAGGTACATGATCTTTTGTGGAGCACCGGCACACTTGATGGGCGTGGCCGGATAGGTGAACACGGCCCGCCCGCCCTTGAAGTTCTGGATCGCGCGCCAGGTCCCCTCCACGGTCTCGTAGGAGTAGTTGCTGCACACACTCCCATCCCCGAGCGCGGCCTCGAGCCCTTCGACGGCGCCCCAGTTGATCTGGATGCCGGCTGCGACGACCAAATACTCGTACTCGACCACCTCGCCACCCGCGAGCGTGACCCGGTTCTGCCCGGGGTCGAAGCTCGCAACCTTGTCTCGAATCCAGGTCGCGCCATCGGGGATGTAGGCCGCCTCGTCGCGCTGGGTGACTTCCTTGGGAAACACCCCTGCGCCGACCAATGTCCACAGCGGCTGGTAGTAGTGCTGCTCGGAGGGCTCGATGATGGCGACCTCGGGCGGGTTGGGCTCGTTGCGCAGACGGGCGGCCACGCTGAGACCGGCGGTCCCTCCACCCACGATCAAGACTTCGTATTTTTTGTTCATCTAGCGCTTCTCCTCGGTGCTCGCGGGCAGGCGGCCTGGGCCGCTGGTGTGGGTGACGGGTTTGGATTCGAGCTGGCTGCCGAACTGGCGGGCGACGGCCAGGGCGAAGCCGATAGCCCGCTTGGTGTGTGGGTCTCTCAACGCCGCGAGGGCTCCGAGCGGACCCACGGCGCGCTCGGGCTGGGCCACGGCCACGGCCACGGCGTTCGCGGTCTTCTCGAGCACGGCCAGGTGCTCCGGGGCCAGGGCGGCGCGGAGCGAAGTCTGGGTGCCCTCACCCGACAGCAGCTTCAAGACCACGAACAGGGCCTCGGCCAGATCCGGGAGCACCCGCGCGAGATCGATGCCCTCTCGGGCAGCGCGGGCGGCGAATTCATCGAAGGTGTCTCCGAGCACTGCGATCAGCCCAGGTGCGGCCTCGGCCGCATCGAGCAAGCCACGCAGGCGGTCCAGGGTCTGGGGACGCGTGATCCGTTCGAGAGTCGCCAGACTCGCCAGGATCCGGGCGTCGGCGTCTCCCATGTCTGCGGCGACCTCGTCGAAGGTATCGCCGGCGACCGCGACCAGACCAGGCGCGAGCTCCAGCAGGGGATCGAGGCGGCTGAGGCGTCGCTCGATACGGTCGAGCTTGGCCTCGATCCGCTCGAGGGCGCTCGCCGGTGGAGCTCCTCCTCCTGGAGTTGAAGCTGGGACGAAGGGTCCCGCCCGAGGTGGCGAGGGGGTCGGAGGTGGAGTCTTGGGCAAGGTCATGGCGGTGCGGTGAATCCTCTCGCTGATCAGCAATAGTCATCAGCAAGTTTTGGTCCAGAATCTGGCGAGACTGCGAGGGGCTCGAGGGGACGTCTGCGTGCGCTCCCAGGTCACGCGCTCCAGAGCTCGCGGCTTCTGCTGTCGAACGACCACAAAGCCGAGCGCCGCCCACGTTCCGAATTGCAACAGATGTTGGAACACCCCGCACGAACGCTCGCATGGGTGTGTTTTTTGGGTCGACACCTACAATGTGGGATAGCGCATGGACTGCCCCTGAGATCACCGTGTTGCGCCGCTTCTCCTCGCTGTTCGCCGTCTTCCTGCTCTCGGGGCTGCTCGCCCGTGCAGGGATGGCCGGCGCGTCGGAGGAGCGCATCACCCCGAGTTCACGCCCGGATCTACACCCAGCTCCTCGAGCTCGGGCGAGCAGCCCCAACGACACGCTCGCGCCTACACGGTTCAGCGAGCCCCGAGCGACGGCCGTTGCAGACGACTGCGCGCAGGCCTGGCCGGCCCGTATCGACGCCCGTCTGACGGGCCTCACCGAGCGCTCCCACACCAGGTCGACGGACCCGGCACCATCGACAAACCCGGACCCGGGGTCTTCCCCAGACCCCGGGTCCGCAGCGGCGGCGCCCCTTGCGCTCAGTACAACTCAGACCCGGCGGCTCCAACTCGCGGTCGAAGCCGCCCTCGCCCCTCTCGGGGGCGCCCGAGTCAGCCTCGAGTTGCGCGATCTCGACAGCGCCCAGCGCCTCGCCGCCGTCCAGCCCGAGCGCCCCCTCAACCCGGCCAGCAATCAGAAGCTGATCACGGCGATCGCAGCGGTCGAGCTGCTCGGCGCTGACTATCGGTTCGAGACCACGGTCTCGCGCTCCGGCGACGCCCTCATTCTACGTGGGAGCGGCGACCCCGATCTCCACACGGCCCAGCTACACGCCCTCGCCAGCGCGATTCTGGCCGAG
>Ga0256845_1003730_pt1 | contig 10148 bp, 12 predicted proteins | sample RiftiametaG_FD_189101 | JGI IMG/M metagenome (GOLD analysis project Ga0256845, IMG submission 189101) | Tube worm associated microbial communities from hydrothermal vent at the East Pacific Rise, Pacific Ocean - Riftia | ecosystem: Host-associated > Annelida > Integument > Unclassified ... | reverse complement strand
CTTAGTTCCCATTAGACCACATAGAAATAATGAGCGAAAAGTTGGGAAATACAGAGTAAGAATAAAACCCTTGATAACTAAAAATCAAAAAGATACAATCTGAAAAAACCTTAACTTAATGACATTGGCCTCGGGGTCTGGAGGAAAGTTTGAAAACCTTAGGTTTTCAAGGGGTTAACTAAAAGTGTATTTTTGTTATGAGAGCGAGCATATTTTGAAAAGTCATAACAAAACGTTACTACTGTATCATTTGGTATTTCCATTGAAACATAGACGTAAAGCAATAAGTAAAGAAGTTGGGGAAACTCTAAAACAAGTATGTTTTGAGATTTCAGAACGATACGAGATTCAATTTGTAGAAATTGGATATGAAAAAGATCATGTTCACTTTTTAGTGTAAAGTGTTCCGAGTTATTCAGTTTCAAAAATGGTAATAATGTTGAAAAGTATAACAGCAAAGCAGTTGTTTCAGCTACATCCAGAAATAAAGGCAATGCTTTGGGGCGGTAGTTTTTGGACAAGTGGATATTACGTTAATACGGTTGGACAATATTCAAATGAGGAAGTGATACGAGCTTATGTGAAAAATCAAGGAATGGAAAAAGAATATAAGAAGATACATCAGGAGCAACTTAAACTATTCTGATACCCCGATGGCTCTGCCTCGAGGAGTTTCATTGGAAATTTTGAGTATTTTAATATTGTTCCAGTAAGGTATGAACGAAATAATATAGGAGGAGAAGGAACAATAAGTTTATTTCCGAACCCTGCAAGACCTGGAGGAACTGTACAGATTGAATTTGAAAATATATTCGAGTCAGAATTGCTGGTTGTATTGAGAGATGTAGAGGGAAGAGAGCTTTATTATAAAGTTGTTATCGATATTGAAGGAGGTAAGTTGGTTGGTATTCCTATAGGAAGAGATTTGCCTAAAAGAATCTATCTAGTTACAGCTTCTTCAGAAAACCAAATATATAGTCAAAAATTAATTGTTAAGTAGCTAAATCTCTTTTATGGTGTTTTGTAATCATTAAATTTCTATAACTATAATTACTATTATTTATAGAAGTTATAATAATATTTAATATTAAGTAGTAGCTTTTTTTTCTTTTTTAAAAAAATATACCCTAAGTCCTAAACCTGCTACTAATAAAAATATCAGTTCATTATTTATAGGTGTTTCACATGTGGAAGGTGGCCAACAAGGTGGTCCACCCCCTCCTGGTCCTCCTCCTCCTCCAGGAGGACCAGGTTGGCAAATACTTTCAGTTGCTCCAAGAGCAATAAAAGAAATTACAATTATTAAATACTTTAAGTTTTTCATTTTAGAATAACGAACAGCTAATTATTTTTTAATAAAGTTTATTTTGATTGATGAAGGGGTATTATTAGTACTAATAATAAGTATTTGGCTACTTAATTTTGAAAGATCAAAAGAATGTTGGGTTTGATTAGAGTTGCTAAATAAAATTTGACCCAATACATTTCGAACATGAATAGACGTAATATTTTTCCCTTTAATTAAAAGTGTATTATTATTTATCCAAATCTTAAGTTGGTGGGGTTGGTATGCTTCTGTAATAGCTGTAGGAAAATCTAAAACAGTAATATCTTTAGAGTAAGATTCAAAGCAAGAGTTGGTTTGAGATGCATTTAAAGTTACTAAATAGTCTCCAACTGCTGTATATTGATGAGTAGGAGAAAATTGATTAGAGTTGTTTGCATCATCAAAATCCCAACTATATAATATTGCGTTAGTCGATTGATTTGAAAAATTAATAACTCCTCCATTAGAAAGGTAAGTTGTATCAATATCAGAAGAAAACTGAACTGTAATTTGAGCAGGTTCAATAGTAGTAACTGTGTCAATATGATTTCCGCATAACATATCTGTTGTTTCTACGTAATAGGTTCCAGCTGTTAAATTTGTTAAAGAATCCGATATAAGAACAGCCGTATTTGAGGCAATAATATTATTTAAATCATCTCTCCAGATTATATCAAATGGGTTGGAACTATTTTTAGTTAAAACTAGTTTCGCATCAATATTTCCAAAACAGCTAATATCAATAGTGTTAACATCAATAGGTGCTCCTATATGTAATAAGAAACGAGCTGTTTGCGTAGTGTCATAAATCACCGTTGAAAAAGAATCAACTACAGACAGATTGTATGAATTACCAGTAAAAATATCTTCTAACACGAGGCATGAAGAAGGATTAAAATCATAAGCATTTTCAATTCTGATAATATGAGTTCCAGTAATCCCTGTTAAAATTTTAATAGGGATGTTAATCTCTTGAGGATTGATTTGATTAATAGAATAATTTAATCCATTTAAAATACTTGATGTTTTTGGTAAATAGATATTAGAAGAAGCTATTTTTTCAGCATCATAAACGCCATCAAAATTAGCTGTGGCATTTGCTTCAAAGTTGATGACTAGCTCATCATTTCCATAAGCATTTTGTGTTTTAATTCTTAAAGGAGCAATAGAAGATGCTTGTTTTAAGAAGGTGCCATTAGTAGTCGTTTTACTATTTTCAGTAACTTGAATTGATGCTCCAGAGCCAGTTGCTTGAACCCAAAACCCCTGAGAAGAAGCAATGTTTCTTGACCCTCCATTTGTTCCGATCCCTGAGACATAGCTCGCAAATTGTTCGTTATCAGGATTCCAAATGTAAATAGCATTGTTAATGTTCGTTTTTGTGATGTTTGGTGAATCCCAATCTAGTGTAGAAGGATATGGATTTCCAGCCATATTCCAACCATCATCGGCATTTCCAGAATTAGTAAAGCTTAAAGGGATATTAATTGTTCCAACGTTAGGAGCTCCAGTAATATCAATTGTAAAAGGTTGAGTTCCTGTTATAGTGTCACCACTCCAGACCCAAAAACCTTGACCAATATTCATACTGTTTGAAGCATTAGTAGCAGCAGTAAAACCAACATCTTGCGCTCCAGCTTGGGTTTCGTCATAGCTGTAAATAGATGGCCAAGGGTTTGCTACAGTTGGCCAGTTGGGAAAAGTAGAGCCAGGATAACCACTTGTTTCAAAATCATCATTAAAAGAAGCCAAAGTGGCACCTGAAACAGCAGAAGTTAAAAATCTCCAATTTGTTGAACCTGCATTGACATAACGTTGCATTGTAATATTTCCTGAAATAGGATTGAAAAAGGAGCAATTAGCTACTGTATTAAATACATTTATTCCTACTGTAGGTGTTGTTCCATCAGAGAATAATATAGTGCCTGAACCATCGGCTAGAGAATATGAATTCTCCCATTCATAAATTCCTGAATTATAACTTAACTGAATAGTCGCACCTACAGCAGCTATAAAACTACTTGTTGAATTAGATCCTTTAGCATAATATGTACCTTCAATTATTCCATTAATTCTTACAGTCACATAACCTCCATTCCAGCTGTCACCATAAGTGTCTGACATGTTAAGGGTGTATATACATTTAGATGTTAGTTCATCAACCCTTCCTGTGCCACTAGCGTTAGAAATAATAGTAAGAGCATTGTTGGTGTTAAAATTTCCAGTTGCAATTCCAATATCTAATGTGCCATGTAAATTAATACTACCAGAAGAAATGGCTGCTCCGTTTACATTGTCAATGGTTAAATCGTATAAATTTTGATTGTTGGCACCATTAATATTGTTGGTGCTAGAGCCTTTAAGAGTTACGTTTCCGGTATTGGCATTAAAAGTTCCGTTGTTGGTCCAATGTTTATATATGTCGATGTTATTACTGCCAGCTAGAGTTAGACTAGCTCCAGCATTAATTTGTAAATTTTTACATTTAGCTCCAGAGGTTCCAATTATTGGCATATTCGATGTCCCGGAAGGAATGTGTGCGTCTAGTCCTTCTGTTGGAGTTCCTATGTCCCAGTTTCCATTATTAAACCAATCGGTATTTACACTTCCTGTCCAAGTTGATGCTGTTTTAAAAATTAATTGTGCTTGGGGTTTTGAATTAAGTCTTGAATTAGGAGTTGTTCCACACATACTTCCTCCATTGTTGTCACGTCTATAGCGATAACCTCTAAAAGAGTTATAGGTTCGACATTGGCCAGAAGCATCAGCGTTTGGTTGTACTTGAGACCAGCAAATTTCAATCCCTATATTTTGGGAGCCATTCCAGTTAAAAGGTGTGTCAAAAATAATCATATCATATCCTCCTGGCGATGGGACATAGCTAAATCCATTTTTTACGGTTGCCCATCCGGTTGTTCCTAAAGAGCTACTTACATTAGTTTGATTAGTATGCTTTATTTTGATAGTATATCCAGGAATAGTATAAAGAGGCTCGTTAGTAACATAAAAACCTAATTGAGATAATGTATTAGCCCCACTTGTTCCAGCAGCATTTATTTCAGCAGCCGTATAAATAAATTGGCAAACTTGCCTACGTGAAGATGTATTAACAGGTGTGGCTGTTGTAATGCTACTAGTAGTAGTCCCTGATCCAAGTTGGATAACCTGGGCATGTATGCTTTGTAGGGTAAAAAGGGTTAAAACGGAAAATAGTATTTTCATAAGTACAATTAATACGTATTAATGCGTATTAAGGTTACGTATTAAGACTGCAATATTATGGTAAATATACTTATTTTTAAAAAAAATTCGATAAGAGAACCTGGCGATTCGATAAGAGAGTCTGATAGTTCTATAAGTAAATCGAAAATTTCGATTAAGTATTGGTTTTCACACGTATATATACGTAGTTAATTAAGGATTAGTTTTGAATAAAATTTCTTTATTCACTATTCCTTTGAGATGAGTTGGTTCTTGAATTAAATAGGTTATACTATTTGGGGTAGAATTCTATATTAACTTTTTTTCTAAAGCTATTCGAATCATTTCAGCAGTATTTTTTACTTTAAGTTTTTGTATCATATTCCTTCTATGAGTTTCAACTGTTCGACTGCTGATATGTAAAATTTCTCCTATTTCTTTATTGGTTTTTCCGTTAGCTATATTTTTTAAAACATCTTTTTCTCTATTGCTTAAAGCTGATTTTAATCCATTAGTATTTGGGCCATTCATCATACTATTGATTAATGTGGCAGAAACATCATTACTATAGTATTTTTTTCCTTTAGCGATGGTTTTTACCGCTTCAATTAATTTTTCACCACCAGCTTCTTTTAAGATGTATCCTGAAGCTCCTGCTTTAATCATATTTACAATAAATGCCTCTTCCGAGTGCATACTTAGCGCAAGAATTTTAATTTTTTCATAGCGTTTTGTTATAATTTTTACGGCATCTATTCCATTCATCTCTGGCATATTAATGTCCATTAAAATTATATCAATATCATCATTGTTTTTCTCTAGGTATTGAATGGCTTCAATACCATTTTCAGCTTCATGAACAACATTGATACGTCTATTGGAATTTAGAATAGACTTAATCCCATCTCTAATAATTTTATGGTCATCAACTAAAAATGTTCTTATCTTTTTCATGGTTTTTAATTTAAATTTACGGGGATTGATATATTAAACTCTGTGCCTTCGTTAAGTGTACTTTTAAAATATACTTTTCCATTAAAAGACTCTACTCTTGACTTAATATTTTTTAATCCTTGACCTTTATAGATCATTAAATCGTTAATGTTAAATCCTTGACCATCATCGTTAAGGTTTAAGGCGAGTATGTCATCTCTATTATCAATGGTGATTATTACTTCAGTTGCATTACCATGTTTCATGCTGTTATTAATAAACTCTTGCACTATTCTATATAGAGCTATTTCTAATGATTTATCAAATTTTGGTAACTGATGGGGGTAATTGAATATTATTTTAAAATTATTTGAAGATGTTTTTTGAGATAATTCTTCTATAGCATTGATAAGACCGTATTCTGACAATACCGTTGGTAAGGTATCAAAGCAAATTTTTCTTAATTGTTTAATAGAGCTTTTTAGAATCACTTCAATTTTATCATAGTCCTTATCATCAGGTGCTTTAGCTTTAAATTTCATTGCATCTAGGTGTAGTTTAATGGCCGCTAATGATTGACCTAAACCATCGTGTAAATCTTTAGAAATTCTTTCACGCTCTATTTCTTGTGTCTCAATAATTGTTTTTAATAAGAGCTTATTCATTTTACTTCTCTCAGTAATATCTTTAAGAACCACTTGATAACAAATAATTTCCCCGTGATTATTTTTTATGGTATTAGCTGAAACCAAACAATTTCTCAACACATTCTTTTTTGATATTATTTGACATTCATAATCAGAAATAGATTCATTTTTTTTAAGCTTTTCCATTATTTGGGTAACAGAATGTTTGTTCTGAATAATAGAACTAAATGAAGTGAAATTTAATGTAGAATCATTTGCCTGTAGAATATCTATCGTAGATTGATTGTAATCAATGATTCTTCCTTTGTAATCAAAAAGTAAAATAGGATCAGTTGATTCTTTAAATACTTTTGTGTATTTAAGATTAAGTTTATTGTTTTGTTCTTTTAAATGGAATAATTGATAAGCATTTTCAATGGTTATTTTTAATTCATAACCATTCCAAGGCTTTGTGATATATCGATAGACTTGGCCTCTATTAATTGCACCAATAATAGATTCAATTTCACTATAAGCAGTTAAAAGTATTCTGATTGGATTTGGATGGGTTTCAAGAATTGATTCAAAAAAATCGACACCCGTTTTTACTGGCATACGTTGATCAGAAATAATTACTTCAATAGGCTTTGTGTTTAAAATTTTAAGCCCTTCATCACTAGAATTAGCAGTGTAAATGTCAAATAACCTCCTAAAAGAAGCCTTGAAAGCATTTAAATTTTCAACCTCATCATCGATATATAATACTTTTATTTTTTCCATTGTTTATTTATTTAGCGGTAATTCAACTAGCACAGAAGTGCCAATATTAAATTCAGATTGTATATTTTTTTAAGCCCACTAACGATTTTGTTTGTTCTTTTAGCCTCATTTTCTATGCCATCTATAATTGTAGCTAATTCGGTTTTCAAATAACTATAATTCATTTTGTTTTTTAATTGCTTAATTTTTTTGAGAACTGTAATTATTTTTTGTTGAGACTCTTCTTTTTTATTAATAATTCCTATTGGAAGATTCTTTTTTAATAAACCTGAAAGCTCTTGTTCGTCAAATGTTCGTCCTAGTCGATAAAAAAGAGGAGTGTAATTTTTGTCTGTATTAGATTTATGTAAAAAAACCATAATTTTTTCCTTTTGAGAAATACTGTTAAATTTAGGATTAAATAACCTTGTAAAGTCTAAAATGTCAATAAAAATAAGTGTTTTGAAATAAAAATCCGTATTATAGGGTAATGTATTTTACGTATAAATACTTACTTTTGTGTAGCTAATCATTTTCACAATAAAAAGTATATCTAAATAATGAATGAAACAAATAAATTAAATGTACTTTATGTAGATGATGAGATTGGTAATTTAACAGCGTTTAAAGCATCGTTTCGGAGAGTATTTAATGTGTTTGTTGCAGTTTCTGCAATTGAGGGTATAAATATTTTGAATAAAAATAATATTGAAATTATTTTAACCGATCAACGTATGCCTGAAATGACAGGTGTAGAATTTTTACAGTCCATTATAAGAACTCATCCAGATTCAATTAGAATATTGGTTACAGGTTACTCAGATATTGAAGCAGTTGTTGAAGCAATTAATAAAGGACAGATTTATAAATATGTTTCGAAACCATGGAATAATGATGCACTTAAAATACTTATTGAACAAGCATATGAAGTTTATAGTTTACGAAAGGAAAACCAAGAGTTAACAAAAAGTTTGATTCAAGTAAACAAACAAATAGAGTTCATGTTACGCCAAAAGTTAATTCCTTGAAAGATTTAAATTGAAAATTACATAAAACCAAGTTCTAACTTCGCTTCTTCACTCATCATTTCTTTATCCCAAGTTGGTTCCCATGCCAATTCTACTGTCGCAGATTTAACACTCCACATATCTTCTACCTTTTGTCTAATCTCTTCGGGCATACTTTCCGCAACAGGACAAGATGGAGAGGTTAATGTCATTATTATTTCAACATTAAATTCATCATCTATATTAATTTCATAAATCAATCCCATTTCGTAAACATCAACCGGAATTTCTGGATCGTAAATAGTTTTTAACGTTTCAATTACTAACTCTTCAACGTCTTTTTTTGATATTTCTTTTTTATGTTCGTTTTCTCCCATGATATTAAGCTTTAGCTTGAAAAGCAATTGAATACATTTTTATTTGTTTCACCATAGATACTAAACCATTACTTCTAGTTGGTGATAAATGTTCTTTTAATCCTACTTGATCAATAAAAAATAAGTCAGATTGAGCAATTTCTTTTGGTGTATGATTAGAGAAAACACGAATCATCAATGCAATTATACCTTTGGTAATAATAGCATCACTATCTGCTGTAAAAACAATGTTTTCATTCACTAAATCAGCTTGTAACCATACTCGAGATTGACACCCTTTGATTAAATTTTCTTCTGTTTTATTTTCCTCTTTAATAAGTGGTAAATCTTTACCTAATTCAATGATATGTTCATACTTATCCATCCACTCATCAAAAAGTGCAAACTCCTCAATTATCTCTTCCTGTACTTCTTTTATTGTCATTACAATAACATTTTAATAGCTCTTTTCAGTGCGTTAATAAAAATATCAACCTCTTCAAAGGTGTTGTAAAAAGAAAAAGAGGCTCTTGCAGTTCCAGGGATATTAAATCTGTTCATTAATGGTTCTGTACAGTGGTGACCTGTTCTAATGGCAACACCTAACTTGTCTATTATCATTCCAATATCTGAAGGATGAGTTCCGTCAACTACAAATGATAATACACTTGCTTTTTTTTCAGCTTCACCAATTATTCTTACTCCTTCTATTTGTTTTATTTGCTCTGTTGCATAAGCTAATAACTCATGTTCATAAGCTTCAATTTTATCAAGACCAATTTTGTTCATGTAATTGATAGCAGCAGCTAAACCAATTCCTCCAACAATATTAGGTGTCCCTGCTTCAAATTTATGAGGCAATTCATTGTATGTTGTTTTTTCAAAAGTTACTGTTTTAATCATATCTCCTCCACCTTGGTAGGGAGGCAAATCATTCAGTAAGTCTTCTTTTCCATATAAAATTCCAACTCCAGTTGGACCTAACATTTTGTGTGCAGAAAATGCATAAAAATCACAATCTAATTCTTGAACATCAACTTTGGTATGTGGAACAGCTTGTGCTCCGTCAATTAAAACGAGTGCTCCTTTTTGGTGCGCTTTTTTAATGATTTCCTTAATAGGATTAATTGTACCTAAAGTGTTAGAGACATGAGTTACAGCAACTAATTTTGTTTTTTTGGAAAGTAAATTTTCAAACTTTTCCATTAAAAACTCTCCATTATCATTGATTGGAACTACTTTTAAAATTGCACCTTTTTCTTCGCAAAGCATTTGCCAAGGAACAATATTTGAATGATGCTCCATAGTTGAAATGATAATTTCGTCACCTGCTGCCAAATGCTTTTTTCCAAAACTAGTAGCTAATAAATTAATGCCTCCAGTTGTTCCACTTGTAAAGATTACTTCGTGGCTATGTTTAGCATTAATAAATTGCTGAACAGTTGTTCTTGCTTCTTCATAAGCTGTTGTAGCTTCTTGGCTTAACGTATGAATACCTCTATGAATATTACTATTTTCATAATCATAATAATGGGAAATAGCATCAATAACAACTTGTGGTTTTTGAGAGGTAGCTCCATTATCTAAATAGACCAAGGGTTTTCCATTTACTTCTCTAGAAAGTATTGGAAAGTCTTTTCGAATAGCTTCTACATCTAATATGTCGGTTTTAGTTCCCAAATCGTTCTTCAATTTTATTTTCAACATACTCTTTTAAAGCTGTTATGCTAACTCTTTCTAATGCATCTTTTGCAAAAGCAGTAATCATCATGTTGATGGCACTTCTTTTTCCAACTCCACGAGCTTGTAGATAAAAAATAGCTTCCTCATCCAATTGTCCAATTGTAGAGCCGTGACTACATTTTACATCATCAGCATAAATTTCTAACTCAGGTTTTGAGTTAACTACAGCGTTATCCGTTAATAATATGTTGTTGTT
>Ga0256845_1003729_pt1 | contig 10149 bp, 7 predicted proteins | sample RiftiametaG_FD_189101 | JGI IMG/M metagenome (GOLD analysis project Ga0256845, IMG submission 189101) | Tube worm associated microbial communities from hydrothermal vent at the East Pacific Rise, Pacific Ocean - Riftia | ecosystem: Host-associated > Annelida > Integument > Unclassified ... | reverse complement strand
ACCTTAATCAATATTGTGCGGGCTGAGGTTGAGAAAAAAGGTGGACACGTCTTGTTGCTCTCGGCAGGGGATATTAACACGGGTATCCCTGAATCGGATTTGCTTGACGCCGAACCTGACGTCAAGATCATGAATATCCTGGGCTATGATGCGATGACGCTGGGGAACCACGAGTTTGACAATAGCCGTGACGTCTTGTTAAAACAGCAGGAATGGGCGGAATTTCCGTTTCTTTCTGCCAATATCGTGAAAAAAGATTCAGGCGAGCCGTTGGTCGAACCGTATATTATTAAAGAGTTCGATGGCCTGAAAGTCGCCATTTTGGGCCTGACCACTGAAGAAACCCCGATTTTGACCCTGCCTGAGAATACCGCCGATCTTGAGTTCAAAAGCGTGATCAAAACGGCACAAGAACTCGTGCCGGTATTACGCGAAAAGGCCGATCTGGTTGTGGTTCTGACTCATTTGGGCTTCTATGAAGAAGCCGGAGGCGGGTATAACTCCCCTGGTGATATAAAACTCGCGCAGGAAGTTCCAGGGATCGATATCATCGTTGGCGGGCACTCTCATACGTTTATCAAAGAAGCTCAGAAAGTTGGAGACGCCTTAATCGTCCAGGCTGGCGCCTATTCGGAAAGTGTCGGACGCCTTGATCTTACCATTGATACCGAGGCGAATAAGGTGACTGATTACACGTACAGGTTGATCCCGGTCAACATGAAGAAGCGGGTAAAATATAACGGCAAAAAATATTATATGTTCGTTGATAAAGGCTATGTCGAAGATAAAGAAATCCTCAAAGCTCTTGAACCGTATGTCGATCAAGCTGATGAGTTATTGACGCAGCCGGTCGGCGAAGCATTAGTCGAACTGGCCGGAGGCAAAACGACGAGTCGTTCGCAAGAAACGAACCTCGGGAATTTAATTACTGACGGAATGCGTGCCAAAACCAGCGCAGAAATCGCATTCCAGAATGGCGGCGGAATCCGGGCGACCATTGCTCCAGGCCCGATTACCTACCGGGACATCCTGACGGTACAGCCCTTTGGGAATACCCTGGTGTTGCTCGATATGACCGGCGAGCAAGTTATGGACGTCTTGAACTATGCGGCCACAATTGAACCGGGTAACGGAGGGTTTCTGCACGTTGCCGGATTGAAATGGACCATTAACCGAACCAAAGAACCAGTAGTGGCCGAAAATGTCATGGTTGGCGATGCTCCGATTGATTTGCAGCGCACATATAAAGTTGTGACCAACAATTTCATGGCGTCTGGCGGAGATGGGTATAAAATGTTGAAAGACATTCCAGCGGTTGATACAGGATTTGTCGATGCCGATGCCACAAAAGAATATATCCAGCAATTCGGCAAAGTTGAGCCGAAGGTTGAAGGCCGTTTAACTGTGGTTAAATAAAGGTTGACGTTTTAAGAGTACAAGCATGGGTTTCTTTACAAGAGTGCTTGTACTCCATTGTGTGGAGCAATCGTGTGATTGTTCCCGTTTTCGTAGCCAGGAGTATGAATCGCACGTTGCATGTTTCGTTCGCAACGTGCCGCTCATACTCCATTCATCTCTCATTATGTTAATGTGAAGGAGGAGTTGTCATGATGTGTAAAAAAGCGTTGTCTCTCATGTTTGTTGTGACCCTGATGTTTGGAATCATGAGTTCAGCTGTCAGTGCTGAACTGAAAGTCGGGATGGTCTTCGACATTGGAGGAAAAGGAGATCAATCCTTTAATGATTCTGCGTTTCGCGGGATTCAGTGGGCAGCCGAAGATTTTGGAATCAATCACATCGAAATCGAACCGGGGGCAGATGCCGACCGGGAAACCGGACTGCGCATGATCGCCAGCCAGGGTTTCGACTATGTCATTGGTGTGGGGTTCTTGTTTGAAGATGCCATTAAAGCTGTGGCCGAAGAATTCCCGGATACAAAATTCGGGATCGTTGACGGTTTCGTCCCGGATAAACCGAATGTTGTCTCCTTACGCTTCCGTGAACATGATGGTTCCTTCCTGGTAGGGGTTATTGCCGCGCTTAAAGCACACGCTGATGGAAAAGACACGGTCGGATTTGTCGGAGGGATGGATATTCCTTTGATTCACAAATTCGAAGCCGGGTATAAAGCCGGTGTCGCGCATGCCTACCCGGAGTGTAAGGTGTTGAGCGATTATGCCGGTTCGGCTCCTTCGGCCTTCGCAGACCCGGTGAAAGGGAAAGAATTAGCCCTGGCCCAGATCGATAAAGGCGCGTATGTGATTTATCATGCGTCTGGTCTGACCGGAGCCGGAGTCTTTGAGGCTGGGAAAGAACGTGGCGTATATATTATTGGCGTGGATTCGGACCAAAACCACCTGGGCTACGTTGAAGACACAGGTGATAGCTTCGGGCTGACCAGTATGTTGAAACAGGTTGATGTCGCGGTGTATCTTTCCATCAAGGACCTCGTTAATGGAGCATTTCAACCTGGCATCCGGGAATTTGGGCTTGCTGATAAGGTCGAAATCCACGGGGATACCTATCGTGGCGTCTATTTTGCGATGGATGAATATAATGAAGACCTTGTGACCCAGGACATGCTCGATAAGGTGGCTGACGCCGAACAGAAAATTATCTCCGGGGAAATTAAAGTTCCTGAGAAATAGCGTTGAAGAGTAAACGTCTTTTTAAATCCTGTGGAGGTTTTCCTCCACAGGGTGGTATCCTCTTGGGTGTGGGTAGGAGATTTTACGATGTCCCAACAGTTTTGAGCAGTTACTTGCGACAATGACTGCTGAGGAGCAGAGGGAAGGTGAGTTTTTTGTGACATTTCACAGGTTTGACAGGGGAGAAAGGTCGTCAGGCAATTGTTATGACTCCTGATACGTTTTTGTCAGTAGTCGATGATGTCATCTCGGTGTTCATCTCATCAGTTATCCCCACAAAACTGTTATCAACTGATATTATTCTTGAATCAGCAAGTCCTCATTTTGTCAAAACAGGTTTGAAGTATTGCGCTATTCTCAGAACTCATAAATTGGTTGTTCTTCGTAAATCCCGTATTTGCTGTGTGTGAGGAGGGTTCGATCATACGCAGATGTCTGAAGTAGGGCAGAAATTACGGAGTGCTCTGGGGCTGTAAAATCGGATGTGTGGTACGATGTGTTGGAGCTTGAAATAGGGACAAATCGTTCGTGAAGAAGGGGGTGAATCTATGGCAGAATATGCAGTGGAAATGCGAAATATTACGAAACAGTTTCCCCGGGTACTGGCCAATGATGATGTCACGTTTCTGGTCAAACCGGCCGAGATTCATGCGCTTGTAGGAGAAAACGGCGCCGGGAAATCGACGCTGATGAATATGCTGTACGGTCTGCTGCGTCCGACCAGTGGGACAATCGCCATTCATGGGAAACCGGTCGAGTTTCAGGGACCAGGTGATGCCATTGTCCAGGGGATCGGCATGGTGCACCAGCATTTTATGCTCATCCCGCCGCTCACAGTCGCGGAAAATGTGATCCTGGGGCAGGAACCGTCCCGGCGGGGGGTGGTGGATATTATCAGCGCAAACAAGATGGTGCGGGAGCTTTCAGAACAATACGGACTGAAAGTTGATCCCACCGTGAAAGTTGAAACGCTGACAGTTGGTATTGAACAACGGGTTGAAATTATCAAAGTGCTCTACCGCAAAGCGGAAATTCTGATCCTGGACGAACCGACGGCCGTGTTGACGCCGCAGGAAGTGGATGAGTTGTTCGAAATCCTCCGTTCGCTGAAACAACAGGGCAAAACCATCATAATGATTACTCATAAGCTCCAGGAAGTGATGGCAGTGTCCGATAACGTGACCGTGATGCGGCGCGGGAAATATGTCGGCAGCGTCGCCACGAAAAATACATCCAAAGAAGAACTCGCCAACATGATGGTCGGGCGGAAAGTGCTGTTGCGGGTGGAACGGGACAAAGCCCAACCAGGAGCAGAAATCCTGAACGTTGACCACCTCCGGGCGTTAAATAACAAGCGTCTGCCGGCCGTAGATGATGTGTCATTTACAGTCAGAGCTGGAGAGATTCTCGGTCTGGCTGGGGTTGAGGGCAATGGGCAATCGGAACTGGTTGAAGTGTTAACAGGGCTGCGTAAAGCAGAAAGTGGGCATGTTTATCTTGAGCAGACGGAGATTACCAACTTACCACCGCGCTTCAACAGGGAATCCGGGATCGCGCATATTCCGGAAGATCGGCATCGGCGAGGGCTTATTCTGGATTACAGTGTTGCGCAAAATATGATTTTAGGGGTTCATCACAATCCTCCCTTTGTCAAGCGTATTGGATTTTTCGATGCCATGAATTTTGCTCCGATTCGGGAAACCGCGAGTCGCTTGATCGCTGAATTCGACGTTCGTCCGACGGATCAGGAAAATTTAGTCGGGCATTTATCCGGCGGAAATCAACAAAAGGTGGTTGTCGCTCGTGAGTTTGACCAGAATCCGAAGTTGCTGGTCGCGGCTCAGCCAACGCGCGGAGTCGATGTCGGGTCGATTGAATTTATTCACCAGCGTTTGATTCAAGCGCGCGACAACGCAAAGGCAGTCTTGTTAATTTCGGCTGATCTTGAGGAGATTCTCTCACTTTCAGATCGGATTGCAGTCATCTACGAAGGCAAAATCGCTGGAATTCTGGATTCTGAGGAAGCAACTGAGGAACGGCTTGGACTGATGATGACCGGAGGAGGGGAATAAACCGTGGCGGCAAAAAGTAAACTGAAAGCATTATTAGAGCAGGAGGCAGTGCTCGGGATTCTGACCCCAATTATTGCCATTACTCTGGCGCTTGTGGTCGGTGGATTCATTATTCTGATTTTTATCACAGGGTTTGAATTTAACGAAGCCTCCCTCGTCAAATTACAAAAACAGGGACTCTCAGCGGACATGTTGAAAACCCTGGACGCGTTTAAAGGCAAAGAATACTCAAGCAAGGCTGATTTTGACGATGCCTTAGCTGGGGCGATAGAAAGTTTTCAGATCACAGATCAGACACTGGAACAACTGAAGAAGGAGCAGATGCCGGATAGCGTCCTGGAAAACCTGCAAGTCCTCAAGGAGCAGGGACTCGTCAAAAAGAGGGTTTTCTTAAAGGCTCTCAGAAAGCAGATTGGTAAAGAAGGGTATATCAAACATCGGATCGTGATTGTGGAACACGCCGACCAGTATAAGGATGTACGGGCGAAGATTATTCAATCGGCGTTGGTTCGGGAAAATCCGCTTCGGGTGTATGCCATTATTTTTAAAGAGGCTTTAGGCGATATGGAAGGCTGGGGAAATGTGCTCTTCCGCGCAACGCCTTTAATTTTCACCGGGCTGGCCGTGGCCTTTGCATTCCAGTGCGGCCTGTTCAATATCGGTGGTGAAGGTCAGATGGTGATGGGGGGATTTGCGATAACCTGGGTTGGATTTACTTTTACCGGTGTTCCAGGGTTTATTCTGATCCCGGTCTGTATTCTCGTGGGGGCGGCTGTCGGGGCCATTTGGGGAGCAATCCCCGGATATTTGAAGGCAAAATTAGGGGTGCATGAAGTTGTGAACACGATTATGATGAACTGGATCGCGATTTTCTTTGTGCAATACCTGACCATGCATTATAAACTGCCGGATGACATGAAGCCGCAGACCGCACCAATTTCCGAAGCCGCTCAGTTGTCGTTTATGCACAGATATTTCAAATTTTTCCCTGAACACGTGCATTTGAATACGGCGATCTTTCTTGCAATTTTGTTGGTCGTTGTGGTCTGGTATGTTTTAACACGGACGAAACTCGGCTATGAAATCCGGGCTGTAGGCTTTAACGCTCCGGCTGCGGAATACGGCGGCATTAGTGTGCCGAGAAATATTGTGCTGGCGATGGCAATCAGCGGGGCAATGGCCGGGATGACCGGCGTGAATCAGGTGATGGGCGATCAACATATTTTCCGCTATGATCTCTTTACTGAATTAGGATTTAATGGGATCGGGGTCGCGTTGATCGGAAAAAATGATCCTATTGGAGTCGTGTTTGCGGCGATCCTGTTTGGGGTGCTGGAGTACGGCGGCTTTACTGCGAGCGTGATGACTGGCAATCGGGTGCCGCGGGAAATCATTTTGATCCTGAAAGCGATTATTTTAATTTTTGTCGTCATCAGTGGAGAAATTACGAAGCGGTTTATGAGCGTCATGCAGAAGAAGAAAGGAGGACAACAGGAATGAGCGGATTATTTGCACTACTCGCCTCAGCAATACGATTGTCAGTCCCTTATACCCTGGCAGGATTAGGGGGAACCTATTCTGAGCGGTCTGGCGTGGTGAATATCGGTCTGGAAGGGATGATGCTGACCGGAGCATTTACGGCGGTGGCGGTCGCTAATATAGCGGGAAGCCCGTGGCTGGGGATGTTCGCTGCAATTTTGGTCGGTGTCTTATTAGGGCTTGTTCATGCGGTGGTCTGCGTCAGCTTGAAATCAAACCAGATCGTCAGCGGAGTCGCCATCAACATCTTTGCGTCAGGAGTGACCGTGTTTTTTTCCTGGCTGCTGTTTAATTTGACCCAGATTCAGGTCGAAGGAAAACTTCTGCTGCCTTTTACGAACATTCCTCCTATTCTTCCACTGACTGTCCTGATTGTGATCGCATCGCATTTTATCATTTTTCGAACCACCTTTGGGTTACGGCTGCGATCTGTTGGAGAGCATCCCAAAGCGGCTGATACGCTCGGCGTGAACGTCTATAAAATGCGTTATATTGGGGTCATGATCGGCGGAGGCCTGGCTGGTCTGGCTGGAGCATTCCTCTCATTAGAACATGCTCATTATTTTGTGAAAAACATGAGTGGCGGGAAAGGCTTTATCGGATTGGCCGCGATGATTTTCGGCAAATGGACGCCCCTGGGAACCGCTGGAGCCGGGTTATTGTTCGGATTTGGCGAAGCCGTGTCGCTCCGTATCTCATCAGTAGGCGTGCCATCTCAGTTTGTTGATATGATTCCCTATATCATCACGATGTTTGTGCTGGCCGGCGTTGTCGGGCGGGCCACCCCTCCGGCTGCTGACGGGATTCCCTACAGCAAAGAGTAAGTCAGGCGTTTACCTTCTTGTTCCCAGGCCGGAGCCTGGGAACAAGCGTGGCTTATCATGATGTTCCTAACATTTCTCTCGCATGTTGCAGCGTGGTTTGAGTCAGCGTTTCGCCGCCGAGCATCCGGGCGATCTCTTCCACGCGCTGCTGCCCGGATAATAAATGGATTGACGTGAGGGTATGATCCTCTTCTGCGTGTTTCTCGACATGGAAATGCGTTGCGCCTTTACTCGCAATTTGAGGGAGGTGCGTGATGCAAACCACTTGATGGTTCGCACTGACCTGCTGAAGTTTTTTCCCCACAATTTCAGCTACCTTCCCTCCAATTCCCGTGTCAATTTCGTCAAACACCATGACCGGAATATGATCGGCTGTGCCTAATAAGGTTTTTAAGGCCAGCATAATCCGGGAAATCTCGCCGCCGGAAGCAATTTTGCTTAACGGTTTCAGGGGTTCTCCGGGGTTGGGAGCGATCAGGAACTCTATTTTATCAATGCCGGTTGCCGTAAAAGGCGCGTGCTCAGTCCCAGCCTTCCCGAAATCCACACGAAAGCGGGTTTTTTCCATACTCAGCACGGTCAGTTCTTCCATGACCTGCTTTTCAAAACCTTGCGCGATTTGCTGGCGTTTGGCAGATAGCTGATCGGAAAGACTCTGTAATGCTGCTCGGAGCGTTTTATATTCTTGTTCAAGCTCAGTCACGCGGGTTTCGCGGTCAGTAAAGCTGGCTAATTCTGTTTCGGTGCCAGCATACAGCGTGAGAATCTCTTCGATTGAATTGCCATATTTGCGTTTCAGTGTGTTGATTTCATCGAGCCGTTTTTCGATTTCCTCCAGACGATAGGGATCGAACTCGACAGATTGAGCGTAATCACGCAGAGCAAACGCCATGTCTTCCAACTGATATTGCACAGATTCACAGGACTTCCGATGGGTTTCCAACTCCGGGTCTGTTCTGGCAAGCTCTTCCAGACGGCGCAGAACCTCACCGACTATTTCCAGCGCGGCGCCATGGTCTCCATACAGGGCGTCATAAATGGCAGATGCGCCCGATGCCAATTGTTCTGCCCCGGCCAGCACTTTGCGTTCCCGCGCCAATTCGTCATCTTCGCCTGGTTTGAGATGCGCGTTCTCTATTTCCTGGTGCTGAAATTGTAAGAGGTCCTGGTGCTGAATTCGTTCACGCGACCGATCCCGCAGGGTTTTAAGCTCCCGCTCGACCCGTTTGAATTGTCGGAATTTCTCCGCTACCTGCTCCCGCAACGGCAGCAGTTTCCCGTACATATCCAGTAGTTCGACATGATAATCAGGGTTTAAAATTGCCTGGTGCTCGTGCTGACCGTGAATATCGAGCAGCAAATCGCCCAACTCCGTCACCATGACATTCGTGGCAGGATGTCCGTTCACCAGAATCCGATTGCGTCCGGTTCGTGCGACTTCCCGTCGGATTAATACCTCGGTTTCATCCTGCTCCGGATCGAGGAAGCCGTAATCAATGGCCTTTTTTCTGGCCGCTTCGACATGTTCCACAGAAAACACGGCTTCGACGACCGCTTTTTCTGCGCCGGTGCGGATAAATTCGGTGTAGGCTCTGCCTCCCAGAGCGATCATCAGAGCATCCACCATAATGGATTTCCCGGCGCCGGTTTCCCCGGTAATGATATTCAGTCCTCCTGAGAACTGGACGTGCAATGTATCAATAATGGCAAAATTTTCAATGTGAACTTCTAATAACACTCCACGACTCCACTGACAATTTTATCTGCAAAAGACTTAGCGGCTTTGTGATTGCTTGATATAATTCACTAAATTTTTTGCCTCATCAAAATCCTTCATTAAAATCTTCAATTCGAGTAATCCTATGAATTTAGGACCGTCTTTGGCCTTTGAATACCGTTTACCGTTTTTCTGTTCTTTGCCTCGCCTTATCTTGACGACATCAAAGTATTGCCGCAAAATTGTATCCAACGTTTTACTTGGTTTATGTATTTGCTCTGGATGTTTCCCTTTTATTAAAGCATTATGGTGTATGCTTTCGTGCTCTTTTTTCCGTATCAACCCCTCATTTCTCCCAAACTCCTCAATTTTGTCAACCTGCGAGAGTACCCAGGCTTCCATTTCTTGAATCATAAAGAAAATTTTGGTGGTGTCAAGCGGCTCATAACGATGAAGCCGTTCCTCTCTTTTTTTTAGGCGCATCCAGATCAATCAAAAGAACAGCCTCATCTCCTTTCATTTCCAGAACTTCTAATATTTTTCTTACTTGGGTTATGGTTCCAAAAGGCTTAATGATAAGAGAAAACTTTCCAGGGGATAGTTCTTGAGAAAATAATCTATGGAAATTTTCCCGAAATACGGCGCTATTATCAACTGTCGCTACCGCCGGGTCATTGGAAGACACGCCTTCAATGTAGATTGTCACAGTTACCATCTCTTGCCGCCTAACAACCCTTGCAGCCACATCTGTCCGGTTAGGAAACCATTACTCCACTCGTCAAATTCATCAAATAATTTAACGGATACTTCTGTTTCATTATGCGTATTTTTTTCAAAGATGAGAATATCATCGACATCGAATGAATTCAGCAATAATGGTGAATGGGTGGCAATAAGCAGTTGCGTGTCTTTAGAAGCCTGTTTGATGGCCTCTGCTATCGTATTGATCATATCAGGGTGGAGACTTATTTCGGGTTCATCAAGACAGACCAAGCTGCCTCGCTCCGGGTTAAATAAGATTGATAACAAGAGTAAATAGCGAAGGGTCCCATCTGAGATATGCTCAATAGAAACAGATTTTCTAAGATGTTCTTCACGCAGGACGACATATAATTTAGAGCCGAGGAACGCAAAACTGATGTCTTTAAAATGAGGATTAATATTCTTTACAGCCTCTTCGATATTATCATAATACACAGCATGATTATTTTTGATCGTATTAAGAATCGTCATAAGATTGTGACCATCGGGTAACAATCTTGTCTCTGTGCCATAGTTGGAGGGTTGTCGGATAGAACTCCTACCCGTGGTGTCAAAATGATCATACACAGAAAATTCTTCCAGCGCTC
>Ga0256845_1003728_pt1 | contig 10151 bp, 7 predicted proteins | sample RiftiametaG_FD_189101 | JGI IMG/M metagenome (GOLD analysis project Ga0256845, IMG submission 189101) | Tube worm associated microbial communities from hydrothermal vent at the East Pacific Rise, Pacific Ocean - Riftia | ecosystem: Host-associated > Annelida > Integument > Unclassified ... | reverse complement strand
TTAATCATTGCCTTTAGTTCTGTTACAACAGGTTTATCCAGAGATACATCCATTGCCAGCAACGTCACATCATCGACCCGATATTCGGTCTGTCGAACCTGATCTTTAATATTTATTTTTGAATCAGTCACCGCAAAAAGAGCAATACTCACATTTTCTGACAATACTTCCCGGTCTGAATCTGACTGCGCCTCTGATGGTATCAGTTGATCTTTGTGTTTACTAAACAGCCAATTTCCACTTCCGTCATTTTTCCTTTCCATATTCACTTCCAGACCACCAACAACACACCGACGAACATGGATTTGGCCAAACAGAAGAGACAAAAGTTCTACCTGGGCTTCAAAAGAGTCAATGGTAAGAAATTCATCGGTTGAAAACCCCTCGGGATTACCGAGTTTCAGATCAGAAAAAGAGATGCTTATCCAAGGAAAATAAGAAATATTCAGATCATTACCAATTGAAAAGGAACGTCCGGTCAGTTCTAATATCTTTTGTTCTATTACAGGAACATACCTCTGCTCATTGATAAACGCGGGTAAAAGAATTATGGTTACAGTCAAAAGAAACAGAAAACCAATTATAGAAATAGTGCTGTATTTAATAATTTTTTTCATTCTACATCCTGCTCAATAGCTACACCATTCTCACAAGAGCTACCTTTTTTTTAAAAAAACAGCTCAACCGATCATCTGATACAACAATTTTTTCCCAATTTTCCCCAATAATGTGAGATATAGCTAACATACAAACTGCTAACAAGTCTAGCAACAATTCCCTTGCTGGCAATTTACCTCTTTTTTTCTACTGAAGAAACAGGTAGAGAATTTAAATGATGAGAAAATGATATATATACCGACTGCACTGACGCCTGAAAAATTACCACCGAAACAACGCTTCCTGATAAAGAGGCGAATTACATATGACAGGAACAACGAATTACAATTGTGTAATACCAGCCGTTTTTACGTAACTAACACTTTAAGGCATAAAGGAAGCAACAACAAAGCGTACAAAACTCATTGAAATAAAAGGAAAAATAAAAATAAAAGAAAAGGAACAAGTGGCATGTTTACTGCATCAAAAGGACTGTTCTCAAGTAGAACCCAATAAAGCCCCCCCCCATCGGGTAGAATTTATGTGTTTTGTACTTTCTACCCGATTTCTTTTTTTACTCCTTGCTTGTTTCACGGTTATCGACAGCAATAAAACCTCTTCTGAATTCATAGTACGCCTGCCTTGAAGCTACATATGGATCAAGCGAAAAACGTTTCAGATCCTCATAAAGGTTCGGATGGAGGGATATGGTATTCATCCTGTTAGAGACATAGTAGGCAAAATCGAGTGCGTGACTTTCATGAATATAAGGGATCGGGTGTGTATAGAGATCAACCACCCAGCCGACTGAATCCCGAGCATTCGAAGGACCAATTATTGGCCAGCAAAAATAAATACCTTCATTAACTCCCCACCGGCCAAGAGTCTGACCAAAATCCGCTTTTACAGGATCTATATCAAATTCTATTGAGGCAATATCAACAAGACCATAAACGCCAAGAGTACTATTGATCAAAAATCGCTCAAGAACTACACCAGTAGTCTGAAAATCCGCCTGCAGCAGAGAATTAAGGAGGCGAATAGGCGAAGCGAGATTGTAAAAGACATTGCCAAAAGATTCTCTTAGCTCTCTAGGCACAATCCAGATATACCCATCGGTTATCGGTTTTAAAAGCAGTTCATAAAATGTATCGTTGAACTCAAAAAAGAACCGGTTCATCGGCTCCAGAGGATCAGAAATGATAAACTGTGGCAAGTCATCAAAACTCTCATCGTCAAAAGAGTCATCATCAAGCAGATCAGGATAAAAAACCTGCTTTGACGAATTCTCAACAGCAAATAGAGGTGCAGCAAGAAGAAAAAAAGAGAAAAATATGATAACCAATCGAACAATTTTCATAAAAATAACAACATATTTGATTTTATCAGGAGAAAACGATACATTTTCATCGGTTAAAGCTCTGTATATTCATACCCCGCCGATCTGACATTTATACTATCGATACGTTATACAACTTCACACACTCACAATTCGTCATTATACCATAAATACAAAAAGGCCTGCCAATACTATAAGAAAACTAAATGGAATAATCAATGCTTTCGAAGTGAGTACATCGCCGGCCAGTACTCGTTCAATAACCCTGTAGGTAGCATAAAGCGAAGCAAGCAGGCCTCCCATAACAGTCAGAAATTGAAGGACATACGTACTGTCCGAACTTATCAATCTGATGTTTTCATAGGATACAATTTGTCCGATAAATTCCTGAATATTGGGCACTATTCTGCCGGCACCGCTGACAAAAAACTCCAAATGAACCGCCATATATCCACCAAGAATGAGCGGAATAAAACCATAACCAAAAAGCGGCAGAAGAAAATCTTTATCCATCCTGGCGTACACTGACTGTACGGTTACCATGGCATAATATCCCACCTGGAAAAGAAAAATGATGGCAAAAAACGCTATACTGCCGACAAAGTGGAACGGTAGAGTAATATTAAACTGACCAAGCAAAAAAACCAGATACTGTACAAGAGCAGAGAATTGATCCTGCAGGGCAAAAGGAAAAAAGATAGCCCCCATAGAGACTATAAGAAAACTATCTGCCCGTCGTGGCGTCTCCAGTGCCCAAAGTTCCTGAGGGGCCAGACGAAGATTGAGTTGAATAGAACTGTTCTCGCAATTTTTAATACATTTGCCACACATAATACAATCCCGGTTATTATCTACCAGGTAGGGATGCCTGAACATCGGACAACCGGTAATATCAGCATCTCCCATAAAGCAGGCATGGCTTTGGCATCTATTGAGACAGACATGACTGTTGGAACGCAGTTCTACAACAGAAGGCATGGAAAATATTGCATTAACAGCACCCAGAGGACACAGGTACCGACACCAGATTCTACGGGAATACAAAACGCTGAAGCAAACAGAACCAAAAGTAATTACGAGAATAATCCCCCCGGTCAGATAGGGGTTACTATAAGCATCCCAGACAATTTCCACCCAGAAAACTATGATGCAGAGGATGGCCATTATCCAGCCGGAGTAATTTTTTATAAACAGTGGAGTTTTCCTGGTCGGTTTAATAAGATTCTGCAGCAAAGTGCCGGGAACAGCCAGAGAACAGACGCTGCACCATGTTCTGGCAAGAAAGAAAAAAGAAAAGAACATGAGCGGCCAGCCAATAAACCAACCCAGAGTCAAACCCGCATTAGACTCAGGGTTGTTCGGCCCCAGAAAAAGAAACAGGACGGTTATTAACAGTATGACACCTACAAATATCTGTGGAACCCTGGGAAAAACCCAGCTTTTCAGAAATCTGTTAATCCAGTCAATCCGCAGAATATTATATTCCCACTTCCCTTCTGTTTTCGGCAACCCAAGAAGAATCTGCTCGGGGAGAATTTCATCATCCCGGGCAAGCATTACCGCCCGGCGGATAACACTGGACAGCTCCGTCAAATTACCGGGCCAGTCATAATTCATGAAAATACCAAGTGTCTCCGAGCTGATCTTATGTATCCTCTTTCCATATTCTTTACTGAAACGGCTCAGATAATGGGAAACCAGACGCGGAAGATCTTCTTTATGGTCACGCAGGGCGGGCACTTCAAAATGCTGCTTTTCAAAAAAAATGAGTAGTGACGGCAGAACCTTGCCGGTACTTTTAAGATGATCAGTGGAGTGGTCACAGATAAAAACAACTCTTGACTGCATCGCCATCCGGCGCCCACTATCAATATGGTTGTACGTACTGCTCTTTAGAATCTTAACCAGTTTTTCCTGCAACTCTTCTTTCATCAACTGGACATGAGTAAAAACCAGGGTGCCACCGGAAGTCTGTTCGAAAAGTCCGGCCTGCCTGGCCTGAGCGAATGGGAATCCACTCTGTTCCGTGCCAAAAAGCTTCCTCTCCAACCGCATCGGCTCATATTCCCGCAGATCAACTTCCAGGAACTGGCCACCCGATCGATCACTCTGCAGATGTATCTGCCTGGCAATTATCGATTTTCCGGTTCCCGATTCTCCGGTCAGCATAAACGGTTCATTATTGGCAGCAAAAGAATCGATCACAGCTTGAGTTTTTTTCGCTGTTTTTGATTCCCTGATATCACTATCCTTCCGACGCATCAGCCGCCTTAAACGAAGGGCAGACCCTGTTTTATCTTTAAAAAGGATAACATCTTCTGCAGCAGAGCTTCCATTATTATAACTTTGCCCGTCGTTCGTGTCTGCCTGATCCAGAAAAGCAACGCGCAGCCTCTCGGCCAGTGCTGCATCCAGCTGTTTGTGAATTTTTGGGTTTGAAAGAATGGCAATTCTGAAATAACGCTTATCAAAACAGATAACAACAAGATCGCAGAGGGCACGTACAGCAAGAGACCGAGGTTTTGAAGTAAGGATTCCGGTCTCGCCAAAATGGCCACCAACACCTATCCTGCCAACAATTTTTGTTACACCATCGTCTCGACCAAGAACAAGTTCAGCTTCCCCCGTTGCAATAACATAGAAAACCTCACTGGCATCTCCCTGCCTGTACACATACTGTCCTTCAGGCAGGATCTGAACCCGGGCCACCGCTGCAAACGAGGCCAGCTCTGCATCAGTTATATCCCTGAACAACAAGGAACGCCGAAGATTCTCTGCTATGGTTTCTCTTTTCATTTTTCTCTACACAGCCAACTCTACAGTCACAACCGCAAATGCTGCTCCACCATGGCGGCCAGCAGTGGAGCCACGCTATACACATCCAGCATCTCACCGCTTTCCCTGCCCGGATAGGTATCAGAGCCCATTATTTTTATAAGAGGCCCTTGCTCGAATCTTTCCATGGAATTTCCTGCAAGTACCAAGTGGGTCGCATGGGCCACAACATCTTTTGCACCGGCCTCAAGACATCTGTTTGCCGTCTGAATAATGGAGCCACCGGTTCGGATCATATCATCACAGATAATTGCAGTCTTCCCTTTAACAACGCTGGAAACCTGACCAACAATAGTTTTATCAGTGTCAAACCGATCTTTGTCGGCTGCTGTATGGGGACAATTCAAAAGACTTGCCAGCCGAGCCACCCGCTTGGAAAAACCATAATCCGGAGAAACAAGAACATAATCTGTTAAGCCGCTCTGCTTTATCCTGTCAACAACAAGCGAATCACCCCAGATATGTTTCGTTTGTATCTCGCCACCATGAGCATGCAACACAGCCTCCGAATGCAAATCCACAAATGCAACAAAATGAGGTCTGGCTCTATATATCTGCCTCGTCCGGGTGATGCCTTTCGGAATTTCATGGGAGTTTGGTTTGGCACGTTCCATGGTTGAATATCCCAGAAAAGGAATAATGACTGTAATTGTGGCTGCATTCCAGTATCTCCCACCGGAGATAAGATCCAGTAACTCCTGATGAGCACTGTCATTATGCGTTACAGCAAGAATAACAAGATCCTTACCGGACAGGGATTCAGGAAAGGCGTGATAGCACTCACCATCGGCAAAACATTTACGGATCACTTCCGTAAACTGCACTTTGAGCTGCGCCGCTACCTTGTGTGCTAATGGTGTCGACGCCTCATTGGCTATCAGAATAACATTGTCTTTTTTCATGACATTCATTCCTGTCCTGGAAAACCGGTTTATCTTTATTGTCTTTATAATGCAGCCACAATAGCATCGCCCATTTCTGCTGTTCCCACGGCAGGGCTGTTATCTGTGATAAGATCAGCTGTAAGAATCCCTTTGCCGAGGGTGGCAGCAACACCATTTTCTATCGCATCAGCTGGGGTATCGAGTTTAAAACTATAGCGCAGCATCATTGCCGCAGACAGTATTTCGGCAATGGGATTGGCAATACCTTTTCCCGCAATGTCCGGCGCAGACCCACCGGCTGGTTCAAAGAGACCAAATTTTTCACTGTTAAGAGATGCTGATGCCAGCAATCCCATGGAGCCGGTCAGCATTGCAGCTTCATCAGAGATGATATCACCGAACATATTTCCACACAACATAACATCAAACTGATGGGGATCGCGCACAAGCTGCATGGTGGCGTTGTCCACATAGATATGATTCAACTCAACATCTGGATATTCTTTGGCTATCTCAACCACCACCTGACGCCAAAGTACCATTGTGGTTAATACATTTGCTTTATCAACAGATGTCACGCGGCCCTTTCGCAACCGCGCCGCCTCAAAGGCCATTCTGGCTATCCTTTGTATCTCAGAACGTTTATATCCCATAGTGTCAAAGGCCCGTTCATCATCTCCTTCACCTTCTCTTCCCTTTGGCGTACCAAAATAAATACCGGAAGTGAGTTCACGCACACAGAGAATATCGAATCCATCGCCAATAATATCCGGTCGCAGGGGGCATGCTGCTGTTAGCGACTTAAAAACCTTTGCCGGACGAAAATTACAAAACAGATCAAAATGCTTGCGAAGCGGTAGAAGTGCAGCCCGCTCCGGCTGTTTTTCCGGCGGCAAACTTTCCCATTTCGGTCCACCCACCGAACCAAAGAGAACAGCATCACTTTTTTCACAGAGTTCAAGAGTCGAAGCAGGCAGGGCCTCACCATGATTATCTATGGCAATGCCTCCAACATCGGCATATTCATACGAAAGTTCAAAGGAGAATTTTTTCTGGACCGCATCAAGTACTTTAATCGCCTCTTTCATCACTTCTGGACCGATTCCATCACCTGGTAACACTGCAACTTTCTTCATTTTTTATATACCTTCCTTTGAGTTATTTATAATCAAAAAACAAAAGACTCCTCTGGCCACCGGAAAACGGCAGAGTGTATTCTTCAACTCTCCCCAGAACAAACGGCAACCCAGACATCTCGACTTCTGCAATTTCCTTTTTCCAGCGTGGCCCCTTCATGCAGACAACTTGAGCTTTGGAAGGTGAAAATCGTTTCACCATTGTAAGAAAATCACAAAGCTCTGCCACCGCCCGACAAGTTATATGGCTCAACTCCAAATTTGAATCGAGCGCACTTTCATCTTCTATCCGACATTCAAGCACCTGAACATCTTTCAACTGAAGCACACGAATAATATGCTTCAAAAAAGAAACCCTTTTTTGTCGAGGCTCAACAAGAGTAACAATCATTTCTGGCAGGGCAATTTTACAGACCAGCCCGGGAAACCCGGCACCCGACCCGATATCCAGCAAATGGATACCACTCTTTGCAAAGATCGGCAACAGAGCCAGCGAATCAAGAAAATGATTCTCCACCAGATCATCGTCACCGGTGCGTTTGGCGACAAGGTTGACCTTTTTATTCCATTTTTTCAGCTCTAAAAAATAGAGAAAGAGCCGGTCGTACGCATCACCCTCAATCTCAATACCAAAACGATCAAGACCATCAGCCAGCAGAGTGTGAAAATGGGTCTTCATCTGTCCAGTCGAACCGCAACCGATGCGGCATGGCCATCCAGTCCCTCCAGACGAGCCAGCCGCATAATATGTTCTCCGTCCGTATTCAATGCCTCTTTTGAATAATTTATGATGGAACATTTCTTTAGAAACGTTTCCACCCCTAAGGCCGAGGCAAACCTGGCCGTACCCATCGTTGGTAACACATGGTTTGGGCCGGCAAAATAATCGCCTGCTGCCTCCGGAGTATGATTGCCTAAAAAGATTGCCCCGGCATGACGAATATGGGGAAGTTGCGCCCAGGGGTCAGCAATCAGCAACTCAAGATGTTCGATAGCAATCATATTTGCAAGCTCCACAGCTTCCTGAGTATCTTCCACTACCAGTATAACGCCCCGATCCCGCAGTGCTGTCCGTGCGATTTCTTCCCGGCCCAGCAGTACCAGTTGACGCTCAAGCTCTGTCAATACTTCGGCTGCCAGCGGTGCATATGTCGTAACCAGTATAGCAAGAGCCAGTGGATCATGCTCTGCCTGGGCCAGCATATCTGCCGCAATATGTTCTGCTTTTGCAGTTTTGTCGGCAATAATCAAGACCTCGGAAGGCCCGGCAATCATATCGATGCGCACCATCCCGGCCACCATTCTTTTTGCCTCGGTAACAAACTGGTTCCCCGGGCCGACGATAACATCAACTTTGGGTATAATTTCCGTGCCATAAGCAAGAGCTGCAATGGCCCAGGCAGAACCAGCCTTATAAATTTCAGAAATACCAATTTCCTGGGCGGCCACCAGAAGGTGGGGACTCACCTTGCCATCTTTGCCGGGAGGTGTAACCATCACCCTCTGATGCACTCCGGCAATACCAGCCGGAATACCATTCATTAAAACAGAAGAGACAAGTGGTGTTTTTCCACCCTGACCGCCAGGTACATACAATCCAGCCGAATCAACAGGTCGAACCATTCTACCAACAATAGTTCCATCTTCTCTGGTCTGAAACCAGGAATCCTCCATCTCGCGCTCATGGAAACTCTGCACCCGTTCAATGGCCCTGCTAAGACTATCCAGAAACTTTTCGTCCACCTGAACATACGCCTCCCGCATCTCTTCAGCGCTTACCTGCAACTGCGCAAGTGTGAGATCCGGTGCATCAAATTTCCTGCTATATTCCAGTACTGCTGCATCCTTATTATCTTTTACCGCCTGAATTATCTCTTTAACCGTCGCACTGCAATCAGCATCGGCATCCTGCAATCGTGCAAGAAGACCAGCCACAATTTTTTCGCCTTCTGGACTGGTTGAAGTAACAGGTGAAATCAACATATTTTTCCTCATTATCTGTGCATCAAAGGTACCTGGTAAAATCAGGATCGCACTATACGCTATTTACAATAAATTATAAAGATATGTGACCCACTATCCCTCAAATTTTCACAACTTATTTTCTGTGAATCGGGGTTATTATTTACATCTTTAAAAATTTACTCTATCTTCAGGGAGGTAGCGTACTGTTTTTATAAGTAGCTACCTTATAGATGTGCATTAAATATACTTGAGTATCTGCCGGAGAGAAGAATGGGTTTTGAACCAAAATGGATTGCCTGGGAAATAACAAGGCGCTGTAACCTGAAATGTGTACACTGCCGTTCATCATCAGAGATTGAGGCCAAAGAACACCCCGATTTTACCCTCGATGAGGCAAAATCGATAATGGATGACATCGCAAGTTATGCAAGCCCTGTACTCGTTCTGTCCGGCGGCGAACCACTTCTGCGAAAAGATGTTTTTGAAATTGCCAAATATGGAACGGACAAAGGCTTTCGCATGTGCCTGGCCACCAACGGCACCCTGGTCACTGAAGAAATTTGTGAAAAGATCAAAGGTGCCGAAATGAAAATGGTCTCCCTCAGTCTCGATGGCTCCAATGCTGAAACCCACGACAATTTTCGCAATGAAGCTGGAGCATTTGAAGGCACCATGAATGCCATCAAACTCTTTAATAAACACAAGATACCATTTCTTATAAACTCATCATTTACCATCCGTAATCGCGCGGAAATCCCCGAAATTTACCGGCTGGTAAAGTCCCTTGGCGCCACAGCCTGGTATATGTTCATGATCGTCCCGACCGGCCGCGGCGAGGATATCATGGAAGAACTGATCCCCGAAAAGGTTTACGACGAAATTCTTGAGTGGCATTATGAAACGGAACAAAAGGAGGACGAACTCCTTATGCGACCAACCTGTGCCCCCCATTACTACCGGATTGTCCGTCAAAAGGCCTTGAAGGAAGGGGAAAAGTACAAACACAGGAGTCTTAAATTCTCCACCGGCGGCTCCAAGGGTTGCCTTGCCGGCCAGCTTATCTGCCTGATTGATGTCGATGGTGAAGTCCAACCATGCAGCTATTTTGCTAAATCCGCCGGAAATATCAAAAAGACCGCCTTTAAAAAAATCTGGGAAGAGTCTGAACTCTTTCTTAACCTCCGTGATTTTAAAAGCTATAAAGGCAGCTGCGGACTTTGTGAATACAACAGTGTCTGCGGAGGCTGCCGGGCCAGGGCGTATGCAATGACCGGAGATTATTTGGCCCAGGAACCTTTTTGCAGCTACATACCCAAAAAAGCAGCCACAAAAAAATAATTTTATAAAGGAAACTATGAACGACACCTTTCTCAAAGCATGCCGTGGTGAAAAAAC
>Ga0256845_1003726_pt1 | contig 10154 bp, 11 predicted proteins | sample RiftiametaG_FD_189101 | JGI IMG/M metagenome (GOLD analysis project Ga0256845, IMG submission 189101) | Tube worm associated microbial communities from hydrothermal vent at the East Pacific Rise, Pacific Ocean - Riftia | ecosystem: Host-associated > Annelida > Integument > Unclassified ... | reverse complement strand
AAGTAACAATTAGTGACAAAACAACAATTTAACAATATTTATAAAAAAAAAGCCCCGTACGGTATTACCAAAAGTACTGATAAAATAAGTGTGCTTATCCAAAACGAAATAAGAAGTTTTTTATTATTTAAAGGAGCAATAAAATATCTTGAAATAATATAAATAGGAATAAAAGACTGATTTTATCATAAGTTCCTCTGCGCAGATTTCACTTGGCCCACATCTTTTAACGGCCACCCGAAGTAATTTGTTGACTCCTAGGAATGCCATTACCGTCTTAATCCCAATCACTAAATAGATCATTATTGGAACCTCCCCCCCCTTTTCATGATGAGGAACAATTATCCAACTAAGGGATCTACAATGTGAAACAATTTAGGTACATTATTTATGCCGCTTTGGTTTATATCGAGGATTTAAGTCTTTTTCTTTCTCTCTTGGCTCATATTGATTCGAAACTGATACCATTTAAGAACCGTACCAACCCACCTCAACCCCTAAACATCAACCCAGTTAACCGAACCCCTTTGAACAAATCCATAAAAATTAATCCCTCCTTCTTCATCAAAGGGATCGCGATTCATCCAGCGTTCAATGGCGGGGTTATAGAACCTGTATCCATAATAACTCAGCCCAAGCTGCCCATATAGAGTCGCCCATCTTTTATTACTTTTCCGCTTCTTCTAAATCAATTTTAACAAGATTTCGTTCTTTCTCGTCATTTCTTACTTGATACAACTCAATGAAATTCTTTCCAGCAAGCGTTTTTACGATACATTTAGCATCTTGAATTTCGATTTTACTTTTACACTGAGCGAACCTATACTTGCTGAGAATTTTCCTTGCTATCTCAGTAGATTCTTTCTCTTTTCTCCACTTAGTTAATACATAATATTGCGAGAAGTAGTATGTATAAAGATAGAAAAACTCCACAAGTTGTTCAAAACTAGCGGCTCTAGATGCTTTATATAATTCACAAGTATTATCAGGACAAAACTCTATTAAATAGCCATTGTTTTTCTCTACTCTAATGCTATTTGAAAAATAGTATTCAACACCATTTAGCACTTCTGCATATTGTCCGTTTACAGTTGAGCAGAAAAAGAGAGTGCAACACGTTATTAAGAATAAATATTTTAATGATGTTAACATTTTAATGCAACAAAGATCTTCACAGCAACAGAAACAGTTGCTGAAGCAGGCTTATTATAATGGAATAACCCCCAAGAAGCAAAAAAGTTAACGGGATCATTTTGGACAAGCCCATAAAGATTATTCCCTCCTTCTTCACCCAGGGGATCGCGATTCATCCAGCGTTCAATGGCGGGGTTGTAAAGCCTGTAGCCATAATAATTCAGCCCAAGCTTCCCATCATAACGTTTGGTGGAAAACCTGAAAGGTTGATTAACTGTACCATTTTCAGCCACAAAATTTCCAAAGCTACTATACCGGTATTGCCCCCCCCTCTCCTCTCTCTTTTTTCATATGACCCCGATGGAGACAATTGGGAATGATCACTAACAACTGGAATTTCAACAATTGCAATTAGATCGGATTGAGTAACCAAGAAGGAGAGAGTCTCTTGATTAGTTAGTGCCCGTCCAAAAACGGCCTTTTTCTCCTGACTCCTCGTTGCTGTGAAAATTTTATCCTCGGAATATCACATATATGCCTGTGGTAAAATTTTCTTCACGCCTTGATTCAGAACAAAAATGCTCCTTTCTGGACAGACACTAGTTAAAGAAATGGGCACTCCTACATTTTCATTTGCAGCGCAAAAACCAGATAGGCTAACAACCATCACTATCAAATTTAACACGAAAATTTGTTTAACCATAATTACGTTCGATTATTTAAATTTTCAGGTATAGATAGTAATTATATCGGATCATTTCCGTCTGCCCCATCTAAACTATCACGCTTCTCAAAAAGACTAAAATATATCTATAACCAGTGTGAACCTTATATAATATTCAAATACATTAATATTCCACTCGCTAGTATATCTATATATTCTTATTACTTCTAAGAAATATAACAATAATGCCATATATAGTACTAAATCAACAATACAGCACCTACTTTATTAATTACCAATGATTTCCTATTAAATCTGTATCAATAGAAGGATATTCAGGTTGAATATTGGTATAATTCTCTACTACATTATCCACCATTGTAAAAACAGGCCCTTCACATAAAAACCCGATTGTATCTTCAATACCTTCGAGAATAACAGTATAATATTGAGGACTGAAATTATAATTTCCTCTACGCTTGATTTCTTTTTTAGTAACTTCAGCCCAATCAGATTTCGCTACTACATCCATTATAATTTTTCGGTCTGATTTTACGCCTCTTTTTCTCACTATAAACTGAGCGTATTTTGAACTATAAAGAAAAAGAGAAACTGTAACATCCTTTCTTGTATATCCCTTGGGTAACGTAATCCAAACCGGAAGGCGAGAATTGTCTGCCAGCAAAAAAGCTGATTCAATAAAACCGTATATTGGATGACACGATCAAACAATTACAATAAATCAACACATTTTCTGGTTGAGTTTTCACGGACAATTGCACTTTTTTACCACTGAATTTAACTTTAAAATTAATATAGTCCTTTAATGGCGTACCATCTTCAGTTATCTCGCAAATCAATTTTCCACCAAAATCATTGTAAAACAGGATGGTTATACCGGCAACAGTTTTTTCAATCTTCTATTACAGACGGTCGGCCATTGTTATCACAATTATTTTCGGCTACAAAAATCCATATTCGATTCTTTAGTTTTTTCCTTTCCAACGACCGGAATGCTTTGACAAAATAATAACTTTAGCGTAATGAATACGACAGAGTAGGCAACATTAAATTTTTTACCATTGACTCCTTTTATTGAAAAAACTTTATGGAAAACAATCGTATCAAAGATCTTATGGTTCCCATTTCCGAATACGCAACAGTTGTCGTTGGAACCTCTCTTATTGACGCCATTCACGCTCTAGATCATGCACAGGAAAATTATACAACCAATAAATACCAGCATCTCGCAATTCTCGTTTTAAATGAGGATGGCGATGTTGTGGGTAAAATATCCCAACTCAGGGCATTAAAAGCCATTGAACCTGATTTTGATTTTACAGCTGAAATCGAGAAGTTAAAAAAGTTTCACTTCAGTGAGGCATATATTTCGCAACTTCGTGACAGTTACAGATCACAGGGACAGATTATAGAACCGCACACCCTAAAAGAAGCGGGCCAGAAAAAAGTTGAAGCATTCATGCAAACCTTATCGCCCGGTGAATATATTTCAGAAGATAGCAACCTTGACATGGCTATCCATAAACTGGTTTCCGGGACACACCTTTCCCTGTTGGTCACCCGTGATAAAAAAATTGTAGGTGTCCTTAGAATAGCGGATGTTTTCACTGCTGTTTTTCGCGAAATGAAAAACCTCCGCGCATAATCAGTAACAATCATTCTTTACCCCCGATAATTGAAAAAAATCGGACTGATTTCTACGTTATTACTATCCCACACACTATGAAAGAATTAGAAAAACTATATGATCGAATTGTTCAGAGGGTAAATATCAACCTGAGAGAATTGGACTTTGATGTCTGCCCCTTCGCCCAGGAACTTATTCCACCTGACCAGATGAGCAAATTCTATGCCTTTTACGGCATAACCCCGGATCACCCACTGGATCTTCACTTCGAACATTCCGCACTTGCAGGAAGTTACTTCCTCGGTAAATGTCTGGTTAAAAATTCGCTCCTTTATAAAAGTGATATCCGTGGCGATGAATTAAAACGTGAGGGCCAGAGCATTGTCTTTGATGACTTTTCGATAACCCTGGATAACGATGAACGCATTATAATTGAGGATTCGGCCCTTGTAAAAACCCTGGTGCATAATTTTTCCCATGACCCGGAAGCACCTGAAAAGTTTTTTATTAAAAACACACTCGCCATGGATTACTCAAATATCCACGGTTCCCCGTCCGACGGATGCTTTCTCGGCCCTTTTGCCACAGTCGATCTGACAACCATGCGTGACTGTGCCATTGGCGAATACTCCTATATCCAGGCAGGAGAAGTATCTCACTTAAAGGTTAACCCGGGAACCATCTGGGTTCAAAGCCCTGGCAATTTCAATTTTCTTTATAAATATCCGCAGGAAATACTCAAACAATATATATCACTTTCCCCGAACAAAGTACCCTGGGGGATCCTTATAGATTTTATCAACGAACGAAAAGAACAATTCCAACGGGTCTTTGATTTTGTTAATCTGGATGCCATAGAATCGATACCCGCAACAGCGTCTCTGGATCGTTACGCGGTCGTCCTTCCCAAAATGAAAATAGGTGACAACGTTCTTGTCTCTCAAAGGGCCTATCTCGAAAACTCGGTGATGGGTAAAGGCGCAAATGCACAGGAAAACTGTTTTATCATTAACTCCAATCTGGAAGGATTCAATGTCTCCGCACATGGAGCAAAAATTATTGAATCAGACCTGGGCCTACAGGTCTTTGTCGGTTTTAACAGTTTTCTTTTTGGTAAAAAGGCGAGCAGATTGAAGGTGGGAAAAGGATGTGTCATCATGCCACACACCATAATTGACATTGAGACACCACTTGAAATACCAGAGAATCACCTTGTTTGGGGCTTAATACGCAACAAGGACGAACTTAAAAACAACAGTTTGTCACTTGAACAAATGAACAGCATCACATCTTTTATAACCATGGGCAATATGCATTTCGAAGGCTCCGGCAAACTTTTTGTCCAGACGTTCAAAGATCGTATCCACCATATTCTCGAAGCCAACGGTGCCTTTTTTGAAAACGACCAGAACGAAGGTCACGCCCAGCGCAACCAGAATCTTTCCCTGAACACCATTCAGCCATTCCAATTTGGGAAAAAGGAAGGTATGTACCCAACTATACGGATCCTGCCATAATGTAACATCCTACGGATTTCGACATCCTCTCTCTTGCAGAAGAAACAGCCAGCGCAGACAAACTGCAGGTAAGTACCTTGGACATATCTGTCTATTTTTATGGTTAAATACCCTTCTTCATTTTCTTGTATTTTTGAAAGTAATTATGGAGCAAGGCACTAAAATTGTTGACGGCAGACGGCTAAAACCATATAGTCATATTATGATGTGTTGGTGCGTTTTATCCTCTTTTCACGTACTTTTCTACCATTGTAGATCAGCGTTGACTCATAATTACACATTCCAAAATACATTCTCTGGTTTCTTATTAATTTTACCCCTCAAAGGGGTACTAAAAAAAGTAACAGAAATTCAGAAGCAAGGTTCCAATGGCAACTTCTTCCTCCAAAAAAACCAAGCGCAATAATCTCCTAAGATTGCGACCAGTTTTAAGGTGGATAACCAGACTCCGCAGTTCGCCAAAAGCAATTGCCGGAGGTCTTGGACTTGGTACATTTATCGCCTTCACACCAACCGTCGGTGTCCAACTTATACTCGCTGTTATAGTCGCTACTTTTTTTAACTTAAACAGGCCAGCAGCCATGGTTCCGGTCTGGATCACAAATCCGCTAACTATTGCCCCCATCTATACCTTCAATTACTGGCTTGGCAGCACACTATGCGATGGACCACCACTCTCGGATGTCTCAGGGCTGTTTATCGATATTGGCCGAACAATGGCACGCCTCGAATTCTGGGAAATTAAAGAGCAATTTCTGGCCATACTGCATATGGGAAAAGATATACTTCTCCCCCTGCTTGCCGGCAGTATAATTGTTGGTATCATTACCGGTCTGGTTGTTTATATTTTTTCCCTCAATATGCTCTCAATTCTTTTCAATCGAAGGGCTGGTAAAAGACTTTTAAACAAAAGAAAACAAAAATAGACCACACTCCTTTTATGGTACAATATTCCTGCAACCATAGTTTAAAAAATCAAATACGTGCCAATCTTGAGAAATCAGAAAGAATACAGATAAACGGCGACAATCTTCGCCGGGCGGCGGTGGCCGTCACGATAGTCGACTACAGAGGAGAGGGCGGAGTTTCAGGCCTCCTTCCTGTGGCCGATAATGATGCAGCCCTGATCCTGACCAGACGATCATTACATCTGAAAAATCATGCGGGACAATGGGCATTGCCAGGAGGAAGCAGAGATACAGGGGAAAATCCAGGGCAGACCGCCATTCGGGAGCTGAGCGAAGAAGTCGGACTTTTTCTACCCAATAAAAACATTCTTGGGTATCTCGACGACTTCATCACCCGTTCCGGTTTTCACATTACCCCTGTCATTATCTGGGCAGGTACCACTGTTGACCTGAACCCCGATCCAGCGGAAGTGGCATCAATACATAGAATACCCTGTCGAGAACTGCTACGCGATGATGCACCTGTTCTCGAAAAAACAGACGACCCGAAACATCCAATCCTCTTTATGCCAATTGGCACTTCCTGGATCGCCACACCAACCGCAGCAATATTGTATCAGTTTCGGGAAGTTGCCCTTATGGGATGCCAGACTCGGGTGGCCCATTTTGAACAACCCTATTTTGCCTGGAAGTAGTTTGCCACTTCGCAAAAGTTCTCAGTTCAGGACACAAGTTTGTTCAACCGCTGTTCCAATTCCTGCGCAGGAACCGCCCCCACAACCTGATCGACCTGTTGACCATTCTTAAAAAAGATCAGGGTCGGTACACCTCTGATCTGAAAACGACCGGCACTCATCTGATGGCGACTGGTATCAAGTTTACAGATAACAACTCTGCCCGCATATCGACCGGCCAACTGATCAATGATCGGAGCCAGAGAACGGCAGGGGCCACAGGTGGGCGAATAAAAATCCACCAGTACCGGCAGAGAAGAGTTGTTTACGATCTCCTGAAAATTCTGATCGTCAAGCTCAACAACGTCTGCCGGGGCAGGCAGGCGATTGCCGCATTTACCACATTTTGCGGTAAGATGCCGCTTATTTTCCGCAACTCTATTTTTGGCCCCACATCCAGGACAGGCAACCAGTGTACTCATTGTCTACCTCCAAAATTTCCACATCAACGAAGTATTGGGCATAAAATGCTTGCTTGCACTCAGAACCTTTGCAAATGCTCTTTTCGTATTCGCACTGTCATTTCACATTTGTTACAATCAAAATCCAAAACATACTCACCGGTATTATCGGTGAGGGTTAAAGGCTCAACCAGTTCAGTCTGATCTCTTCCTATTTTTTGACACACTCCAAGTTGTGCTTTGATACAATATCGAGTGGTCATCAAGGCACAGCCATCAGCACTTTCCCGGGAAAGAGATTGCCTGTCAATCTGCAGGATGCCATGACGACGGTAAAACCGTTCAGCTTTACCATTTAATATATTATCACGATAATCCACATTTTTGCCAGGCCAGGGGAAATCATTTACACTGATTTTTACCTGCCCCACGCGGTAGCGCTGCAACCGATTATACAGATGGTTCTCCAGTCCCCTGCGCCGCAATTCATTAAACAATGCCGCAGGGAAAAAACTTTTAGAGTCAAGATCCACATTGATACTTTGAACAGTAAAAATCGTTCCACCACTCTTCCCGAGTTGTCTTGCTGCAGTCATTGCCGCTGCACCAGCCTGTCTGGCCACAGTTTTTTCAGCCCTTATCTCCACCTTGGATTCTACTTCATCTTCATCGATCAAGGTTAATCGCAAACCGTCATCTGTTTCATGAAGATGCATTTGAACAGACAGATATCGACACAATATACTCCTGTTGAGCAGTTTTGAAAAAGCAGTATCCCTGTTGCGATACACCATCGTTTTTATGGTGAAATCAGGTAACTCTCTTGGAAAAATCTTTCCACCCTCAACACGGTTGACTTGTATTCCCCGCAAACCTTTGCCAGAGGCATAAAAACAGAGCCCATCTCCATTATGAATAACCTCTTTGGTTGCAATGGTAAAAAACTTCTTTTTCTTATCAATAGAGAGAACCCTGCCAAGTTTCTGGCCAATGGACTGCGTAGAATCAATTGCTCCAACAATATTTCTCTTTCGTGTGAGAAAATAATCTGTCGTACCACGATTAAACGAACGACTGACATCGGGAATAAAATCAAATCGACAACTCCCGGAGGAAGAACGCTGCAGATGAGATTTTTCCACAAGAATTTTATCGAGGGCCAACCGATAAAACGCTGTAACATTCTTGACATAGTTTTCATTTTTTAGGCGTCCTTCAATCTTAAAAGAGCTGATCCCCGCATCAATAAGCGCTTCAAGATGGGCTGAAAGATTAAGATCTTTAAGACTCAGCAGATGGCGATCCCTTTCAAGGATCTTCCCAAGACCATCTTTAAGGGTATATTTATGCCTGCAGAACTGAGCACACTGGCCCCTGTTTGCGCTTCGCCCTGCTACCAGTTCACTTATATAACACTGGCCACTGTAGGAAACACAGAGGGCACCATGGATAAAAAATTCCAGAGGAATCTCTGTGGCCAGACGAATTTTCCCGATTGCGTCAAGATCCAGTTCTCTTGCCAGCACGACCTGTTGAAAACCGACATTTTCAAGGAATTGTATCTTTTCAATTGTTCTGTTATTGAGCTGGGTAGAGGCATGGAGAGGAATAGGCGGTAGATCACATTCAAGAAGCCCCATATCCTGAATAATAAGAGCATCAATTCCAATTTGATGCATTTGATGGGTCAACTTTACGACCCGTTCAAGCTCATGGTCTGTAAAAATGGTATTGAGCGCAACATAAACCCTGGCATCAAACTGATGGGCATAGGTGACCAGTTTGTCAATATCTTCCAGGCTGTTCGCGGCGGCGACCCGTGCACTAAATTCGGGGCCACCGATATACACCGCATCTGCACCATGATTAATAGCTGCAAAACCGCAGGAAAGGTCTCTGGCTGGTGCCAATAGTTCGAGTTTTTGAGTCACTAATAACTACCCCGCAGGTAAGCGACAGACTCCGAGGGGATACTCAGTTTGGAAAGAAAGTGCTAAAAAGAAAGTATCTGGAACCCGTCATTAACATACTGTTCAATGGAAGGGTGTCCCTGCATATCTCCAACAATATTCAATCCCTGCCTTTCCGCCTCCTCCAGAGTCCCCATCTTCTGGGAACAAGCCTTGCAGATACAAGTCAAAAGATCTTTTTCGCGAATTTTGGCATAAAGATTGGAAAAAGGCTTACCGTCCTCTGCCAATTCGGTAATCAGGCGCGTGGCGGCTCCCTCAATTATCAGCTTCACGTCATGCCCTTTTTCATGTAAATCAAGGGCGTACAACATGACATGGGCAAAACAAGTCAACTCACCATTATATGCCAACAGTGTGATTTTTTTCATTTTTCCCCTCTATGTGGTTTTTTGCCATTGCAGTTCGATGAGTTTTCTGAGTTCCTGAAGAACATTTTAGCCCATCGCTCCGCCTGCCGGGTAACAAACAGATTATATTATAACGCCCTGCCCCTGGTGGGGCACGACAACATCAAAACCTTCACCACGAAGATATTCTGCAAACCCAAGGCTCTGTTCCTCTTCACCATGTACCAGAGCGATTTTTTTAATATTCAGATTGGACTCTTTTAATACCTTTGTCAATTCGTTCCGATCACCATGTGCACTGAAACCACCAAGAGTCTTTACTCGCGCTTTTAACGGGTAATCCTTGTTGTAAAAACGAACAACAGGCGGAGCTCCCTGCCGACCACCCACGGCAAATTTTTCACCCTTTTCCTGCAACTGCCTGCCGAAGGTATTTTGCCCCATGTAACCAACAATCAACACTGTATTTCTTTCGTCATGAATTTTATGCCTGAGATGATGGAGAATACGTCCGCCCTCACACATGCCTGAGCCAGCAAGAACTATATGAGACTTGGCGTCACGGTTCAACGCCATTGACTCTTCCACACTCTGAACAAATTTCAACTGTGCAAAATCAAAGGGATTGATACCTTTGCGCAGAAATGCCGCATGGGTTTCTTCATCGTATGTTTCAGGATGCTCTCCAAAAACATGGGTGATTTTTGTGGCCAAAGGACTGTCAACCCAGACCGGCATTGGCGGAATATCGCCCTCGAGATACAACTCATGCAGGAAATAAATCAACTCTTGGGTACGACCGTAGGAAAACGATGGAATAATCAGAGA
>Ga0256845_1003725_pt1 | contig 10158 bp, 6 predicted proteins | sample RiftiametaG_FD_189101 | JGI IMG/M metagenome (GOLD analysis project Ga0256845, IMG submission 189101) | Tube worm associated microbial communities from hydrothermal vent at the East Pacific Rise, Pacific Ocean - Riftia | ecosystem: Host-associated > Annelida > Integument > Unclassified ... | reverse complement strand
GTGGGCGGCTCCGGGAACGAGTCATGATAATCATTCAGAAAAAGGAGCGATCCATAGCATACAAGAGCACAGAGGAGTATGAGGAGAAATGTCACGCTATTCAGTCGGGAACAGCGGCCAATTCGGACACCCCATTTCAAACCGAGCCCTAATATAATGGCAAGAACGATCGGCGGGATCAGGATCAGGTAATAATGTACCAGATGTTTCATCAAACCATGGGCTGCTACACTTCCAAGACTGCCAAAGATTGTCCCCATTATAAGCATGACAATCCACGCCAAGATTCCACATTTTCCAGAATTTTTGATATTTCGTGTCATAAAATTTTTCAGTACTCAGTATTTCAATACTCAGTATTCAGTACTCAGTATTCAGGAATTGTCTGAATTACTGGTTCCTGAATACTGAGTATTGAATCACTGCCGTTCGCCATAATGAGAAAGCTCCATCGAAAACGTGGCTCTCCCCTGACTGAGAGAGCGTAAATCAGTGGTATATCCAAACATTGTTGACAAGGGCATGTAGGCCCGAATAATATCCAGGCCGTCTTCTGACTCCAGCTTAAATATTTTCCCATGCCGCGAATTAAGGTCTTCAATAATATCACCGGTGTGCTTCTTTGGAGTCATGACTTCGACATCCATAATCGGTTCAAGCAGGATCGGCTCAGCCTGACGACAGCCATCATTAAAGGCTTTGACCGCCGCAACAGCAAACGCCATGTCAGAAGAGCGTTGTTCGTGGAATGCGCCGTCAATAAGCGCGACTTTCACGTCAACGACAGGATACCCGGCCAGCACGCCACTTCCCAGCGTGTCGTTCAACGCCTGTTCAATAATCTGAACATACTGTTTTGGGATGCGCGATGCCTCAACCTCATTGATAAATTCAAACCCCTCGCCACGAACCTGGGGGCCAATGCGCAGGCAGACCCGGGCATAATGCTCCCGGCCTCCGGTCTGTCGATCAAAGGTACTTTCAGCCTCGACCTCTTGCGTCACCGTTTCCTTGAGGGCGACTTGCGGTTTTCCAATTTTGGCGTGCAAATGCCTTTCACGCATCAAGCGGTCGACAATGACCTCAAGATGCAGTTCTCCCATGCCGGAAATGATGGTCTGTCCCGTTTCGTCGGATTTTTTGACATGGAAGGTCGGGTCTTCTCTCATAAGCTGTTGAAGGGCATCATCAAGATTTTTTTGATCAGCCTGAGAGCGCGGCTCGATCGCGACAAAGATCACAGCTTCCGGAGCCGGGATCGTTTTAAGAATAAGAGGAAACCCCTGGTGACACAGCGTATCCCCAGTGACAGTGTCTTTTAAGCCGATAACGCCGACAATATCTCCGGCAAAGGCTCGTTCGATTTGCGTGACCTTGTTGGCATGAAGCTGTAAGATTCGCAAGACACGTTCGCGTTTGCCTTTGGTCGTCTCTCCATTCACAGAGCCGGGATTGTAGACCCAGCTACCGGATTCCAGGACTCCTGAATAGATTCTGGTATAATAGATTACTGGACCGTCAAGATGGGTCATAATCTTAAACACCAGGGCTGAAAGCGGCTCATTGTCGGAACAGCGCACACGTTGCTCCTTGTGGGTTTTGGGGTGGATGCCAGTAATATGAGCGACCTCTGTCGGAGCCGGGAAATAATCCAATACAGCATCGAGAAGGGGCTGAATCCCCTTATTTTTTAATGCGGTCCCACACAGCACCGGGAAAATTGTCCCGTCCATTGTCGCCCTTCGGACACTTGCGATCAAGTGCTGCTCCTCAATGGCATCACCGTTTAAATACCGGTCCATGAGTTCGTCATCCCATTCGGCGGCCGCTTCGATTAAGTGTTCCCGCGCATTCTCAGCTTCCTGGCAGAGATGGTCAGGAATATCGCCTGTTCGGTGAACATCAGAATTTTCAGCATCCCAATACAAGGCCCGCATACGAATCAAGTCGATTACTCCACAGAAATCCTGTTCACGGCCAATGGGAATTTGCAACGGGACAGCGTTGGCATGAAGCTTCTCATGTAAGCTCTGAACCGCCCGAAAAAAATCTGAGCCAATTCGATCTAATTTGTTGATAAAGACAATTCTCGGAAGGTGATAATGGTCTGCTTGACGCCATACCTTTTCTGATTGCGGCTGCACTCCGGCTACCCCGCAAAATACGACCACTGAGCCGTCAAGAACTCGTAGTGCCCGTTCAACTTCTATCGTGAAATCAACATGACCTGGCGTATCAATAATGTTGATCGTTTGCTCTTTCCAATGGCAGGTTGTGACGGCAGAGGTGATCGTAATGCCCCGTTCCTGCTCTTGAGCCATCCAATCCATGATCGCCGATCCCTCATCGACTTCTCCGATTTTATAGGATTCTCCGGTATAATATAAAATCCGTTCTGTAACCGTCGTTTTTCCGGCGTCAATATGGGCGACAATTCCTATATTCCGAATGTGATTTACGTTTCTCTGCATAACGTCGGGTTCAGACCTCTGTTCCGTTCTGTTCTCTCTTGATCACTTACCCATAAAGAGAATTGACGAGTAAATCTAATAAGAATTCCTCCAGGGCGGCATTAAACTCCTGAGGAGCTTCTACCATCACCATGTGTCCGGCATGTTGAATAATATTTAATGACGAATTTTTGATGTTCGCATGGAGTTGTTCAGCATAGGACACTGGAGCTAAAATATCATCAGCGCCGCCCACAACCAGGGTTGGCATGGTGAGTTCGCTCAGATGGGCAATGCCGTCATATTTTTTAATCGCCATGACGTCGCCGAGCAGAACCATCATATCGTTTGTGACGAGGCGTTCATCAATATCCTTCATCTTTTCTTTGGCTTTCTCCAGGCTGCCAAAGATCGATTCCATGTCATTTTTGAGTTCCATCAACTTCTGGGTCGGAATATCGAACTTGGCGGATGTCGCTACAAGTCCCAGGGCCTTCACGCGATGAGGATACTTAAATGAAAAGTCCAGCGACACCACGCCCCCCATTGAATGACCGATAATCACAACATTCTCCAATTCCATAATATCGAAAAATTTTCGGATCAGTTCTGTATAAAATTCTATCGACGATCCTCCTTTTCCCGATGAACGACCGTGTCCCGGTAATTCTAAAGAGAGGACATTGTTGGTTTCGGAAAAGTATTTTGTTTGATAGGCCCAATTATAGATGTTGCCTCCAAGCCCGTGCAGGAAGAACACATTTTCCCCTTCTCCCATGGATTTATTAATACTTTCTATGGAGATATAATGAATTCTGTTATTATCAATATCCAAATATGGCATGATTTAACTCATCGTAGAAATTACTGATATTCGTGATAGAAAGGTCAGGATATCTCTCTTCGCATCCTTACGCACCTTTCAAAGCATCCGGCGATGTATAATCTTTTTAAAAATCTGGTCTTAGACAAGAGTACACTAGCCATAATAGATTGTCAATTATAAAATGAAACAGACAACACAAAGCATAAGCGAGGTCCATGAAGTTGTCCGATGTGAATCGTGTCGTATCATGAGTTCCGTCTAAAAGGCACGGCGCCCATTCCCCCGGCTATTCGCGGTGAAGGTCGTCTCAGAAGCAGACTCCAACACTGATGTCGAGCATTTGCATGGGATGAGAATTTTCAAGAAAAAATCTGAGTGACCGAATTTTGTCTTGACATCCTTGAAACATCGCAGAGATGATTCCAGAAACAGCGTGAGGACGTGACATCTGTGATGGGAATATTGTTCCGGCAACTCTCCTTGTAGGTCGAACTTTCCAGTTCGACTGTCGAAGCCGGAGCTTCGACAGTCAAGCGTGTTCCCAGGCTGGAGCTTGGGAACAAGAACGAGAGCCGCAACCCTTTCACTCGAAGTATTCGGTATTTCAGGCACTTTTCATCCTGTGCGTGTGTCCAGCCATGGTCATGGACGACTTCTGACGGGAAGAATTCTGCATAGTGTATGGCAAAACGTCTCGGTGAGTGTCTTGTAAAGGCGGGGGTGATCACTGAAGCCCAATTGAAGAAGGCTTTAAGTCTCCAAAAGGCCAAAAAGGGCTTTTTAGGACACATTCTGCTCGAACAGGGTTGGATCTCTGACAAGCAGCTCTGCACAGCAATTTCAGAAGCCATTCATGTCAATTGCGTCAGTCTTGAAAATATTCTCATAAGCTCTGAAGTCATACGACTGATTTCAAGCTCTCTTGCAGTGACCTGCCAAATCCTTCCATTGTTCGTCCATAACAATACCATTTACCTGGCGATGGAAAATCCACGGGATATCGGCACGATTCAGATCGTCGAATATGAAACCGGACTCCAGGTAAAACCCCTGATGACACCTCCAAGCCAGTTACACACTATGATCACGCAATACTATCAGGCTGAGGCCACGAAGCAAAAGGAGAAGAAACCCGATGAAGCCTCCTCATCTGGCGGGGTCGAAGACAAAATTACCCGAGAAATCGGATTTGGGCAGAGGAAACGTCTTGGCAACGTTCTCGTTGAGTCAGGTTTGCTCAGCCATAAGCAATTAGAGGAAGCCTTACATATTCAAAAGAAGCATAAAGGCTTTCTTGGTCAGGTCATTGTCGACATGGGATGGGTGACAGAAGACCAACTCTGCCAGACTCTTTCTGAAATGCTCGGCATTGCAAGAGTCAATCTGCGCAGAATTCATATTGATCCGGACGCCAGACAATATGTCTCAGATTCCCTGGCAGCTTCGTGCAATATTTTTCCCATTTTTGTAAAGCAGAAGACATTGTTTCTGGCGATGGAAAATCCGCTCGATTCGGGTATACTTCTGTACCTCCGACATTCGACTGGCATGAATGTCAAAGCATTGGTCGCTCCACCGAGTCAGATTCGGGCGATGATCCTCCGATATTACTCCCCCGAATGACCGTGCAGGAGTCAAAGATGATGGCAAGAAAGAAACGATTGGGAGAACTCTTAGTTGAAGCATGCTTTATCAGCCAGGAACAATTGGACGAAGCGTTAAAGCTGCAAAAGCATAAAACCCTGCTCATCGGGCAGATCCTTGTCGAAATGGGGTGGGTGTCTGAAGCGGAGGTGTGCCGCGCGGTCTCAGAACTTCTGCACGTCGAGTATGTTGATGTTGAGAGCGCTTTAGTCAGCCAGGAAGTGGTGCAGTTAGCACCAGAGCCGTTGGCCGCCGGGCGGAACATTCTGCCACTGTTTGTCCAGGACAAGATTCTCTATGTTGCGATGGAAAACCCTCTTGATGTCGATGTGATTCAACGGATAGAGTTTAGTACCGGAATGCAGGTCAAGCCCTTAATTGCGCCCCCAAGCCAACTTCGGGAAACGGTCAGAAAACATTATGATGTTGATGAATATGTCGGACGCATGTTAGGAAATGTCGTTCAAGCAGAACCGGTCAGCCTTGGACAGAAACCCGAATCAAAAAACGCTGTGGATATTAGCGAAGCGCCCCAGGTCCGCGAAGGCAGCCAGGTCGTAAAGCTGGTAAACCTGATCATTGCTGACGGCATCAAGAAACGCGCTAGTGATATTCACATCGAACCGGCCGCGAAACATGTCAACGTACGATACCGAATTGATGGCTTACTGGCAAAAGGTATCCATATCCCCCGCTGGTTGCAGCTCCCCCTGATTTCAAGAATGAAAGTGATCGCCGGTCTGGACATTTCTGAACATCGTAAACCCCAGGACGGACGAATCAGAGTCTCCTACGCTCATCGTAAAATTGACCTGAGAGTGTCAACCCTGCCGACGAATTTTGGAGAGAAGATCGTCATCCGAATTCTTGATAAAAGGACATCGTCTCATGATTTAAATCAGCTTGGGATGTCTCAGAAAAACATTTTTTTGTATCGGGCCATGCTGCGCCAGCCCCAGGGCTGGATTCTCGTTACCGGCCCGACCGGCAGCGGAAAAACGACCACATTATACGCCTCGCTGAATGCGGTGAAAGATGCGACAAAAAATATTATTACCGTCGAAGACCCAATAGAATATCAGCTTGAAGGGATTAACCAGGTCCAGATCAATGCCAGAGCTGGAATGACATTTGCCAGTGGTTTACGAGCTATTTTGCGCCAGGACCCGAATATTATTCTCGTCGGAGAAATTCGGGACGCTGAAACCGCAGAGATTGCGATGCAAGCGGCAGAAACCGGCCATCTTGTCTTAAGCACCCTGCACACCAATGATGCCGTGTCAACCGTGAACCGCCTCTTCAGCCTCGGTTTGTCTCCGGAAATGGTCGCCTCAAACTTACTGATCGTCCTTGCTCAACGGCTGGTGCGTAAAATTTGTCCCCGCTGTAAGATGAAATATCCGCCCGCAACAGAAGAACTGCAGCAGATAGGCATGTACCAGCATGAGAACCCATCATTCACCGCGTATAAAGGGAAAGGATGTGCCGCATGCGAACACACGGGGTATCATGGACAAGTCGGCCTGTATGAATTACTTGTGCAGAATGATACGCTGCGGGAAGCGATTGCGCAACGACCAACGAAACAAGAGCTGAAACGCCTCGCCCGATCCGCTGGCCTCAAGACAATGCTGGAAGACGGTCTCGACAAAATTCGGCAAGGCGTGACGACAATTGAAGAAGTTATTCGGGTTTGCCAGATCGATCCGGATGAATATCGGGAAAGGAGACTCTGCCCCGAATGCGGACAACATATCGCATATAACGAGGCCATCTGCCCGTTTTGTGGCTGCGTGTTTCATCGGACGTGCCGGGAATGCCAGGCCACTCTCGAGCAAGAATGGAGGTTTTGCCCGTTTTGTGGCGCGTCGGTTTCTGAAAAATCTCAAACCCCGCAGACTGTTTCTCAACATGCTGGTATTGTCGAACCCGATCAACCGGAACGTGCTGCCACATCCATTCGGATTTTAACCGTCGATGATGAATCGTCGATCCGTGAAATGCTCAAAACCCTATTGCAACAACGGGGCTATCAGGTTTTTCAGGCGGAAAATGGAGAAGAGGCGCTCCACAAAGTTCGTACAGAACTGCCAGATTTGGTGCTCCTCGATATTAATATGCCCAAAGGGGATGGGTTCTCTGTGTGCAAGGCGATTCGTGCGAACGTGAATACGATGTTTATTCCGATTATTATGCTTACCGGCCAGGACTCGATTGAGGAAAAAATGCGAGGATTAGCGTGCGGAGCAGATGAATATATCACAAAACCGTTTGATGCCCAGAACCTCCTTTCGCAAATCAACGCGATTCTCCGGCGTTCTTCGCGGGAGTTCTGACCGGCGATTTTTCACAATGAAACGGCTCTCTTCTTCTGGCGTTGTGCTGATTATGGTACTGATTTTAAATGCGATCATATATTTAGTGATCAGTACGCTTTTTCTCCTCATTATGACGGAGACCCACCTGGCTGGCTTTGAACAGCGTTCCACTCAGGCATTTTACGTCGCAGAATCGGCAATTACCGAAGGGATCGTCAGGCTGCGCAGCAACCATGAAAATCATCAAGTGTTGAACGAACTCATGAACGTCGGCGGACATCAAAATGCGTTGACGACCACCTTTACTCCGCAATCGTGCGGAGAAGATGGAACGTCGGAGTCATGGTATGCGTTGAGCCTGCAGGGACTCGGAGTTGTGACGGGACCACAGGCTGCTACGCGACGTACGGTTGAACGAAAGATTGTGATCAAGCCTTTTACACTGTTGGCCCAGGGAAGCGTAACTTTGGAACACTGGTGTCATATTAGCAGTCCTGACAAGACAAACGGGAATATTCATGGGAATGCGCTGGTCACGATTCGTGATGATGCTACGGTTGAGGGCGATGTGTCTTCATCAGGTGACATCCTTATTGCTTCCAGCGTCACCCTGACCGGGGAAACGTCTGACGATGAGCCGGAAATCGCGTTTCCCCACCTCTCGGTGGAACGATATACGCCAAAATATATTTATAACGGAGCGGAATATCAGGTTCAGCCATTATCTCTCACCTCATTCATGAACGAAGATGGAACAACTCGTTTAGACCTCTACTATAGCGGAACACCTGGTTCCGAGAACCCGGCAGGAGTGTATCTCCTCCAGCGTGAAGTTACCGATAGCATCAATGGAACTGTGTTGGTGTTGACAGCATTGAATGTCCGGGGAACGGTGATTATTCGCGCTCCTTTCAATCTGAAAGGCCGAGTCCGGATTGAGCCGGCAGTCGAACATTTTCCGGCTTTCATCAGCGCAAATGGAACGTCGATCACGATGACATTTATTGATATGACGACAATGGTGACGCCTTTTTCTGACCTCAATGTTGGCGACCTCGTCCACATCCCAAACGAAAATGCAATTCAAGGATTGATCTATTCCGCCGGAAACATCAACGTGACGGCTTATTCTGATAGGGTGAATGTGAATGGAAGTATTTTCGGGCAGAATATTACGTTAAATGGCGAGGCAGTTCTGAACGTGACATACGATCCCGGGATTATGACGAATTCCCCGCCGGGCTTGCAATTGGTAGATTACGGAGAATGGCGCGAGATCGTTGAAGAATGACGAAGGAAGCACTATTGCCATCACTCACTCAACAGGCTTTTGAAGGCTGCATCATCAGGACGGCTGTTGGCGACAGCCTCGGTCTGCCGTATGAAGGACTCTCCCCGGCGCGGGCAAACCGAATGTTTCCCCGCAAAGACAGCTACCATCTCTTCCTGCGTTTTGGCATGATGTCTGACGATACAGAACATACGCTGCTGGCCGCGTAATCATTAATCGACTCCCCAAGGGGACCTGGGAAAGTTTTTCCAGAGCCTTGCCCGTCGCCTCCGCTTGTGGTTATCGGGATTTCCGGCTGGGAACGAGCTATGCGCAACCGTTATCGGACTCGTTTATGGGGCTGAACGTGACCCGTTAAAGCAATTTGTTTTTCGCTCCACAGTCAAGACCCAAAAGCCTATTACGGGGCTTTAGCCAGCCTATATGAGTGCGACCGGCGAGAGTCTTGTCTGGTCTTGCTTCGGAATCTGTTTTTCACGGCTGTGGTGCTCTTGCACGGCTTTCGGAGGATGTTACCACCGTATTGAGCCGACACACCCCGATAAATCCGGGTGAGAAGGAGGCCACCCATTTCTGGGCGAGGTTCCCTCGCTCTTTGGGAATGGGCGGGGAAACCTCTCTCCTGCCAACGCGAGCTGCGATACAACGAACGGCTCTCAGAAATCCCGCTCCGCGCTCATCCCAAAACTCTGATCGATCAACATCACCGGGACTTCTTCCCCGGCTTTGACGATCATGCGTTTTTCTTCAATGACGGCCAAACCGTTAGCGAGTGACATGGAGCGCAGGATGCCGGAACCTTGCGCACCCGTTGTTGACGCCACATACATTCCATCTTTTTTGCTCAGTACTACCCGCACAAAATGTTTTCGTTCATCACTTTTGTGGAAATCTTCCTGAAGAGCTGCTGACGCAAAAGCGCGATAAATCGCCGTATGCCCCATCATTTTTAATAAGACCGGACGCACAAAGACTTCAAACGAGACCATTGACGATACCGGATTGCCCGGCAGCCCAAAGGTTGGCTTTCCGGCAATATTGCCAAAGGCCAAAGGCTTCCCGGGTTTCATGCGCACTTTCCAGAATTGCATCTCGGAGTCGCCTTGCTGTAAAATCTCTTTCACCAGATCATAATCCCCAACCGACACCCCGCCCGAAGAAATCAGCACATCGGCCCGAAGTCCCTGAGCAAAGACGTGTTCTAATTCATCCCTGGTATCTCCGGCTATTCCGAGCTGGATTGGAATGGCTCCGCTTTCCCGCACAAGAGCGGCCAGAGAATAACTATTGGAATTTATAATTTTCCCCGGCTGTAATGGCTCATCAATTTCGACCAACTCATCCCCGGTCGCAAGAACAGCGACTTGTGGTCGCTGATACACCTGAATGGTGGAGCGTCCTACGGAAGCCAACACGCCAATTTCCGCGGGACGGAGCATTTTCCCGGATCGCAGGATAACTTGTCCCTTTTGAATATCTTCTCCGGCCAGACGGAGATCATAGCACGGCGGAACGGCAGTCAAAATCATGACGTGCCTGCCTGAGCCTGACTGCGTGTCCTCAACCCGCACAATCGCATCTGCCCCTTCAGGAATCGGGGCGCCAGTCATAATACGGATCGCCTGATGC
>Ga0256845_1003724_pt1 | contig 10158 bp, 6 predicted proteins | sample RiftiametaG_FD_189101 | JGI IMG/M metagenome (GOLD analysis project Ga0256845, IMG submission 189101) | Tube worm associated microbial communities from hydrothermal vent at the East Pacific Rise, Pacific Ocean - Riftia | ecosystem: Host-associated > Annelida > Integument > Unclassified ... | reverse complement strand
AAAATCTCGATAAGGTGGGGAAAAATGAGTCGCATCTTAAGGGGTGGTTGTTCCGAACCACGCATAATGTTTCGGTGGATTATATTCGTAAAGAATCGCGCCGTAAAAAATTACATGAGAAGCAAGAAATGTCGGTGACATCGAATTCAACCTCCGATTCGGTGGAGGAGGAGCAACGCGAATTGGTGTTGCAGCATTTAAATATCCTCACCATGAAAGAGCGCGAAGCGATTTCGCTGCGCCTTCTTGAGGGGATGTCCTACAGACAAATTGGTCGAGTTGTAAAACGATCGGAAGGATATGTTGGAACCCTTATTTATACCGCCACAAAAAAATTATCTAAAAGCCTACGTCAGGCAGGAGTGTTGGCATGAAAAATCGAATTAAAATAGAAAAGAAAATCACTGCATATATTCATGGCGAACTCAGCAAACGCGCCGCAAAGAAATTGGAAGAGCAACTGGAAAAAGATACGTCGTTACAAGCGGAACTTGAAGATCAACGTGCCACATTAGAGTTGGTGGGTTCTAAACTTCAACATCTTTCCGTACCGGCCGCCTTGTCGATTCCTCAAGAGACCTCGAAATCGCTTCCTGTGCTTTGGCCATCGTTTTCGGACATTTGGTTTAACAAAAAAGTTCGGATTGGATTACTTGCCACAGCTTCGTGTTGTTTGTTGGTGCTGTTTTCACAACTCATTGTTATGCCCGGTAGTGTTATAAATCATAGAGACGGGTGTCGTTTTTCAGCCTCTTCGCGAGAAAGCACTTTTTCAAGTGTGCCCAGCTGCAAGATGCCACTTAAAAGAGTACGTGTTCCGTCCTCCAGCGAGTTTAAAAATGAAGCCATTCCTCGAAAAAGATTGGTTGTTGCTCAAAATGCTAAAGGAATTCAACCCGAGATGGGTTTTCCTGATCTTCCTACTGGTGGATCTGGAATGAGTGGAGGAGTGGAAGGAAATAGTCCTCCCACAAAACCTAGGTCTTCGTCTAAACGATCCTTACCCGAAATAACTGGATGCAAAAGTGGCAGAAAGACCTTTTCTGGATCTCTACGATCTTCGCCTTCTGTTAGCTACAGAAGAGTTGTGTGTGCGAAGTCCAGATCATTTGGGAATATTTCAGAAGCAAAACGATACAGCACGTTGGCAGAAAACGACTATAAAGAGGTGATGAAAAATCCGTTGTCCACGTTTTCAATTGATGTTGATACGGCTTCGTACGCCAATGTGCGGAAGTTTTTAAATCGAAATCAGATGCCGCCTTCTGGTGCAGTTCGGATTGAAGAGATGATCAACTATTTCAACTACAACTATCCGCAACCTCAAGAAGGAAACCCTTTCTCGATTACCATCGAAGCGGGGCAGTGTCCGTGGAATCGTGAACATCAGCTTGTTTTGATAGGGCTTCAAGGTAAAAAAATAGAGACCGAAAATCTGCCGCCTAACAATCTTGTTTTTCTGTTGGATGTTTCGGGGTCAATGAGCAGCCCCGACAAGCTTCCACTGTTAAAATCAGCGATGCGCCTGCTGGTAAAAAATCTACGTTCGCAAGATCGTGTTTCGATTGTCGTTTATGCTGGAGCCGCAGGATTGGTTCTTAATCCCACCGCAGACAAAGGAACCATTTTGCGAGCCATCAACAATCTTTCTGCTGGGGGTTCTACCGCAGGGGGTGCCGGAATTAAATTGGCTTATAGAGTGGCACAAGAAACCTTTATTAAAGAGGGAAATAATCGTGTAATTTTGGCAACCGACGGAGATTTTAACGTGGGGGTTCAGTCCGAAAAAGCACTGGTTAAATTGATTGAACAGAAACGAAAAAGCGGAATCTTTCTTTCGGTGCTGGGTTTTGGAAGTGGTAATTTCCAAGATGCAAAAATGGAAAAATTGGCGGATAAAGGAAACGGCAACTTTTCATATATCGACAGTATTCTTGAAGCCAAGAAAGTGCTTGTAACCGAAATGGCGGGAACACTTTTTACGATTGCCAAAGATGTGAAAATTCAAATTGAATTTAATCCGCAGCAGGTTAAATCGTATCGCCTGGTTGGTTACGAAAACCGTATTCTTGCAAAAGAAGATTTTGCGGACGACACCAAAGACGCTGGCGAATTGGGTGCAGGTCACACCGTGACTGCGCTGTACGAATTAATTCCTGCCAACGATGCGATTCCTCAAGAGATGCAAGGCGATCTGAAATATCAAACCCGTAAAGTGGTTAAAAGCGACGAGTTAATGAATGTAAAATTGCGCTATAAAAACCCCAACGCCAGCATAAGCAAGTTGATTGTGAAAGGGATAAAAACCAGTAGCATTCAAAAAGAGCGCTATCCTGAAAATTTGGGATTTGCCTGTTCCGTTTCTGAATTTGGAATGTTGCTCCGCCACTCCAAATATGCAGGAAACGCAAACTTCCAGCAGGTTATTCAACGCGCAAAAAGGTTTAAAGGTTCCGATCTCGACGGCTACCGCGCCGAATTTATTCACCTCGTTGAAAAAGCACAACTCATCCGCAATTAACATCTATACATCAACCCTGGCAAACCTCCTTTTCTTATTCGTATAAAAAAAGGGGGTTTGTTTTTTTAGTAGGGTAAAATACATATTTTTTAATGTTGGTGAAGAAGGTTTCCGTGAACAGAGCATTTAATGGCGCCGTTCGCTTTGTTAAAAATATAGGTGCCACCTGCGGGGCATTTCATGCTCTTGCGTCCGCCTTTAATGTAGGGTTCAATATCTTTCCACGTAACGGGAGCACCTTCTACTTTTGCATTTTCTAACATCCATTCATCAATAGCACTCTGAATGATTCGTTGGTTGTTTGCACAAGCTTGTTTTGCGGTTAAACCTCTGGATTGGCTTAATCTTCTGTTTTGGTTGTTTATTCTTGTTCTTTGAGGAAATAGAGAGGGATATAAAATGGCGGCTAATTGAGTAGAAGTAATGGGGTCGTCTACTTTTAATTCTTTTGGAATATTTGGAGAAATAGTCCCTATTTTTAGGCCGTTCATTCCGTTTCTAACGTATTTAGAAAGAATAATTTCTGATTTAATCATGGCTCCAGTTTTTGACGCGTTTTCTAGAGCATATTGATCCGTTGCGGAAAGAATTTGTCGGGCATTGTTAATGGCCATTTTTCTCTGTGTATTTTTGCGTGCTTTTTGAAAGCTTGGAATACCAATGGCTGCGAAGAGTCCAACATATCCAACCGCAATCATTTCTGGCACTTTTGCCCCATTTTCGCTGGTGTAATATTTGGAATAAATTTCAGTTTTTCGTTTTACGCTGTATCCACCCATATAGAGATCTTTATATGTTTGAAGCATCTTTTTAGAAGCGGAACCTATTGAAGGATCTTGAGTAAGGATGGTTTGGAAAGTTTTTAAATATTCGTTCAGGCAATCGGGTGAAACAAATTCGATGGAACTTACTTTTTCGGGCGCATCTTTTAGGAGTTTTTTGTAGAGCGCTGTGGATGTTATTCCATTCTTTTTCGCGGCGGTATCGAGTGCGTTTTGTACTACTTTTGAATTGCTTCCAATAAAGAACCATTGTTTGGTTTGTACCAATGTGGGTTGAATGGTGATGGTTGGATTGGGGGGAAGATCGAGAACATGAAAGATGTATTGATCCTGTTGAATGGTGGTCATGGGGGTGCCTGCTTCTTTTAATTTTTTAAAAAGAATAGAACTAAGCAGGGGGTTTTTGGTTTTGATTCCAATTAAGAGGCTTGGTTCGGCGATGGAGAGTTTTGTTGCGCCCATCGGAATGGAGATCTTTTTGGTTTTTGAATAGTGAAGTGAAACAAAAATTTCGTGGTCAGTCGAATCTGTAATCGCCGTTATATTTGTTCCAAGAATCATTTCAAATATATCTATTTTTTGTTGAAATTCTGTTGCTGCTCTTGGACCGGCAAAGGTGATGATGCCATCTTCAATGGTTTTCCAGCATTCGGTTAAGTTTACCGATTCGTCGGAAACAAGAGCTACATCTGTTGAGATGTAGTTCATGCCATCAAGTATGCGGGGTTCGCCTGCAATAATATGCCAGATGGGTTTGTCGGTCTCTTTTGGGTCGTATTGTGTGATGCTAATTTGTCGAATTAGGCCATTTTCTGTTGGTGCTCGACTCATGGCATACGATGTGAACGAGAGGATGCCTGACCAGTCTAATACTGTTTTTATGCGGATGATACCTTCTTTAATTATTGCGCCTTGCATTCCTGATGTATTGGCACCTACTTGTTCGATAGCGTCGAGATAGTTGATTAGATATTTTTTAATGCCGTCGGTTTTTAAGAAGAGCAAAAAGTTTCCATCTAAATCGAGTTGTTTTACCGACGCATTCATTGGTTTGTCAGCGGCTTGACTCATAGACGTTCCGCCTATTAAACATCCCGCCAATACTATTCCCATCATCCATCTCTTTTTCATCGTAAGCTCCTGTCTGTTTTTTTATTAGATAAAGAACAATGAAACCGAAAATGTGAAATAAACACAATAGATTTAATTCATTTTTATCTAATCTCTTTTTATAAATATATATTTTATAGGCTTATTGTGTTTCATGAAGTTTGATTGGACCTGAATGATTAATTGTTTGTGCATTCTTTGAGGCGCCGGGCATTTCGGCATGAGGATTCCGAACTGTATATGTGCCAGGCGGAAGAATTTGTCCGTTTTCAATTCGAGGCGGGGTGTGCCGACTTGGGGTCGGATTTTTTGGAATGCTATCGCCGGTTTGGTCGGTCCAGTTTTGAACCAATTTTCGTGCTTGTTTTAGGATTTTTGCATATTCAGGATTGTTCGCGAGGTTGGTAAATTGGTTGGAGTCTTTGCTCAATTGATAGAGCCCTTCGCTTGGGCAGGGATTCGCAAATAGTTGCTGTTGCTGCGGAGTTGTTTTTCCGGCAGCTTGCGCTTTCCAGAGTTCTAAACCTGCGGGATAGTGGGTGTCGGATTCGTAGGAAAGATTAGGCTGATTGGGATAATTATTTTTTATATAGACAAAATCGCCAAATCGTACCATTCGTTCATTCGCTTTATACACATGCCAATTGTGTTCCGAAAAAACAACATCTCGTGTTTTTGCGGTTGGATCTTTTAAAATCGGCAGAAAACTTACGCCTTGAATCGATGGAGCTTTTTTTATTCCTGCTAACTCTAAACAAGTGGCGCTTAGATCGATGGAGCTAATCAGGCTTTTTGAGACGCTGGCGGGTTTAATTATTTTTGGATAATAAACAATCCACGGGGTTTTTATTCCACTGTCGTACAATCGTGTTTTACAACGCGGAAAGGGTCGACCGTTATCCGCAGCAACCACAATCATGGTATTTTCCAAAACGCCTTGCTTCTTTAATTCGGCTACAACCAAACCGATAAAATGGTCAAAACGACTTACTTCATGATAATAACTCGCCAGATCCTCGCGGGTAATGGGGGTGTCGACCAAATAGGGCGGAATCACAATTTTATCTAAAGAATAAACCGGTGCATCGTCACTTTTTTGCCAAGATCGGTGGGCATCGGTCGACGCAAACCAAAAGAAAAACGGTTTATCCTTCGGTCGCTCTTGTACACACTCCACCCAATCCCCTTCCTTTCCAGGACCTGTTCCTTTCGACACTTTATCAAAGGCGCGATCTGCTCCCCGAAACATATGATTTTTCCCTGAAAGAACGGTGTAATATCCCGCTTGACGTAAAAGTTCAGGAAAACGAATTTGGCTGTCGGGTAATTTTACGTGGAGTTCAGGGGCTCCCGTATTGTGTGGATAGCGTCCGGTAATAATACTGCACCGACTTGGGCTACAACTACTGGTTGTTAAATAGGCGTTATCAAACCGCATCCCTTGTTTCGCCAACGCATCCACATTAGGTGTCTTTAGTGTAGGATGTCCGTAACATCCAAAATCTTCCTGTGAAATATCATCCGCAATAAAAAAAATAAAGTTAAGTTTTTCTGCTGCATTTAGTTGTGCAATGCACCCTAGAAATAAAAGCCCAGTATAGAATATGATTTTTCTAATCATGCTGTTTTCTCCTTTTAAAAATGGATTTAAGTTATTTCACAGGTAAACGAAAAAACGCAGTAAAAGATAGAACTTATTTTATCGAGTTGTATTTTTGGGGTGTGATTTTTTGCTGTCGATTAGATGCAGAATTTATCCAATATGTTGTCCCATAAGGTTCTTTGTCGATAGCGGGGGAGAGGTTCCTTCGGTGAAAGATCGCCTGTTTTTCTAGCATGTTTTTTTATATTCGTCTTGTGTCGCCAGATTTTGAACACAGTTTTTTTGGATCTTATCTTTTAGTATTTGAAGGGTTTGCTGAAAGAGCGGATCGGATTTTGCTTTTTCAGTCACTTGATTGTTTGCATAAAGAATAGTGGCGTGATTCCGATTAAAGTTTTCTGCAATGGCAGGGAACGATTGCGATGTCATGGTTCGAGCAAGATGCATGGCAATTTGACGCGGCCAAGCAATTTCTTGTGAGCGTTTTTTTCCAAGTAAGTCCGCGTGTCGAAGAGAAAAATGATCTGCGACAGTCCGTTGGATAATATCAACATTCACGATAGCTCGGCTCTCTTTGTCGAGGAGATCGCCTAAAAGTTTCTCCACTTTTTTAATATCAAGTTCTTGGTTGGTTAGAGAGATAAACGATGCCACTCGAATAAGGGCGCCTTCGAGACTTCGAATATTCGAAGAGATACGTTCGGCAAGATAGTCTAGTAAATGAGGGTCAACTTGTAATTCAAGTAGTTCGGCCTTCTTTCGGAGAATGGCAATTCGTGTTTCTAAATCTGGGCGTCCGAGTTCGGCGACAAGACCCCATTCGAAGCGAGAAATAAGTCGAGGTTCAAGTCCGCCAAGTTCACTCGGTGTTCGGTCGGAGGTTAAAATAATCTGTTTGTGACTTTCGAAAAGCGTGTTGAATGTATGAAAAAATTCTTCTTGAATACGGGTTTTCCCGTTGAGGAATTGGATATCATCAATCATGAGCATATCAATCTTTCGATATTTTGCTCGGAAGGTAGCAATATCGTTGGTTTTTAGTGCGTCAATATATTCATTCAAGAACGTTTCAGAAGTCAGATATCGGATTTTGGATTTAGGTTTCTGCGCAACAATATGGTTTCCAATGGCCTGCATGAGGTGGGTTTTCCCAAGCCCAACATCGCCATAAAGAAAGAGGGGGTTATAGGTTCTTGAACGAGAGTTCGATGCGGCAATAGATGCAGCATGTGCAAATTGAGTGGAATCACCAACGACAAAGGAATCGAAGGTGTAATTTGGATTTAAATTATGATTAATTTTTTTGTTATGCTCGCGTGATTTTTTAAATGTTGAACGGGCTGGGGTTGACGGAGTTTGGGGCGTTGCATTAAAACAAGATGAATTTACTTCTAGTGAGATGTCGAGTTCTCTTCCACTTACGGCCATGACGGCTTTTCGAATCATAGGAAAATAATTTTCTTCGAGCCAATCTTTATAAAAATCGTTTGCCACAACTAACCGCATGGTGGTTTCGGATATTTCAAGACACTGAATGACGGCAATCCACCGGTCGTAGATGTCTATAGAAAGGATCCCCTTTAGTTGTTGGCAAGCATTCTCCCAAATATTTTGTGATGTGTGATTCATTTTAAAGTATAATTCCCCATAAATAGGCCGTGAAAAGTTATTGACAAGTTATTAACAGCCCGTGTGTTACTGTTTTTCTAAGTAGGAATAGAAGGTATGAGAAGAACGCTTTTCTCTCAAGAGATTTCGAGAGAGAAAGATGTTTTTTTTAACGAACCACTAAATGTAGATATTTAGATTAATCAAAGCACAAGATAACGGATAGCAATCGGGATGAATTGAACTGGAGAGGCACTCTGTTTTTGAAGAACAAGTGTTATAAAATTGGGCAAATAAGTAAGTTGTGTTTAAAAATAGATTAACAATCGGAGTGTTTTTAAAATAAGCATTTTGATAAACGAACAAATCAAGATGAGGGCAGTGTCTTGTCCTGAAAAGGGTTGTCACTTTTTTAACGGAAGAAAAATAAGGGAAGTGTGGAATTGAAATCTTTTTTTCTTATAAAGAGGCAGGAGAGGGGAGCCAATAATTTTGTGTTAAAACAAGCAAGGAGAGCAATGTTAACGAGTCCGAATAATAATTTTCTGGGGTGGCTTTTATAGTATTAAATTGTGCATCAAGCCATTTTTGGTCGCCCGTAGCCATTGCGGCCACTGCCATGGGTGAACGAAAACAGGTGTCGCTGTATTGTACCAATGCTTGTCCATTCAGTCGATAGCCTGCCTTAAATCGATGAGGTGGAATTAATCGAGCCCACTTCATGAATCGATTCATTATTTTTTTTGCTTGAGGATCATTATAATAAACAGCAGACAATCCAATTCGCCAAGGGACTCTGCAAGAATTATAGCTGTAGTAACCGTCGTTTTTTCCCTCTAAAAATCCGGCGGGTGCAGGCCGCCAAATTCCTTTAGAATCTCGAACGGTAAAGTCGGGAACCAATCCTGTGGCGGATGCATAATTTGTTTGAAGAGTATGAATGATTGCATAACATTTTGCTTCGACCTGTTTCCATTTTGGATCGTTTGTTGCATAATAAAAGGCTCGGAAATGTGCTGTAGCAAAATCAGATAATCGAGTTCCTTCATGTTTCCCTTTTTCAATATTCCAATCTCCTAATCGAAGAGAGTTGTCTTTCCGAACTAACCTTAAAGAAAGGGCACGAATTAAACGGATGGCCTCTTTTTTGTATGCGGGATTATTCCACTGTTCTGCAGCCATTAACAGTGCCGTTGCCATATCAATTTCTCCATCGGTTGCACAATCGTCCGCTTTAGGATGGGTCTCGTTTTTAATACGCCAATTCATAAAGAGCGGGTTTATTTTCGATGGATACCGTTTTCTAAATCGATTTAGTCCATCAAAATAAACTCGTGCCTTTGGGTCATGTCCTGCCATTTGAACGACAATAAGCATGCCAAATCCTATCCCTTCAGAAACGGTCCAACCTTTTTTATTCATCACAACTTTAAAATCACCAGGAACTTTTTTAGATTCCGTTAGATAGGTTTCTTTCCAGTGATCATAATATGTTGTAACGATTTTATTTTGTTCGTCTTGAGGCGTAGTTAGGTGACTTCCAAAATAGGTTCGTTTTCCCGCTTGAGGAAATGGATATTTGGGTTGTGCCCAAACAGGAAGCGATAAAACACACAGCAGAATAAATAGAGAGATAGTAAAAGGATGTTTCATAAGGAATAGATCCAAAATAAATAAAACCAAATGATATGCTTATATGGTGTTTTTTGCACGAATGAAAATGTTTTTTGTGCTTGTTCCTACTATGAATCGATCTAGGTTTTTTATAGAAAGGGATGTAAAAAGATCCCGAATCAAAAAAAGCATTAAACAGGAGCTCGAATCGCTTCCTTTCGCAAATCCCTTAGACAGTAAAACGGTTCGCTCGATCGCTTTATTTTTCGGGCTCCTATTTCCCGTTTTGGTCCAAACCACTCCCGATGTGTCTCAAACACCTCTTCCACAAAAGCCTTACTACCAATCGCTAACCCATCCCTAAAATAACGAACCCGACAGCTCAACAACTCCCGTTTTGACAACGTTCCCCTCGATTCCAACACCTCTTTAACCCGCTCCGAATCGATCCCCTTTCCATCCCCCGCCGCAAATAGATGAACCCGATAAATCGCTGAAGCAATGAACCAAGATACTTTTTTATGATCTCGGCGATCCATTTGTGCCCACGCACAAATTCCCGCTTGAGCCAATTTTCCTCCCGCTACAGCTTCGCCATATCCACAAAAACGATAGTCCTTAGGGTCTGTAACTATCTTTGCGCGAACAGGATTCAGATCAATATACGCAGCCATTATTGACAATGCCGACTCCGAATCTTCCACCAATACACTCTTAAATCGCGCCGACCAAAAAGCACCTTCTCGATCATTTTTCCAATTATACCAACGGGTAAATCGCTCCTTCAGCTCCTTTCCAAAAATGGACAAATTACCCATTCGATCTAAATACTTCTTCCGCCAAGCCTTTAATCTACGATCATTCCCCGTTTTATCCGTCTCTTTCTTTATTTTCTCATACTCCTTCAACCGCAATTTTAG
>Ga0256845_1003723_pt1 | contig 10159 bp, 9 predicted proteins | sample RiftiametaG_FD_189101 | JGI IMG/M metagenome (GOLD analysis project Ga0256845, IMG submission 189101) | Tube worm associated microbial communities from hydrothermal vent at the East Pacific Rise, Pacific Ocean - Riftia | ecosystem: Host-associated > Annelida > Integument > Unclassified ... | reverse complement strand
CGGCGGTAAAGCAGAAAGAGTATACGCACGCCGTCGAGTATCTGGGTAAACTGATCGATGAATATCCGCAAAGCTCAAAGATATATGAGGCCCGTTTCTCCCAGGGAGATGCTCTTTCCGCCATGGGTAAATTCTCTGAGGCAATACTCGTGTTTGAGGAGATTGTGAAAAACCGCAAAGAGGATTCCGCTGGTGGCTATTTTGTCATGCGTGCCTGGGGACGCATGGGCGACTGCAACTTCACTCTCGGTGCGGAAGATCCGAAGCGCTACAATGCGGCAATGCGTTGCTACAGCCATATTATGGAGAGCCAGAGTTCGTCCGTTCAGCTCAAGCTTCAGGCGGAGTTCAAAATCGGACGCTGTCTAGAGAAAATCAGACAGACCGATAAGGCACTTGAGCACTATATGAACGTTGTTTATGAACATCTTAAGTACAGGAAAAAAGGAAATATCGGTGACACCCTCTGGTTCACCAAGGCCGCCTTCCGGGCTGCGGAGATTGCTGAAAGCCGGGAGGAGTGGCGCTCGGCACTCAATATATATCAGCGTGTACTTGATGCAGATGTCGCTTCTGCCACCGAGGCGCAGAAGCGCATTCGTCAAATTCGCCTCGATCACTGGATACTTTTTTAACTTTTATTGAACAGGAGTACAATATGTTTGAAATAATCACAAAGGGCGGACCGCTGATGTGGTTTATACTGGCTGCGAGCTTTCTTGCCGTTGCGCTCTTTCTTGAGCGTCTTTTGCACCTGCATCGCGCACAGATAGATTCGCGCTTATTTCTGGACGGAATCTACAACAACCTCAAGCGAAATAACTACCTCGAAGCCATCAGCATCTGCGATGATACGCCGGGACCCGTCGCCAGTATCATTCAGGCCGCCATTTTGCATCGCGATGATGGCGATGCCTCCATCCGTCAGGCCATGGAGGAAGCGGGGCAGACCGAATTGCCGCGACTGGAGGCCAATCTCAGCTGGCTTGCCACGCTTGCAAAGATAACACCGTTACTTGGTCTTACCGGCACAGTGCTGGGTATGCTCCAAACGCTGAATACGGTCTACAGAGAAGCCCCGCTGGTTCATTCAGGAGATCTCTCCGTCGGGCTGTACCAGGCACTAATCTCTACTGCGGCCGGGCTTATCGTTGCCATTCCCATCTATGGTGCTTACAATTTCCTGGTCAGCCGGGTTGAGAGCATCACTGCCGATATGGATGCCTCGGCGTGGGATATTCTCCTGTTCATCAATAAAAAGAAGACCCTGGTACAATCGGAAAAGCAATGAAAAAAACTCCACATACGAAACATAGAGACTATAAATTATTCCCGACACCTTATCGAGGAAAGCGTTCCTATGCACGTAGTCCATTCTCACCAGTGGCTTTTCTCGACCTCTGCCTGCTGTTTGTTCTCTTTTTCATAACAATCCAGAATTCACAAATTGTGATCTGGCCGGGAATAAACCTTAAACTTCCAAACTCCGAGTTTCGTGCGGGAACGCATTACAATAAATTTGACACCATTCTCATAACCCTTTCCCGAGAGGGGATGGTCTTCTTTAACGATGAGCTGACAACCCTGGACGGACTTGAGCCATCTATCGCACGAGCCAGTCACGAACATCCCGATATGAGTATGCTTATCCAGGCCGACTTCCGAATCGATTATGGCACAATTGTGGATATCTTTAACATGGGCGCACGGGCGGGTATAAAAAACATAACTATGGCTACCAGTATCTCGCCAGAGAAAGTTTCTGAACCATGACGGCGCGGAATGTCAGATATTTCAGCTGGACTGCGGCCATTCTCGCCTCACTGGTCTGGCATGCCTTTGTCTGGGCCAAATTTTCACCTTCAAATCCTCCCCCTGTTACTGTGCGGCATGCGCAACAGCCTAATCTTGTCTATATCTCCGCAAACCTCGCAGGAAAGACCGACACAGACGTTAACGCGCTTATGACGCCGGTTCTTTTCTCCCTCCCCAGCGCGCAGGGATTCAGTCGTCCACTACTTCAATATCAGGAAGACATACTCCCCGGCAGCTACACCCGTGAAGAGGAGGTTGCGCTACTCGACCGCCCCGCCGCTACACATGCGGATACATATCTCTCCTGGCCCTGGCACATGGACGGGCAGGTCGCTCGTTTGCTCGACAAGCCAACGCCTCGACAGCGTGACACCCTTGTCCGTGACTCAACTTCGCCACTTCCTGTCGCCACCCGTATCGTCATTGAAAGCGATCTCGGTGATGCGGAATTCAGTTCGATGAAACTCGGTATAAACCCCGAAATAAAGGGTATGCCCCGTTTCTGGCGTGCTACCGCGCATATTAGTTTTGACGAGTCCGGCGTGCCAGACAGGGTCTTTCTTGAAGAACCAACAGGGCATCCCGAGCTCAACCGCGAAATTATACGAAAACTCTATCTCTGGCGAATAAAGAATCCCTCCGCCCCTGTCTCCGGTCGCGTCGTTCTGCTGCGTGAAGAATAAGAGCGTCAGGCATCACCCCTGCAATATGCCTGCGTGACAAAGGGTTTTGAAGTATCCAGGCATTGGACAATGAATCCCCCGATTTGTCCGAACGTTGGACAACTCTTCGGCGAATGCGCGAACGGCTCGTGATGAAGAATGAGAAAGGTAAACCGGTGATTGTTCGGGGGTGTTCCATTTTTGTTAAAACTAAATGTGACCTCTCTCTTTTTTATACCTTTTAGTGGATCATGGTCAAATCTTACTTTTTGAGACTCTCTTCTTTGACCTCTCCTCTGGAGGATGGGTCACCTGACCGACCCAATGATGTTGCGAGGATTTTCAAATGTTCGTAGTTTTTTATCCGTTTTCCGTTGGCTTATATTTTCGTCCGCATTTGCGTTGTCTAAAACTGCTATTTGCTCTATCTTATCCATTTGTGGTCTCCATTGTTTCTTTGGTGGGGAAATGCCTATTCTACACGAATGGGCATTGGAGACCACTTTTGAGTTTTAACAATTTTAGGGACGCTTCCGAAACAGATATAAGCATGCTCGAAAAAAGGGGATATTTTTTTGATTTCAGAGTTGTAAGTGCAAGCTGATTGTAGTCTTCTCTTGTCATGTGAGTATCCTTTTTTACGAATAATTCAGGTTGAGCCTATGAAAAAATTAACTTTATTTATCCTTTTCTCTTTCACGTGTGCACTTTTCGCCGAGATGCCGTCATCGAAAAAAATATGTTTTGCTCTCTATACAGTGCAAAACAACATCTTAAAGATGACGGTGCAACTTTATCCGCTTTCGAAAGAAGAGAGTCGCGATGTCTATTTGGAAATAAAGAATAATAATAAATGGAAAAAAATAGCGACTTGTAAGGTTCGTGAAAACCCGTACACCAGACCTGAAAATGCTAAAAGCTGGACGGCTCATTTCCGAATAGAAAAGTGGGATCCAACCAAAACATATAAATATCGAGTTAATGCACTGAATGGCGTTGCAACCTATACGGGGATTATAAGAAAAGATCCAATGCAAAAAGAAGAGATTGTAGTGGCAGCTTTTACTGGAAATTCCAACCGGGATAAAAGCCCGCGAACCGATATTATTAAAAATGTGAAAATACTTGATCCCGATCTTCTTTTTTTCTCGGGAGATCAAGTGTATGACCACAAAAATCATCTTAGAAGCTGGCTCGATTTTGGAAAACAATTTGGCGAAATTACTAGAGATCGTCCCACTATTTGCATCCCGGACGATCACGATGTAGGACAAAGCAATCTTTGGGGAGCAGGCGGGAAAAAATCGCACGAAAAATATAGCAACGACGGCGGGTACAATTGGTCGCCCGAATATGTGAAAGAGGTGGAGTGGGCACAAACTTCTAATCTTCCAGACCCATACGATCCTACTCCTGTTAAACAAGGAATCGGGGTGTATTACACTTCGTTAAATGTGGGTGGTATTGATTTTGCAATTATTGAAGATCGAAAATTTAAAACCGGACCACGGGATCTAGTTCCAAAATCGTTCAAGCGCGTTGACCATGTGCAGGATCCCGATTTTGACACCCGAAAACTTGATTTCAAAGAGGCCGTCTTGCTCGGTGACAGACAACTTGAATTTTTGCACGAGTGGAGTCAGAATTGGAAAAACACCGAAATGAAATGCGTCCTTTCCGCCACTATTTTTGCCAATGCCGCTCATTTAGACGGGGGAAGTAGAGAACGTATTTATGGAGATCTTGATTCGAACGGATGGCCACAAACTGGACGCAATAAGGCCCTGAAAGAAATTCGTAAAGGTTTTTCATTTATGATTGGCGGCGACCAGCATTTAGCAACGGTGATTCATCATGGAATTGATGATTTTGGTGATGCAGGATTTTCCTTTTGTGTACCATCAATCATCAACTACCACACGCGAATTTGGGTTCCTCTTGAAAAGCCTGTTCATCCTCTAAAAACAGAATTAAGAGATACGGGAGATTATTTCGATTCCATGCATAACCGAATCACCATGTACGCCTATGCCAACCCATTTGAAAATAATAAAATTACCTCATCAAAATACATAAAAAAGGCAGCGGGGTTTGGTGTAGTGCGTTTTAATAAAAAATCACGCACCATCACAATAGAGTGTTGGCCACGAGGTGCCGACCTCACCGACCCCAACGCAAAACAATACAAAGGCTGGCCAGTTAAGATTCATCAAACAGAGAACTACGACCGTAAAGCCGTTGCGTATCTTCCTGTACTTAAAATTGCAGGGGGGAAAGATCCTGTTGTGCAGATTATTCAAGAATCAAACAATGAAGTTGTTTATACCATTCGGATAAAAGGAAACACTTTCCGCCCAAAAGTTTTCCAAAAAGGAAGCTACACCATAAAAGTCGGGGAAGGGGGGAATGTAATCACTCTGAAACAGGTTCAATCGATGATGCCGGACCAGACTAAAACGATTCATATTCAATCTAAATAAAAATTAATGTCAATGTGCTACTTTGGGGTTTTGATGACTGTTTGAAGGGACGGAGCAAGATCTTAGAACAGCTTTTGGCGGAAAACCCGGCACTGGCTGTATTTCCCGCTGGTGGCGGAAAGAGTCTTTGCTTACTGCGTTAGATACGCACTAATAACGTATTTGCCCGCAAGCCAGTTCTTTAAGATTATGCGCATGGTGTCCATTTTTCTATATGTTTTATTTATGTTCATAGCCTTTATGCTTTTAGTAAACGATAAAACAGACAACTTTTTCAATTTTATTTGCCAACTGACTTTTGGCGAATTACGTCATAAAATCTTTTCTGTCATTAACCGTGCATAATTGTCGGGGGAGTGCTAATAATGGTGTGAGTTCGTTGGTTCTTTCAACTGCGGGGATATGTTTATGTCAGAGAAGAGTTTGCCAGGTCAAAAGGAACAGCCACCCGAGGCGGTCTGCTCTCATTGTGGTCGCTACGTTGGTCCGGTCAGCAAATGTCAATATTGTGGCGCACCGGTGCGAACCCGAATTAGCTTACGTTTTTTTCGCTGGGCTGCGGTATTGCTGGCGACGGTGGGGCTTGGATTGCTCTACTTCATGTCTATTCGCAAAGAGGTGCCGCTGGTTCAGATTGGCAACATCAAAAACACGATGAATTTCGCCTATATCCATGTCGAGGGGAGAGTGCCTTCCGCCGCCAGGGTTTTCAGAGATGGCGATAGTGTGTCGAGTGTGAGTTTCACTCTGGATGACGGAACTGGTGATATCGAAGTGAAGGTCTATCGCAAAAAAGCACAGGTTCTGGTTGATGCAGGCAAGGTCCCGCGGGCGGGCGACCGCATAGCGATGGATGGGAGCCTGAACGTTTCCGCCGATAGAACCACTCTCTATCTTCAGGTTCCTGAGAATTTGGAGATATTGGAACATGCCAAAGTAGAGAAAACGACGCTTGGCGATATCAGCTCGCAACGGGTTGGTGAAATTGTCAGTGTCACCTGCCTGATCGAGGCGGTGCGCCCCCCGAATGCCGGTAAACAGCCGTGGATTCTTGAGATTAAGGATGATACAGGGCGAATGAAATTGACAATTTGGCAGAGTATTGTGGGACAGTTGCAGAACAGCGAGTTGCTGACTACCGGCACACTGATAAAGTTGCGAGCGGAGGTCTCCGTGTATCGGAATAAAGTGCGCCTTAAACTCAACAGCGCGGACGGGATCGAATTTCTGAAAAACGGTCCGGCAGATACAGCGATGGAAGAACCGTCAGAGGTTGCGTCGCCAGTAGTTCCGATCTCTGAAGTAAACGCGGCGCGTGATGGCGAAGTGTTGACTCTTGCCGGATGCCTGGGTGCGCCGCGTGCCATAAACAGAGGTGTCCTCTATTCGCTTTCCGATGATTCAGGGAGGATTGAACTGCTCATCTGGGACAATAAAGTTTCCGGTTCAGGACGTGAGCAACTCGACGAAGGAGTTCATGTCAGGATCTCAGGGAAGATTAAACTCTACAAGGGAAAACTGGAGATTATCCCACAGCGGGATCACGACATCCGTATTGTTGAAGACAAGGCGGGCGGGAGCTGATGGACCTCGTTCTCACAATCGTTACTGCAACAATCATTGGCACTGTTCTGGCCGCTGTGCTGTCGCTACTGCCGGGACTGCACGTATACAACGTTATGGGGGGGGTTGTCATTCTAATGTACTATCTTGCCGACCGGGGCGTTGAAGTGTCTCCTGAGATATTTGTCCCGTTCTTAACAAGCATGATTGTGAGCTGGTCGATTTTGAACACGATCCCGTCGGTTCTGCTTGGCGCGCCCGATGAGAGTGCGCTTTTCACCGTTCTGCCCGGGCAAAAGTATCTAATGATGGGGCGCGGCTATGAAGGTGTTCTGGTGACCGGCGTGGGTGCGCTTGCCGGGCTTTACTTTCTTATTCTCGTGGCAGCTCCACTGGCGAGCAGGATTCTTCCGATTCTACACAGTATTCTGAGAGCGCACGTTCACTGGATACTCTGGGTTATCATAACGTTTATGCTGATGTCAGAATGGCCGAAAAGTGGGCATGGCGGTAAGGCGGGGTGGGGAAAGTTTTTTTCTGCGTGGAAGACCCTCGGTGCCGGACTGGCAACATTTCTGCTCTCCGGTCTGTTCGGGTTCCTCATTCTGTATCGCTCCCCTGTATCCGTCGAGGTGGCGTTTCAGAATATTATGCCAGCATTTGTCGGATTATTCGCAGTCCCGTGGTGTTTGCTGAATGCCATCAGCGGCACAAGTATTCCCGCGCAGTGCCTGACTAAGTCTCTGGAGATAGATGGCGACGTGATCCTGCGCAGTTCGGCGGCCGGGGTGCTGGGCGGCGGGTTTGCGGCGTTTTTCCCGATAATCACTGGCGGGGTGGGGGGAATGCTGGCCGGTCACGCCACCGCGCAACGTGACGAGCGGGTGTTTATCATGTCGCAGGGGGTCTCCAAAGTAATCTACTACACGGGCGCGTTCATGCTTTTTTTTGTGCCCGCGCTGGGACTCCGTCGGGGTGGGGGGGCATGGATCATACAGGGACTCTATACGCCCCGCTCTCAATACGATTTTTTGATGGTTCTCGGAACAATTGCCATCTCTGGCGGCGTGGCGTTTCTGATGATGCCGTTTCTCACGAGGCTGGTGATCAGGGCTGTCACAAAAATCAACTATCGCTTGGTTTCGGTTTTGTCGCTGATTATCATTCTGGTGATGGTGATTGGAATGACCGGATGGCGCGGGTTTCTGGTGATGTTTGTGGGCACAGGCATTGGATTGCTTCCTGTCCTTTTCGGCTCGCGTCGTCTGAACTGTCTTGGCATACTGCTTTTGCCTATGGCCTGTAATATGTCGGGATTCGGGCAGAATGTCGCTGAATTTCTGGGGTTGATATGAAGGGTATTGCACATTTTATGACTGGTGTTGCCGCCGCCTCGTTCTTTCCGTTTGCGATAGAGGCGGCAGAGGCGGGCAACCCCCTCTACTTCGTGCTTGGCGGGGCGTTTGGAATTTTACCGGACACGCTGGATTTCAAATTCTACCGCTACTTCTACCGGCACGACATAACAATCGCTCCAGATCCGCTTGAAAAAGACCCGCAAGTGATTGCCAGCAAATTGGCGGAGGCCATCGGACGTGGAGGGGAGAGCGCAAAAGGCTGTCGTGTGAAACTCGACTCCATCAGGATTGGTGCCGACTATTGGCAGCAGTACATCATAAAGTTTGACCCCATTGCCAGCGAAGTGCTGGTGCGGTTCGGTCCGGTAGTGAACACCGGGCAAGTGCCCGTGCCCGGCAGTCTGCCGGACAACCCGCTGATTGGGCGCGTCAAATTACCGTGCGCTATTGAGCAGGACTATGACGCGATAACAACAGTGGATATTTTTGACGGACCCAGTTTTCTCTTCAAAAAGGGTGCAAACGACTGTGCGGAAATTCATTTTCTGCCGTGGCATCGCAGTTGGACGCATAGTTTTCCGGTGGGAATAGCTATGGGGATATTTGTCTGGATCCTATGGGGGCTTTGGCAACTGGGATTCAACAATTCCACAAGCGGGTTTCTGAACGGGTGGCGAGCCCTCGCAATTATTGCCGTCGGGTTTGCCGGACATCTGCTTGAAGATCAGCTAGGGTTTATGGGTTCAAATCTCTTCTTCCCTTTCACGTCCAAGCGAACCAAAGGGTTGCACATTATGCGGTCGGGTGATGCCTTCCCTAACTTCCTCGCCGTCTGGATATGCATGACACTGATCCTTTGGAACATTTATCATCATATGGAGAATCCTGTCTACCACTTCAACTTTTTCCAGCTGATACTTTACAGTTGCGTCATTCCGCTTGGCATATTCGGCATTCTCTATAAGCTCGCCAACCACAAACACAAGCCGGTTGTAGACGAAGTTGACACATCGAACGAGTGGAGCGACTCAATGATGGGATAGAAGACGGGGCATCGAATCTGTTGCCCAACCCTGCTTCGAACTCAGATTTCCGAGGTTACACTCTTTCAGGCGGTTCAATATTTGCTGGAGACTCCCTCGCTTTGCAAAGTGCGGGAGACGAAAAGAGCTGGAGATTTTGAGTGAATTTGCATAAACGGCAGAAATGATAATTTTATTGTTCCGATGTTCGGATAAACTGCTTGAAAAATGTTCCAACGTTGGGATAAATGACAATACTGGTTGTCCAAGCCCTGAATAAATGCGAAAACCTCCCTGTTGCAATGGAAAGATTCATCTGCACTGCGGGGGATTAAAGATGCAATTCAAACGATACCTTCAAATTTGATTTCATCTCTTTTCAGATGAATATAATGGTTTTGAGTGGTTGTCGGTTTTGCGAATCTCTTTCATGAGAACTTTGACGGCCTTTTCTAACTGCGGATCACGCCCGGCGGGGATGTCGCCCGGTTCTGTCTGAATAATGAAGTCTGGCTCACAGGGGTTAGAGTCCATGTCTTTGCCGTCTAAAGTGAACCAGCCACGGAAGGGGACTCTCATGTTGCCAATATCGAGTATATTCTTTGATGATGTGGATATGACCGCGCCTTGTGTTGGTGTGCCGACAATCTTGCCACGCTTCAGGGTCTTGACGGCATGGCAGAATATCTCCGCATTGCTGGCGGTGTAACAGTTGCAGAGGACGATAATCGGTTTCATCCATGCAATATCCGGCAGATAGCCCTGCTGATATGAACTGATGCCGCCCCGTGGGATTGTGAATGCGTGATGCGGATGACAGATGATAGAAAGAAGATGGTCGGATATGATGCCTCCCGGATTATTGCGTACGTCAATTACTAAACCATCTTTGCCGAAACCGCATGCGAATACTTCATGCTCAAATTGACGCAGGTTTTTTGTCTTCATCTCTGCAATATTGAGATATCCGAGTTTGCCATCGCTCAGCCTTTCGACTTTTTTGCGCATATCCAGCACCCACGCTTTTTTGATGAGCGTTCTCATCTGTTCGTAAGTTTTTGTCTCGATCTCAACTTCGCGCTCTTCGCCGTCGGCACGACGAAAGAGTAGCGTGACAACGCGATTTGCGCGTCCGTTCAGGATTGAGGTCAGGTCGGTGTCCGGCTGTATCTCACGATTGTTTATTCGCAACACGGTGTCGCCTGCTTTTATTCCGATTTTTTCAGTGTCGGCGGGACCGCCGGGGATGATTGATTCGA
>Ga0256845_1003722_pt1 | contig 10159 bp, 7 predicted proteins | sample RiftiametaG_FD_189101 | JGI IMG/M metagenome (GOLD analysis project Ga0256845, IMG submission 189101) | Tube worm associated microbial communities from hydrothermal vent at the East Pacific Rise, Pacific Ocean - Riftia | ecosystem: Host-associated > Annelida > Integument > Unclassified ... | reverse complement strand
TTTTATTTTACGAGAACGAACGGCGCAAATGCTATCTGCTAAGGTCGGTGATTGGCTTAATTCCATAACAGTAAGATACGAAATTTACAAGAAATCGACTAGCCCGTGCAACGGTCTTAAAATTTCAGATTTTTTGTACATTGAAACTATAGTCAAATTATTATATCTCTAAAATATTTATATCTTTGATACTTCCTCAAAAATAGGTTTTTTCGGAAACCTTTAAAATATACCTAATTTAAAACTTTTTCCTTAAAGTTAATGGCGAATTTGCCAACTGCTTATGGGGTAAAGCTTATAAAAGCAAATGAACGAGAAAATTTACTTATCCTCCCCCCATATGGGTGGTAGCGAGCTAAACTTTGTTAACCAAGCTTTTAATACCAATTGGATAGCTCCATTGGGCCCTAATGTTACACAGTTTGAAACATCACTTGAAGATTATCTTGGGTCTGAAAACTACGTAGCCGCACTAAGTTCTGGTACTGCCGCAATTCATTTAGCACTTATTTTGCTAGGTGTTGAAAGAGGGGATGAGGTTATTTGCCAAAGCATGACCTTCTCTGCATCTGCAAACCCCATACTATATCAAGGAGCCACGCCTGTTTTTGTTGACAGCGAAGCCGAAACATGGAATATTTGTCCTGAACTTTTAGAAAAAGCTATTGTGGACAGAATTGCAAAAGGTAAAACCCCGAAAGCTATTATTGCGGTGCATTTATATGGAATGCCTTATAAAGTGAATGAACTGCGTAGCATATCCGAAAAATATGGAATTCCTATTATTGAAGATAGTGCAGAAGCATTAGGAAGCAGTTATAAAGGTGAAAAATGTGGAACTTTTGGTACTATTTCCATTCTATCCTTTAACGGTAATAAAATTATCACCACATCGGGAGGAGGAGCCTTGGTTTCTAGAAATATTGAATATAAAGACAAAGCCATTTTTCTAGCTACCCAAGCCAGAGACGAAGCGCCACATTATCAACATTCAGAAATTGGGTACAATTACAGATTAAGTAATATAAGTGCAGGAATTGGCTGTGGACAGATGGAGATATTAGATGCACATGTAGCCTTACGCCGAAAAATGAATCTTTTTTATAGAAACCTATTTAAAGATATTAACGGGATTGATGTTTTTATTGAACCAAATGATAATATATATAGCAATCACTGGTTGAGTTGTATTACTTTTACCGAAAAAACGTCAAACTTTAATCCCGATGCACTTAGAAATGCATTATTAGCTGAAAACATTGAATCGCGACCTTTATGGAAACCAATGCATTTACAGCCAATATTTAAAAATGCAATCTATTATGAAAATGGGGTAAGCCAAAACCTATTTGAAAGAGGATTATGCTTACCTTCGGGAAGTAATCTGGATGATGAAGCTAGGCAACGTATTTCTGAAACAGTATCTGGTTATCTAAAAAAAAGTACTTTAAAATGAAAATACCAAGAAAATCCACTTTTATTATAGCTAGACTATATGGCAAATTCAGAAATTATATTCTGGGTAAAAGCTATTTGCCTCGATGGATGGTAGCACTTATAGATCTAGCCATCTGTAGCTTTTCATTTTTGTTAACGTGGCTTATTTTAAGTGAAACACCCTTTTTTTTCAATAAATTTCTTTCCATTTTTGAAAAGGCTCTATTAATTGTTTCGATACATCTTTTATGTTTTATTTTATACCGTACCTACTCAGGGATTATTAGGCATAGTACTTTTTCAGACGTATATCGTTTTGCTAAGGCAACAATAGCCTTTTTGATTATAACTTGTATAGGAAATTTGTTGATCTATAATATTACAGGCATTAAAATATTTCTTAACACCACGTTACTGCTTTATTCTTTTATATCTTTAGCTTTTTTATTAGTTTTTAGAATAATAGTTAAAGAGGCCTATCGTTTTCTTAAAGCCGCAGCTTCAGGGCATTCTAAAAAAAGAGTTATAGTATTGGGTGTAGACGATAAAACAATATCACTATCTCACGCACTTCTTGCAGATTCTGCCTCAGTTTATAGACCTGTTGTATTTTTAACAACTAAAGAAAAGCGAAGCAGTTATAAAATAATGAATATTCCTGTTTGCTATACAGGAGAAAATTTTGAAGCGAATTTAAAAAAAATAAAAACAAAATATAGCGTTTCAGGTGTGTTATTGGTAGGCGATTTTTTATCAGTTAAAGAACGAACTTTGATTGCAGAAACCTGCTTTTCTGTTAATCTTGAAGTGTATAACCTTACTCTGCCAGAGCAGTGGAATGATGTTGCAGCGAAACCTTTAGAAATTGTTCCTCTTAAAATTGAAGACCTTTTAGAACGCAGTGTAATAGAAATAGACACGAAGCTTATTTCTAAAGATCTTAAGCAAAAAAAAATATTGATTACTGGCGGTGCTGGTAGCATAGGGAGCGAACTTGTTAGGCAAATTGCCGCTACTAACCCAAAATTACTTGTTGTATTAGACAACAGTGAGAGTCCATTACATAGTGTGGAAGTATATTTACAAAAAGAATTTCCCCATCTTAACTATCGCATTTTTTTAGCAGACATCACAAAAAAAGGTAGGATGGAAGGTGTCTTCAAAAAATTTAAGTTTGATGTGGTTTATCATGCGGCTGCATATAAACATGTACCTATGATGGAACGGCATCCTAGAGAAGCCATCAGAACAAATATTGTAGGCACTCGAAATTTAGCTGAACTATCTGTAAAATTCGGATGCAAACGTTTTGTAATGGTTTCTACTGATAAGGCTGTTAACCCAAGTAATGTAATGGGGGCTTCCAAAAGGGCAGCTGAGATGTTTGTACAGGGATTACAGCGTTCCCCTGGCATTACCACTAAATTTATAACAACTCGTTTTGGAAATGTATTGGGCAGTAACGGTTCTGTAATTCCATTTTTTAGAGAACAAATTAAAAATGGTGGTCCAGTAACGGTAACACATAAAGATATTATCCGCTATTTTATGACTATTGAAGAGGCCTGTCAATTGGTACTTCAAGCAGGAACTATGGGTAAAGGCGGAGAGATTTTTGTTTTTGACATGGGTAAACCTGTAAAAATATTAGATCTAGCAGAACGAATGATAAAACTAAGCGGATTAAAACCCTATACAGATATTCCTATCGAAATTATTGGCCTTAGACAAGGTGAAAAACTTTACGAAGAACTAATAATAGACGGTGAAAACACACTGTCTACTTACCATCCCAAAATAATGGTTTGTAGCACAGTACACCTTGATTATTTAAGTATCTGTACTGCAATTAATGAATTGGAAATAATGGCAGACAGTATTGGCAAGAAAAGAGATATAATTATTAAGCTTAAACAATTAGTTCCAGAGTTTATTAGTCAAAATTCAGAATATACATCGTTGGATTAGAATAGTTTATTTTTTTCTGTTGTTCACAAAATTTTTACGAAGATTAAAGAGTTGTTTTAAATACCAACTCATTGTAAAATTAATTTACCGAAACATCATCTTCAATTTCATTCCTGATTTTTTTAAGCGTTTAAATACGATAATCTGAACATAATTTTAACTATTGTATTTTAACACTATAGATAAAAGTTTATATTTGCAATAAATTAGAATAAATGAAGCCAATTACAATCAAGCTAGTTCTTGTAGCATTTTTACTACTGTTTATTAGCTCTTGCGTGTCTAAAAAAGAAATAATTTATTTTCAAAATATTTCTGAACAACTTGCCCAATTGGATAGTGTTCAAAATAATTTTAAGATTAAACCAAACGATATATTAAGTATCGTGGTATCTGCTTACGATCCTACAGTGGCAAAACCCTTTAATTTGGTTTTAGAATCCACTGGAGGGCTATTAGAACAGCAACAAGGTTATCTAACTGGTCTTGACGGCACAATCAATATACCAGTTCTAGGTAAAATTAAAGTTGCAGGTCTTACAAGAGCAGAGTTAAGCGATAAACTAACCAAGCAAATTTCCGAATTTATATTAGACCCCATTGTAACAATAAACATAATAAATTTTAAGGTAAGTGTTCTTGGTGCTGTAAATAGCCCTGGTACTTTTGCAGTACAAGGGGAGCGCCTTACATTACCCGAAGCACTAAGTCTTGCTGGAGATTTAAGCATGTATGGTAAACGTAATAATATTTTAGTGCTTAGAGAAACCAATGGCAAAAAAGATTATGCTTATTTAGATATACGCGATGCTAAGATAATGGATAGTGAATTTTATTATTTACAGCAGAATGATCTTATTTATGTTGAACCAAATAATGCATCAATACAATCTTCTGGTGTTACCAATGCTACAAGTACAATAGTAAGTATAGCCTCTTTGATTATAACAATAATCGTCGTTTTTATTAAATAATACAATGCAAGATCTATCTCAAAATACCCAGCAAGAACAAGAAACGACTATAAGGGAGCATGTAGATGCTTATTTAAGGCGATGGCCTTGGTTTTTAGTCTCTGTTTTTATTGCATTATTTATAGCCTTGATGTATTTAAGGTATACTCCACAAACCTTTAAGGCTAGCGCAACAATTCTAATTAAGAATGAAAGTAGTAAATCTGCTTCTGAAATGGCCGCTTTCAAAGATATGGGACTTGTTGATATCATGAGTATCTCAGACTTTTTGAATGAAATGGTTATTCTACGTTCAAAAAGCCTTGCTGAGCGGGTGGTAGATAAACTTAATTTGACGGTTACATATTATAAAGAAGGTAGTATTAAAGACGCAGAAATTTTTAATCATAGACCATTTCAAGTAAAGGTTGTATCACCTCCAGAAGAAACTCGTCCTGCAGGGGGACCGTTATATTTTGAACCTATTTCAATCACTCAATTTGCTTTAAAAGATATTAAAAAAGCTGAAATTGGAGTTTATAATTTTGGAGATCTTATAGATTTGGGTTGGGGTACTATTTTAGTTTCTCCAAATATTGAATTATTAAAATTGACTGAAAAAAATGGTGCATTCTCTGAAATACGTGTTTCAATTGGTAATAGAGACGTAGTTGCTTCAAATATTAGAACATTAATTGATGTTTCAGAAAAAGCACAACGTAGTAGTGTTATAGAGCTTACTATGGTTTCTACATTACCCGAAAAAGCTGTAGCCATTTTAGATGAACTTATAGAGCAGTACAATGCCGACTCTATGAACGATCGAAACTTAATATCCCTCAATACAGCCAACTTTATTCAGGGAAGATTAGAGATAATAACAACTGAACTTGATAGTGTTGAAAGTGGAAAAGTAGATTTTAAAGAAAAAAATCGTCTTACAGATATCGCTGCTGAAGGGCAAATATTTCTTCAAAACGCCAGTGAGGCAAATAAGCAACAAATGGAAGTAGAAACCAAGATTTCCTTGGTTAATACTATGATGGATTATTTAAAAAACAGCTCAAATACAGACCTATTACCAGCCAATTTAGGAGTAGGTGATGAAGGTTTTTCTAGCGCAGTTGCTAATTACAACGCGCTTATTATGGAGCGTAATCGTATGTTGCAAAGCAGTACAATAAAAAACCCATTGGTTGTAGGATTGGACAAACAATTAGGTGAAGTGCGTAACAGTGTGCGCGAAAGTATGTTTAATGCAAGACAATCCTATCAAATAAAATTATCAGAGATCAATAAAGAGATGTCTAATATTGGTTCTGAGATTTACCAAATTCCTTCAAAAGAGAAAAACTTTAGAAGTATAATCCGTCAACAAGAAATTAAAGAGGCACTTTATCTTTATTTACTTCAAAAACGTGAGGAGAACGCTATCTCGTTAGCCGTTACCGCACCTAGGGCTAAAATTGTAGACCAAGCTTATAGCCAGTCCATCCCTGTTTTTCCTAAAAAACCTATTATAGTTCTCGGCGCATTATTTCTTGGATTAATACTTCCGTTATTAACAATTTATCTTAGTCAGCTTTTAGATAATAAGATAAGAAGCCGTTCTTATGTAGAACGTCATGGTGGTGATATTGCAATTGTAGGAGAACTACCAGAATTAGGCAAGAAAGATCCTGAACTTATAGTTCAAAATGATACTTCAGTTTTAGCAGAAGCATTCAGAATTTTAAGTACCAATTTGAAGTATTTAATATTAGATAAAGTAGAAAAAGAAGAAAAAGGAAAGATCATATTTGTTACTTCTACAGTAAAGGGTGAAGGAAAAACGTTTGTGTCATCAAACCTTGCAATTACTTTAGCAAATGGTGGTTCTCGTGTGGTTTTAGTAGGTGCAGATATTCGTAATCCACAAATACAACGATATATTGATGGTGATTACAAAAATAAAGGAGTAGTAGAATATTTGGTTTATCCAGATACAAATACTGATGATTATATACAAAGCACAAGTAGCAATAAAAATATTTGGTTAATGGTTTCAGGAACAATTCCACCAAACCCTGCCGAACTTTGGATGCAGGATCGCGCTGGAGATATGTTTAAGGAATTAGCCTCAAAGTTTGATTATGTTATAGTAGATACAGCTCCAGCAATGTTGGTAGCAGATACGCTGTTAATAAACAAATATGCAGACGTAACTATTTATACAATAAGAGCAGGTTATACTGAAAAGAATTTGCTAGGTTTTCCAATAGACAATAAACAAAATGGTAAATTGAAAAATTTAGCTTTTGTATTGAATAACGTAGCTATGGCCAACTTTGGTTATGGAAACAAATACGGCTACACCTACGGCCAGAAAAAACAAAGTGGATGGAAACGATTTTTTAAGAAATAGAATCAGGAAACGTTACTTTGGGATTCGTTGATTCGGGATTTGTTACTTCGTCTACTTCGACTGCACTCAGTGTAATATGTTTGTGATTTATTGGTCTCAAAAATAGTTAAAACTATGTACTTTAGTGCATCTCGCTTTAGCTTCTAAAAACTTTCCTATAGTTTACTGAAATGTATGAAGAGTATATCAGAATTGTAAGTTTTTTACGATTGAGTAATCACGTACTGCTGACTTTAGTAATCTCGTGAACTTCGATTTTAGTTTATCCTTAGATTTTCATAGATCTTGGTAAGAAACGTTTGTATTTTTTTACCTATTACCTAATCCTCGTCTGCGCCATATATAAGTTCAATAAAATCTGACTTCGGAATATCGCCGAAGTATTCTTTAATATTAATATTGTTTAGTAATTCAATAATGTTTTCTTTTTCGTAGCGAGTATCTATTAATAATTGTTCAAGGTTTTCTAATGGTTCTTTTCCGAAGAAATCTCCAAATATTTTAAAATCTTTAATAAGTCCTTTTTCCACAAAAATTCTTAAATCTATTTCGCCAATAGCAAAACGTTTGCTTCGTTGTATATTGAATTTTGGCGAACAGCCGTAGTTCCAATCCCAAGCGTCGTATTTTTCTTCTTTTAATTTATGAACACCTTCCCATTCTTCGGGGGTTAAATGGTAGCTTTCAAAAGGTTCGCTTTCTTCGTAAAGCCCTTCTAACAATAGCTTACGAAATTCTTCAATTTTGAGTGGTTTTTTTAAAAATTCTGAAATATTAGCAACACGACTACGAACAGATTTATGCCCTTTAGATTCTATTTTACTCATTTTCACATTCAATGCCTTTGTTACTTCACCTAAGTCCGTATTAAATAAAAGACAACCGTGACTAACCATTCTTTTTCCTGTTGAAAATTGTGCGGTGCCGGAGATTTTTTTTTCTTCTACCTGAATATCATTACGACCTTTCAATTCTGCTCTAAGTCCTAAATCATTTAATACTTTAATAACAGGTGCTGTAAATTTTTTAAAGTTGTTTAAACTCTTTACATTGTGATTGGTAATAAAACTAAAGTTGAGATTCTCAACATCGTGATAAACAGCACCACCACCAGAAACTCTTCGTACCACATGAAGATTATTTTCTTCGACGTATTTGTGGTTTATTTCTTCTAAAGTATTTTGGTTTCGACCAATTATAATGGACGGCTCGTTTATGTAGAACAATAAATAGTCGTTTTCTGCACTAAAATTACGCAGTATATATTCTTCTAATGCAAGGTTGAGCCTTGGCTTAGTATTGCCTTCGTTTTCTATAAAAATCATTTTCTATTTTCTTTTTTTGCAAATATAAATAATTGTTTTATGGGATTTGTTTATTCAAATCCCGAATTTCAAATCTCGATTTAAAACCTATCTTTACAGTCTATGAGCAGATTGGTTCAAATAGCCGTATTACCCCACCAACAGGAAGATTTAGATTATATTCTAGAGCTTGCTTTGGAGAAAGAAAATCTGCGTAGGGATCAAATATGCGATTGGCGAATACGAAAATGCTCTATTGATGCACGACGAAAACCGATTAAACTAAACCTACAAATTGAATTTTGGCTGAAGGGCGAAAAGCGTGAAACAATCCCGCCGTTTATTCCACAGAATGTTTCTACTTGCTCGGAAATAGCAATTATTGGTTCAGGTCCAGCAGGACTTTATGCAGCATTACGTGCTATTGAAGCAGGTTTAAAACCAATAGTTTTTGAACGCGGTAAAGATGTTCGCGACCGCAGGAGAGACCTTGCGACAATCAATAAAGACGGCATCGTAAATCCCGAAAGTAACTATTGTTTTGGTGAAGGCGGCGCAGGAACCTATTCAGACGGTAAACTTTATACACGAAGTAAAAAACGTGGTAATGTGCTGAAAGCTTTGGAATGGTTTGTCCACTTTGGTGCAGATGAAGACATTTTGGTAGATGCGCACCCACACATTGGCACCAACAAACTTCCGAAGATAATTACCACAATGCGTGAAGCCATTATTGAAAATGGAGGAGAAGTGCATTTCAACTCAAAATTGACAGATTTAAAACTGAAAGAGTGTGCTGTTGAAGCCATTCAAATTAATAATAAAGATTGGTTGAATTTTGATAATGTAATTCTCGCCACAGGCCATTCTGCACGGGATATTTTTTACCTACTACATTCAAAAAACATAAAAATTGAAGCGAAACCTTTTGCCATCGGTGTTCGTGTAGAACATCAACAAGAACTTATAGATTTCATTCAATACCACGGTGAAGACGATAATCCCTATCTTCCGCCAGCAAGTTATGCACTCGTAGAGCAAGTTGATGGATTGGGTGTATATTCGTTTTGTATGTGTCCTGGCGGAATTATAGCACCTTGTGCTACGGAACAGGAGGAAGTGGTAACTAACGGCTGGAGCCCTAGCAAACGTAACAATCCGTATGCAAACTCTGGGATTGTTGTGAGTGTGGAACCGAAAGATCTACCTATTTACAAAGAAGGAGACCCTTTTGTGTGTCTCGATTTTCAGAAAGAAGTAGAAAAGCGTTGTTGGGAAGCGGGAGGAAAGACCCAAAAGGTTCCAGCTCAACGAATGATTGATTTTGTAGAGGGAAAAGTTTCTGAAGATTTTCCGAAAACATCCTACCAGCCAGGTATTGTTTCTGCAGATTTGAATGAAGTTTTGCCTCAACTAATTTCAAAAAGATTGAAAAAGGCTTTTGTTGCTTTCGGAAGAAAGATGAATGGTTATTATACAAATCAAGCTGTGTTGCACGCCCCTGAAAGTAGAACTTCATCACCCATAAGCATTCCTCGGAACCCTGAAACTTTGGAACACATTGAAGTAAAAGGTTTATATCCTTGCGGGGAAGGTGCTGGTTATGCTGGTGGCATTATTTCCGCAGCTATTGATGGTATTAATTGTGTGGATGCTATTGCTAGAAAGTTAATTCGGGATTAGAAATTTGCAACCCTACCCGCGAGCAGGGTTGCAATTGGATTCTATTTATTCCCCTTTTCTCATTTTTATCATATTCTGAATCATATCATACATGTCTCGAAGTTCTGCTTCGCTCATGTTTTGCATTTCTTTCCACTCTTCAAATGAAAGTTTGCTAAGTTTATCCATATTCTCATCAATGCTTTCCATGTCTTCATTGAAATCTTCATTGCTTAAAAAACTTTCTGTTTTTACAATTGGAAAATCTGGTAGTTCAAAATAGCTATCGGCCACTGGAATATCAAATTGGAATGTCTACTATTGTTGGTACGACTTTATGTGATTAAATTAGATTTGTATAATGGGAAAAAAACTTTACGACCAAGAATTTAAAAATACGATTGTAGATTTATTAAAATCAGGAAAGACTG
>Ga0256845_1003721_pt1 | contig 10160 bp, 6 predicted proteins | sample RiftiametaG_FD_189101 | JGI IMG/M metagenome (GOLD analysis project Ga0256845, IMG submission 189101) | Tube worm associated microbial communities from hydrothermal vent at the East Pacific Rise, Pacific Ocean - Riftia | ecosystem: Host-associated > Annelida > Integument > Unclassified ... | reverse complement strand
CTACCTAAGTTCACAAGACCGAGCACAGAGGCTAACGGAGCTCTTAAATCGTGGGATACGCTATACACAAACTGGTCTAATTCCCGATTTATTTTTTTTATGTTTTTGTTTTGAGTAACTAAGTCAACATTCAATTTTTTAACTCTGTTTGTTGCGTGCACTCTTTCAGAAATATCTTTTGAAAGCAATAACACTTGATGCACCATCCCATTTTCTCTTCTACTATACACTAAGCTCTTTTGTTCAATCCAATGAAATTCATCATCAAAAATGCTTGTTCTAAATCTAAGTGTGTAAATATCATCAGAATGACGCATCGCATAGTTCATTTTATCATATTCTTTTAAATCATCTTTGTGCACATGTTCTCTAAATAAACGCACTCCTTTTTTTGGGTAATCTATAATAAATATGGGGTTCTTAGTAATAACGTCTTCCATTGCCTTGTTATAGTACAGAATTTCGTTGGTTTCTAAGTCAATTAAGTAAAGTGGGTCAGGAGAAGCTTTTAATATGCCTTCAATCAGGTGTTGTTTTTTGATTAGCTCTTCTTCATTTTTTCTAATGTTAGAAACATCAATAAGTATGCCTGTAACTTCAGTAATTGTACCGTCTACATTTACAATTGGTTTGCATTTATTAATTACACTGACCAGTGTTCCGTCTTTTTTATACTGTTTAATCTCAATCTCAAAAGGTGTTCCCTTTTTTGCTTTTGCTACTGCTTCTTTAAGTTTATCAATGTCTGAAGAGTGCGTTAATTTTTGAAAGAAGGTTTCCGAAAATTGGACTTCGTTATATTTATACCCCATTATTTCAAACACTTCTTGTGAAGCTGAAATGAGACCCGTAGCTATATTTTTCTCCCAAGTGCCAATTCCTGAAAATCTTTGAACCTCTCTTAATACGGTTTGGTTTTTTATGGACTCACGGTTTTTTATGTCTTTTAGAATAATTAACGAAAGCACATTTGCTACCGATTCTAAGAAATCTACTTCAAGTTGATTTTTAATATGATTGGTATCTAAATAAACCACCAAAACCCCTAAAACATCGCCTTCGTAAAGTATTGGTACATTATAATGCCCATGGTCATCAAGTCCAATAATTTGAATACTGTGGTCATCATCAACACAGCTCTTAAAAATGGTTTTCTTTTTTTCTGCTGCCAAACCGCAAAGGCACTCACCTAATTTAATCCCTTGTACTCCACAATAATCTAATAATTTAGGTGACAAGTTATAATGACTCTTGAGAGTTAAATCCCCATTCTTTTCGCTTAAAAAAACACCCCCTTTTGACTTAGGGAGGCAGAAGGGTGCTTTAACAATATATTGTATAGAATCATCTAATACCTTTTGAAGCGATGATTCCTGATTTGATAAAAGTATAATTTTATTTAAAATGGATTGTTGATCAATTACACTTTGCATTACTAAATGCTTATTCAAACGCAAAGTGTGTAAATATCCAAATAAGTACCCAGCACTTGTACCAACAAATAGCGGCATTAGCAAGCCAGTACCTAAAATGCTAGCTTTTAATATAAAAACAGCATTAATAGAGTACAGCGTAAGTGTAATACAGTTAGCTGAAAGTATGCTAATTAGTATATCCTTATTAATATATTTGGGAATTTTTAACAATTATTTAGGTCATTGAATTGTACCAAAATAAGGTTTTAAAATTGTTTCCCCTAGAACAATTGCTATAATCATAACGTTCGATATAATTAACATAAGCAGGTGCAATTAATGCTGTTGTTAATTACTGTTAGAAGGCAGAGTATTAGGTAAAACTAAATTAATTTGAGTGCTCTGACCTAAGCTGGATTTAATAGTAATAGAGCCATTTAATTTATGAATTATTTCTTTAACAATATATAATCCTAATCCAGAGCCTTGAGAATGTATATTTCCCCTATAGAACATATTAAACACCTTAGGAAGGTTTTCTTTTGAAATACCAATACCATTATCTTTTATCCTAATCACACATTCTTTATTAGAAGTGCTTATGTTAATTTTTAAGAAACTTTCCTCCTTTACAGGGTCGGCATATTTAATCGCATTTGAAATGATATTATTAAAAATCATCCTAATCCTTTTTACATCACCCCAAAATGGCACCTCATCATTTATTTTGCAGCTAATCTTAATATTTGGGTTACTAGTAATAGTTATCTCTTGGATAAGTGATTTTACAAGTGCGTGAAAATTTATTTGGCTTATTCCAACACCTGTTCTTGCATTTCTAGAATAATCTAGTATATCTTTAATAAATCCATCCAATTTTTTAACACTCAAACCAATTTTTGACATGTATTCTAACACCATGTCTGGGTTTGGGTCTATTTTGCTTAAATGAACTAAGCCGATCATAGAAGTAAGAGGGGCACGTAAATCGTGAGATACACTATACACAAATTGATCTAATTCGTTATTAATTTTCTTAATATCTTCGAATTGAACTAAAAGTTCTTCATGTAATTTGGCAACTTTATTTTGAGCACTAACCATTGGGGTAATGTTTTTTGCAACGCCCATAAGTTGATGTATAGCTCCATCCTGGCCTCTATCATAAACGAGTATTTGTTGTTCAATCCATTGGTATTCATCTGCAAACATGTTTGTTCGTAACTTGAACGTAATAATTTCATCACTTGTTTGTAACGAAATTCTCAGTTTTTCGAGTACGTGAATATCATCTGGGTGGATACTTTTGTATATTAAATTAATTCCAAGCTCTTTAAAATTAGCAACCAATTGAGGTTTTTGGGCAAAAATATTCTCCATCGCACTATTGGTGTACACTAGATTATTACTCTCTAAATCTATGAGATAAAGCGGGTCTGGAGTAGCACGTAAAACCCCGTTTAGCAAGGTTTGCTTTTCTTTAAGCTTAATTTCATGTGTTCGTAGTCTTGTTACATCAACAATTATCCCTCTTAAAATAGGGATATGTGAATTCTCTAATATTTTTGGTTTGCACTTATTAATTATATAGGCTATGGTACCATCATTACGAAAATGCCTTGTTTCCAATTCGAAAGGAACTCCTTTTTTAGCCTTTTCAAGTGCAGATTTTATACTAGAAAGGTCTTCGGGGTGTGTGGTCTGCAAAAATTCAGCCTCAGTATAGGTAAAACTCTTACCCATAAAACCCATTATATTAAAAACCTCTTCTGAAGCAGTAATTTCGCCATTTGTATTATCAAGTGCCCAAGAACCAATTCCTGCAAAATTTTGCGCTTCTTCGAGGCGTTCTAGTTGTTTTTTTAGCTCCAGTTCAGCATTATAATTACTAATTATAACGGCTAAAATACTGGCAACGGCTTCTAAAAAAAGCATTTCAAATTTTTGCTTTAGATGGCTTACGTCTAAATAAATTACTATAACTCCCAATAGTTCATCATTGCCGCTTATAATAGGCACATTATAATGGCCATGGTCTTCCATCGTAGCATAGCTAGTAGAGTGATCATGATCAACACAATTTTTAAAAATTGTCCTCTTCTGCTGAGCAGCCATTCCGCACAAACACTGCCCAATTTCTAGCCCGTAACTACTTCCACAATTCTCTAAAATCTTTTCTGGTAAGTTAATGTGGCTTTTTAAATGCAGCCAATTTTTAGTTGATTTTAAAAAAATGCCTACTCTTGATTGTTCTTTTGCAAAAGGGCGTGTTATAATTAGTTGTAATGTTTTATCCAGTATTTCTTTTAATGACGTTTGACGGTGTGAAAAAAGAGAAATCTCTCGAAGGATTTCCTGTCTTTCAACTGCTGAAATTAAGTAATTGTTCCTATTAATTAATTTTGTGTAAAAAACACCTATAAGTAAACCAAGAATTAAGCCTGCTGCAACCGGTGCTATCAATCCTTTACCAAAAAAATGCGCTTCCGAAAAAAAATGAAGGTGTACGGAATATAAACTTAATGTTAAGAGAGTAGCACAAACTATTGCAATAAATATAATTTTATAGGTGCTCCAAGGTCTTTTTAACATGCCGCAAAAGTAACGATTTATAAAAAAAAGAAAAAATGGTATTTGTATGGAGGCAAACTACCGATTAAAAAGTCATAGATGTTCATAATAGTTATCATTTTTCTAAGCTATTTGAATATTAAGGAAGCACAAGAACAGATTTCAAGCACATTATGAAAAATAATTTCTCTTTTAATGTATCTTTTTAACAACATCGTCTTATATATATAGATTAAAAGATTTTACATTGAATCTACTCGAAGAAAAAGAATTAATAAAGCAGGCCAAATCAAACCCAGCAAGGTTTGAAGGACTATACAATGCTAACTTTCAGCAAATTTTCTTATTCATCTATAAAAGAGTTGGAGAGAAACAAGTAGCTGCAGATTTAACTTCTCAAGTCTTTTTAAAGGCATTAACTCATCTAAAAAAATACCAACACAAAGGAGTGCCCTTTTCGGCTTGGCTGTATAAAATAGCCACCAACGAGCTTAATGCTTACTACAGAAAACAATCGAAGCAGAGAGTTGTAATGCTTACTAATGAAATTGCTGAGCAGATACATGAAGAATCCGCTTTGAGCTTAGAAGATATGTATAACAGCTTAACCAATGCCTTGCAAACGTTAAAACTAGAGGCTTTGGAACTTATTGAACTTAGATTTTTTGAGAAAAGGAGCTTTAAAGAAATAGGAGCGATTTTGGAAGTAACCGAAAATAATGCGAAGGTAAAAACCTATAGGGTGTTAGATCAACTTAAAAAAGAGATGCAGCATGGAAAGGTATAAAATCATAAAAATGGAACATGATATTACAACCGAGGAGGTAGAAGGATTGAAAGATTTTAGTGCTTTATTAAAAACGCATAAAAAATCTATAATTAAGAAAAGGATGATGCTAAGCCTAATTCCTATAAGCATTATAATAGGCTCTGCTTTATATTTTTATACGCCTACCAATTCTGATTTAACATCAACAAACTTATCTGTCCCTCCTAAAAACACTCATCTGCCAAAAGCAGTTAAAGACTCTGCAGCATATGACTCAAACCAAGATAGCATTGTTGTTAAACTAAAGAAAACTAAAAAGTCCACAAAGAAATTGGTTAAAAAGAAGCCAATAAGAAAAGAGGAAATAAATACTCCTAGTTATTCTATAGAATTTGTAAAATCTGCGCCATCTTATGGCATAGATAGCTTAATGAACTACTTACACATTGAACTTAATAAAAAAGCATTGCCAATAACCAAAGGTAATTTAGTGGTTGCCTTTACCATAGACACTTCGGGAAAGCCAAAAGCAATAAAAATAATGCAGGGTGTATCTAGTAAAGTAGATGAAGAAATTGTTACCCTCATAAAAAACATGCCTGCTTGGCAACCTGCTCAAATGGATGGTAAACCAGTAGCAAGTACAACCACTTTGCCTATTAAAATTGTAATTAATTCAATTAAAGAAGAAAACTAAGATATGAAAACTATTCAAAAGACAATTTTCTTTTTGGGGTCATTATGGCTATTCACTTCAGTAGTTCAAGCCCAGACTTTTACAGCACTTCCATCTACTAATTTTGGCACTACAAATGGAGATATTGTACTTGCTGATTTAACAAAAAATAATACCTTAGAAATGATTTTGGCAGGTGTTGATACCTTAGGACAAGATGTATTAATAGTTTATAGCGTAGATACTCTTGGCAACTTCTTAAACCCTATTCATATACCCATACCTGCCATTAAAAACCCAAAGCTACAAGTAAGCGATATTAATAATAATGGCCTCATAGACATACTAATTTCTGGTAGTTTAGCAGGCAGCTCCTACTTTAATATATTACTCAATAAATCAAATCTCGAGTTTGAAAGTTACCTAAGCCCCTTACCTCAGTTTAGTGGTGAAATGGGTTTAGCAGATTTTAATAACGATGGTTTTAGTGATTTAATCACAACTTCTACGCAACTAAATGCAAGTGACACTATTGCTCTTTATACAAACTCAAAAGATGCCTTTAGTTTATGTGATTCTTGCCGTTTTATCCCACTTCAAAACACTCGATTATTAGATATAGATATAAACAATAGTGGGTTTGTTGATATAATCACCTTTAGTGATACAGGTAGCCAGCAAAATTTTTACTTGAATAAAAACATAAATAATTTAAAATTTGACACAATAAACCTTCCATTTGAAACTATCGCTAACCCTATTTTTAGTAAGGGCGATTTTACCCAAAATGGATTTATGGATGTGTTGATTGGTGGAAAAATTGGAAATAAAGACAGCTTGCTACTCTATAAAAATAATGGAGCCGATTTTGAATTATTTCTTGGGTTATCATTAACCGACAGCCTACAACAACTATTTTCAGCTGATTTTACCAATGATGGCCTACTAGATGTGTTAGTATTAACAAGAAACGAACTAACCCTTTATTATAATAATGGAGCAGGTAGTTACGACACCACTACAATTGCCACCTCTATTTCTAAAGCTAGCATAGCCATAGGGGATTTTGATAGGGATAACGATCAAGATATATTTATTTCAGGAGAAAAAGATGGACAACATTATTTGCAAATCATTAGAAATGATAATCCAATTAATTTACCACCTGATAACCCCACTGAACTGTACGCTTTCCCGCAGGGAGACTCGGTTGTGCTTTTATGGAATAATGGTGTTGACGATACCACAAACCCAAGTTCCCTTACATCTAATGTAGTACTATCTGGGCCAAATGGTTTTGTGGTGCCAATTCACTCAGCTAAACACAGATCTGTTTCAGCTTTTGGCCTGCAATCTCTTTCACATAAACTTGTTCTTAAAAACTTGCCTGTAGGTATTTATGAGTGGTATGTACAAGCCGAAGATAATAGCTTAATTTCACCTGCGCCAACAGGTAATGGCAACTCATGCCTTTGGGTTTTTGAAATAAAGGATACTGATGAATTGCCGTATAATGTTTGTTCGGGCGAAACAATCGAGCTAGCTGTTTCTCCTCCTCAAGCTGTGCAGTGGAATTCACTTAATACTGGACAACTCAGTTTTTCTGATACCTTACAATATGTTGCTACAAAGGATGACGTACTTTATGCAAATTACACCGATGCCGATTGTGTTACAAAAACATACGCTGCTTACATTCATATTTTGTCTGCTGAATCTATAGAGATTGAAAACCAATCTATTTGTGAAGGTGAAAGTATTAGCCTAGAAATAGGAGCTGTATTTAAAGATGCAACCTGGATTTTAAAGGTTCAAGAAGATACTTTAAAAGGTACAGCCATCACTTTTAATCCATTGCAATCAGATACGCTAGTGATTAATGCAGTGTCTGCAACTGGATGTATTATTACGAAGGAAATTCTAATTAGGCTTAACACCTTACCCATCATTGATGCCGGTAATGACGTGTCCATCTTAAAAGGGGAATCCACTAACTTATTAGCCACAGGCGGCATTTCATATACTTGGAGCCCTCCATTAGGGCTAAGCAATGCCTTTATCGCAAACCCAATTGCAAGTCCAAGCTTATCTACAAACTATGTAGTTATTGGCATTGATGAAAACAATTGCACAGGAGAGGATGACGTTTCTGTTTTTGTAAAGGAAACAATATTTGTTCCCAATTTATTCTCCCCTAACGGAGATGGGAGTAATGATTATCTAAAAGTTTACGGAAGCAACCTCAAAGAAATTTCACTAAAAATATACGACACCCAAGGGACATTATTATATAACTCTAGCAACCTGCAAGAAGTACTTAACATAGGTTGGGATGGCTCCTATAATGGCCGTAATATGCCACAAGGTAATTATCTATGGTCTATTACTGGTGAATTTTTAGATGGAACTCAATTATCTAACGATGGCAATTTTACGTTAATTAGATGAGGTTAAGCATAGCACTATTAGCATTTTTTAGCTGTTTTGACACACTAGCACAAAGCTCATTTTTTGCACAGCACACGTATGCAATACCAGAATCGGTACCGGCCCGTATTGGGATCGATAGCTATGCAAGTGCCTCCATGCTATACAAGAATCAAAAATTAGCTGGTGCCGATAACTTTGTGTCTTCTTTAATTTTTGCCAAATACCCAATTGTAAATCACAAAAACAACCGCCTTGCATTAGGTATAAGTTTACTAAAAAACCAAATTAAAGGGCCAGGAAACCTAACCGAACAATTATTTTCATCAACAATTGCTTATAGCTTTAATTACAAAAAAAATGCTGGCGTTTCCTTTGCCATGGATGTAGGTATGGTCTCAAAAAAAATTGACCTAAATGACATTCAAACTGGAGCAATGTGGACTATCGAAGACGGGTTTAATCCTAGCTTAGGTTCTGGAGAAAACCTATCCGCTGAAAGGCTCGTGTACCCGAAATTAAATGCCTCTTTTTATTGGTTTGAAAATGACAGAAACAAAGACACAAAATCCTATCTAGGCCTTTCAGTATTTCAACTTAACAAATATAAAGACTCATTTTATACAGCAGATAAGCTCACGAGCAATAAGCAATTTACATTGCTTGGAGGTGTTCGGGTGTACGATAAAAATCAAATTGCACTTATTCCTAAATTTATTATTACAAGCACCACTAAAAGATCTTATGTAAAGCTTGGTATGGATTTTAATTACTCTCTTTCAAAATTTAGCAGGCTATCTCGAAAAGAGAATAGCTTTAATATGGAGGTTAATTATCAGCTAAACAAAGGTGCACAATTTGGCATACAGTATTTGCAACCAAAGTATGTGGTGGGTATGGCTTACCATATTGATATGAGTGCAAATGTTGAAGCTGGAGTATTTAATAATGCTGTTGAAGTGCTTCTTATTGTAAGAAACCCAATTAATACCACTCCTCAGAAAAATAAACGTAGAAGAAATAAAAAAAGAAAAACAAAAAAGAAGAAGAAGGCAACACCTCCAACAAAAAGAAATAAACCTCCATCAGAAAAGGTAATTCCCCCAGTAATTAAATTAGAGTTGGATAGCACAAAAGTAACAGTAGTTGATAGTACCCAAATTCCTTCTTCACAAATTCCTAAGGAAAAAGAGGTAAGCAATTATTCTGAAATAGATGTGAATCTAGGGAGCGAAAACAGCTTTCATTTTGAATATAATTCTGCTAAAATAAATGAAGCCTCTTATCAAAAGCTGGAAGAAATAGCTGAATTACTCAAAAGCTATCCTAATTCCAAAGTAATTCTAGTTGGCCATACGGACAATATTGGATCTGCAGAAAGAAACTTTACATTTTCATTAACCAGAGCAAAAGCTGCAGCCAAGGTTCTGCTTAAACAAGGAGTTTCTCCTTCTCAAATTATAACCCAAGGAAAAGGAGAATTAGAGCCAACAGATACTAACGACACTGAAAAAGGGAGGAGTATTAATAGAAGGATAGAATTTTATATCATTAACCAATGATGTTACTCAGGAATACAACAATCCTCTTCGGTGCCTTCTACGGCAGAACTCATTTGTTGGTTTGCAATTAATCGCTCATCTAATTCTTCAGTAGATTTAGATTTTTTCTCATCAGGGAAAAACCTTTTTTGAAACACTAATAGTATAACTACACCTACAAAAATAGAGGAGTCGGCTACATTAAAAATGGCGTTGAAAAAGTGGAAATATTCACCTCCCACAAAAGGTGTCCAGTTAGGCCAAGTAAATTCAAATAATGGGAAGTAAAGCATATCTATTACTTGCCCATTGAATAAAGCAAAAGGAGCATCGTAAGGAGCATTATCTAACCAAATACCATAAAAAAGGCTATCTATTAAATTGCCAATGGCTCCTGCTAATATGAGTGCTCCTGCCCAAAGTGCACCTTGGTGCATTCCTTTTTTAGCATATTTATACAATAAGTAAACACCACCAATAGAAGCAACTAATCTGAATAGTGTAAGTACCACTTTAGAGTATGGCCAGCCAAGTTTCATGCCAAAGGCAATGCCTTCGTTTAAAATAAAATGTATTCTAAACCATTCCCCTAGCACATTAAACTCTTCGTAAAGGTTCATGTTATTATACACCAACATTTTTGTGATTTGGTCGAATGCAATCACAATTATGGTAAGTATAAAGTATTTATAGTATTTCATTTATTCCTTATCTCGTCATTCCTGCGTAGGCAGGAATCTGTATTTTAGAGTGGGTTTCTA
>Ga0256845_1003720_pt1 | contig 10169 bp, 8 predicted proteins | sample RiftiametaG_FD_189101 | JGI IMG/M metagenome (GOLD analysis project Ga0256845, IMG submission 189101) | Tube worm associated microbial communities from hydrothermal vent at the East Pacific Rise, Pacific Ocean - Riftia | ecosystem: Host-associated > Annelida > Integument > Unclassified ... | reverse complement strand
ATTGTGAAAGCAGAAAAACGGGCATCGGCTGGTCGGTTAGCCCTTGCCAAAAAGAAAAGTAAGAAAAAGACATCATCCCGGCGTAACTCTTCCAAGTCTTCTAAGTAGAGTCTGCCGGCAGGAAAAAAACAACTCTGGTTCCATGTTTTTTTTGTGACTCGATATAAATATGGCCATGATGCTGATCCAGTATTGAATGAGCAATCGCGAGTCCCAAGCCAACACCCTTACCCGAACCACGTTGTTTCGTCGAATAGTAAGGTTCAAACACCTTATTGAAATCAGCTCTATCAATTCCCTTGCCGTTGTCTTCAAAAGAAATTTTGACGTAACGTCCATCTTTGATAGCGGCAAATTTGTTTCGCACAACGTTCTTTGCCGGTTGATGTAAATAGTTCTCTGCAATTATTTTCAACCTTCCCTTACCGGTAATACTTTCGCAACTATTGGTAATAATGTTTCTGATCACTTTGTCAATCTGATTGTAATCTATACAGGTTCGCCAGAGATCTGATTCAATTTGTAGGATGCGTGTAATTTGCGTGCCGATGGTGAGTTCGGCTGAAATCTGTTCCAGAAAAGGAGTCAGGTTAATGGATATTTTTGATACAGAACGTACTGAAGAAAGCGTCACTATCTTGCTGGCAAGATCCCTCGCTTTCTCAGCAGCATTTTTGGAATTCTGAAGATATTCACTCCGCTGTTCCAGTGAAATTTCTCTCGATTCAGCAAGGGATATATTGCCGAGTACTACCTGCAAAATGTTATTAAAGTCATGCGCTATCCCACCGGCCAACGTTCCAATTGCCTCCATATGACGTGCACGTCTGACAATATCCTCAGTGCGCTTCTGTTCTTCCTCAAGATATGTCTGCCTGGTAATATCAACAGCAATTTGCAATCGTACCCAACGACCATCCGTCCACTGAATAGCCCTGTCGTAGTTATTGTACCACTTTCCAGTAATCTGGCTATATCCCTTCCACTCACAAACACCGGTTGGCTGATTGTTTTCCTGAAGCAAGCGACCATTTGTACAGTTGGAACATGGCTGTTTTTCCTGCCTGAATTCCTGAAAACAGATTTTGTCTTCTTTGTCATGACCAAAATCTTCCTTCATTTTACTGTTCATAAACAGAATACGATATGTCTCCATATCCGCGACATAGATATGGGCATCTATGGAATCAAAAATAGTATGCAGCTGATCTTTCGCCTGTTGAAGAGCTATTTCTGTCTGCCTCTGACGTGTAATCTCTCTATTACTGCCAATAATTGCTTCCGGTTCATTTTCATCATTATAAAGTACTGTAAACTGATCACTGAACCAGAGATACTCGCCTGACTTATGCCGCATACGCAGCTGAACAGACGTACCTAGTTCATCGTCGGAGCTATTTCGCTGCATTAAAGGAATACGCTGGCTGTGCAGATGTCGATCATCCGGGTGAATAATTGATTTAATGTTTTTGTAAAGGAAGAACTGCAACTCACTTTCCTCGTAACCCAAATGAGCGCAAAATGCCTTGGAAATATATTGATAACGACCGGTGTGTACATCTTTCCGATATAAAATGTCCCGCGAGTATTTGAGAATTTCCTGAAAACGACGATGCTCTTCAAGAAGTTTTTTACGGTAACTGGAACGAAAATACTCGAACCAGTATGAAAGAGCACACAGGATAAGGTAAACGATTACAAATCTCGCCAGATAGCTTTTGCTGTATTGATACTGTTCGATATAAGGAAGGGACAACAAGGAACTCAAAAACACAGTTGGGAGCAAAAAAAGAGCCCACACCAAGCCTTCACTTTTTCCAAGTATGAAAAGAACAATTGGAGGAAAAGTAAATAACCACAATGACATGGAGCCGTCTATTCCACCAACGGCAACCACATAGATAAGTAGAAGGCTAAATACCGTGGCTTTAAAACGATAAATTCGACGACAATTGGTTGATACAAGTTGAACAAACCAGCCACCCGCAAAACCAACGGCAGAAACCAACAGTAAAATGCATATAAATGTATCCCCCATAAGCAAGTTGTAAAGTCCGAAACCAACCATGAGGGGCAAACCACCGAGAAGAAAAACAAAAAAATGCTTCTGCCGAAGTTTTTCCTCCTGAGAAAGAGATGAATTCTGAATCGCAGTGATGGCAACAACCCAGATTTTCCGAGTGAAATTAAAACGAGATATCATACTTTATAGTGTAGCATGTAGCCATTTCAATTGTGAAGAACTATTCTGTGTCATCACTTTTCATAGATTCGATAAATTTTCGCTGTGCTCTATGGCCACCAAATTGGTGGCGTAACCTGAAAGATACTCTTTTAAATTCCACAATCAATTGCAAGTGCACGGGGAGCGCAGAAACTGTATATTGCATTCAAAACAATACAAACACAAAGAGACGCAATGAAAAGAGGCCAGGGGCAAAGTACCTTCAAGCACATATCTACCTACAATTGCTCTGCAGAGGAGCTGTATCTCTGGCATAGCCGCCCGGGCGCACTGCAAAGACTCCTTCCTCCGTGGGAGAAAACAGACGTACTCAAGCAGAGAGGTGGAATAGATCTCGGCGGACAGGTTGAATTGAAGATGTATGCCGGTCCTTTCCCTTTTCGTTTTAAGGCCCGTCACATCGAAAATATTCGTGGTACAATGTTTAAAGATATCCAGGAGAAGGGGCCTTTTTCTTCTTGGTCTCACACACATTTTTTTGAAAATAATGGCAAAAAAGCAAAACTCACAGATCATATTGAGTATGCCTTACCCGCTCATAACCTGCTGCCATCATTTATTACAAAGAGTGTCACAGAAAAACTTGAAAAACTCTTTACTCATCGCCAAAGAATTCTCACGCAAGACATGGCACTTCACTATAAATGCAGCTCCAGGCCACTAAGAATTCTCATCAGTGGAGCAAGCGGAACTCTTGGACGCGAACTGCTCCCATTGCTTAAAACCGGCGGGCACAAAGTCTGGACACTTGTTCGCAGACAACCTGAAATCAAAAAGAACGAAATCTTCTGGGACCCAGTAAGAGGAATTCTCAACAAGGATGACTTCCCTGAACTGGACGGAGTTATTCACCTGGCTGGCGAGTATATTGGCCTTGGTCGCTGGGGAGAAAAAAGGAAACAAAGGGTTCTCGACAGTCGTATAAAGGGCACTGGCCTGCTATGTCAAACCCTTGCCGGACTGGACAAACCGCCATCAGTCTTTCTCGGAGCTTCTGCTGTGGGGTATTACGGCGATTGTGGAGAGGAAATTGTCGACGAATCACACCCTCCCGGCCTCGATTTTATCTCTAAAGTATGCAGCCAATGGGAACAATCGACACAACCCGTACAAGCGGTGGGGATTCGTACTGTTCTCATGCGCCTTGGAGTTGCACTCACTCCGAAGGGAGGCGGCCTACAAAAAATCCTCTCCAGCTCTCCCTTAGGCTTTATTCGGCGTTTTGGTTCTGGACATCAATATATCAGCTGGATAAGCAGTGACGACATGATATCTGCCATGCTGCATGCACTCACCTGTGAAACACTGAAAGGCCCGCTGAATATCGCAGCGCCGAACCCCGTAACCAATCTGGAACTAATGCACACTCTTGCCCGTATCACGGGGCGCCCTTTGCTCTTTCCGGTTTCCGCCAAAATTCTACGTCTCCTCTATGGACAGATGGCTTCGGAAATATTACTGTCTGGATGTCGTATTTCTACACGAAAACTTCAGGATTCAGGCTTTACATTCAGGCACCCCAGCCTGACTAAGGCGTTAGAAAATATTCTTGGCACAACGTGACCGGGTACTGGGAGAGAGGTATTAAAAGGAGACAAACGTGGGCTGGAAACTAAAAAGTGTCATATGGGTCATAATGACCACCGCTCTAACCTGCGGCTTCCTCCATCACCTTGTCTCACCGGAAATATTAAATTTCGAACGTCTGCACATTTTTCTTTTTAATTTATGCAGCGGTGGCACACTGCTGATCTATTTTACAGAAGACACAAAACAGCTGAGCAACAAAGGCATCGCCTTTCTGCTGCTCGCAATCTGTTTTGCGTTTTTCTCCTTTTTCAAATGGTATGCACTCACCCTCGTTATCCCTCTGCTTCTAGCCGCCATCATTGAAAGAGTGCGCATCCAGCATTTTGGCAGCTGGCTGCCCAAGGCTCTGTTCTCAGCACAGGAACGCAGCTCAAGAAAATTCCACCAATCCTCACTTCTCTGCCTTTCACTTGGTCTTGTCATTTCCAGTATGGCCATCCTCAACAGCGAATACGGCCACTGGTTCACCTTGAAAAAACTAACCCTGGATACCTTTTTTCTTGGCTTTTCTTTTCCACTCTCTCTGATCAGCATGTCGGTTATTTTCTCCCTGATGAAAGAAGATCAACCGCCCACGGCTATACTGAAGGAACTCTCCTTCTGGGTCATAAACCTTGGTGTTATTATATTTTTCCTGTTCATTCTGGCAAACTGGTTCATTCCACAGGTGGTTATCGCATCAATTCTTTTTCTGGCTGTGTCGCTTGTTCTCTATCTCTATTTACGTCTTGGAATTCGCCTGCAGCAAAAAGCCTTTTTAACTTCCGGCATTCTTTTTCTGGTGATAACTTCAATCACTGGTATTTTATATATCCTTCTCGCTTTTTCGCCTGGTTACGATCACCAGCAAGCACTCCCCTTGCTGAGGATGCATACATTTACCGCCCTCTACGGCTGGAATCTCAGCGGACTGGCAGTAATCAGTCGCCATGGCGATTTTCCCATCCGACTCCATTCACGTAAAGTAATTCTCCTGCACTGGCTCACCGTCCTTATCCTCTGTCCAGCCGGATATTTTTATCCTGTTGCCGCCATCTTTGCCGTGCTTTGCTACGGCTGGTTACTGTCCATACTTCTTTTCAGTCACGGCCAGGTGGATCAGGCTGTGATTACGGCAGAAAAAGCTGTCCTCTCATCCGCATTGAATTCTTAATAATTGACTTTTTACGACGCCAAAGGTAAACGATTCACCACATCCTTGCCGAAAAAGGTTACAAAAGATGGATTATCCGATTTTGCCAACTAAAATTTGTGGCATCAGCGGTGTGAAGCAGAAAATAAGTGACGAGGCAAGTATTCCCGTTGGAGAATCAAACCATTACGGACATGGACATGAGCGATTCCAGCGATTAAGTCCGATTATTTGATTAAAATGTTTATCATAGCTTATTAATGTCGCACCGACCTCAATGGTATGGGCAGCAATCCATACATCGTTAATCGGCAGTGGAGTGCCGGCTTTTTTAAGATTGTTTTTCAATTCACCAAATATTCTGGCTGTTTCTTTACCGGCGATTACTGTTTCACAGGTCGGTTTTGTCAGAAATGATTCCAGCACTGTTATGTTATGTTGCTCTCGATTCCCTCCCCTGAACCCAGCATGCAGTTCACCCAGGACAAAAACAGACATATAAACGCTCTGAGCTCTGGCAATGACTGTCAGGACGGTTTCATCTCCTATCAGTAAGGCGGTGTAAATATTGGTATCAAGCAGGATCTTCTTCATTGCCAGTCGCCATCGCTGACTTCATTAAACTCTTTTGTGTTTGTATTGAATTCTCCCAGATCTTCATCCGACCACTGCCCCGAAAATTCCGCAAAATCTTCCCTGTGATTCTCTCCATTCTCATACAAGCCAAGAGCCTTTCTGAGTAATTTTTTCATGGTCTTGTTGAGACTCAAACCTTCCTTTGCAGCCTTCTTCCTAATGAGACGATCCAGAGTATCATCAAGGCCGTGTATAGTTATTGATTTCATCATGCCCTCCTTTAAATCAACACATGGTTCACAATATCTATATACTAGTTCATCAACTGTTTTATGTCAACGGCTGGTCGTAGGCTCGGCTAGGGGCAGGAAGGATTGGAGGATCGGGGTTGGTCCACGTCAACTACCTCTATTGCCGAAATTATTATTCCACAAACTTCCTTTGTCATCATAAACAAAGAGGTGAATACAAAAATTTCCGGACAGCCACAGAAGGCCGTCTAAAAGTTGATATTTCATGTACCTTGGCACTGGAATCGCTATCTCATTGATATGTTTACGAAACCAATTTTGGCAAACTGCGCTATTATGACGTTTCAGCGTCCTGCGGGAATTGCTGCTTACTCTATAAAGCCATTGCACCCACTTAGCTTGGCCCGCCCCTTCGCTAAAATATTTCCACTGTGGTTTATTTTGGACGCGAAGCGTCCAAGTTGGATTCCCACGCTGGAGCGTGGGAACTATTAAATAACGGTGAAATTAATTCCTGCGGACAGGTTGTGCGGTTGTACGGGTCGAACCACGCCAACTACTTGTGTTACTCGAGAAGGCCAGAATGGACGAAGATGAGGTGCTCTGAATGGTTACGACTATTTTTCCTCCTTTGCTGAAACCCGTTCAACAGTAAACCGGTAGTCACAAAATCTCAGGGATGATGCAAGATTATTGATATTGGACATTGACTCGTAATCCTCCCATACGATAACAGGGATATATCTGTTGGACAGTCTGGATCGGCCCGGCAGACTTGCCTGCGGCTCCAGCGGCAGCCAGGAATTATTAATATACACCTCTACCCAGGCATGATCGAAGTAACCGTTCTCACCCAGGACATATCCCCGAATAATTCTTGCCGAAATGTTTTTCGCCCTGCAGAGCGCGACAACCAGACTGGCATAGTGCTGACAGACACCCTTGCCTTTCTCAATAACCGCATCTGTTGTCAGCATACGAGTGTTGCCCTCGGCTTCCTGAGCCGCATCGAATGTCAGCATAAAATGATTGACCAATATAAGAATAGTATTCACCATTTCCAGAGGATCACTCTGATCAATCATTTTGACATACTGTGCAAGCTTAGGGGAATCTACATTGATATAATAGGTTGATTTCAGGTAAATATCACCCTTTGGTTCCTCAGTCTCAACGGGTTGATACTCTACATCGGCCAGTATCCGATATTCGTATTTATCGCCCCTGCGGCCAACTGCTTTGATATAAGGATAGCTGGCAGGACCGGCATGCTCAAGGGGAAGATTCGAAAGTATTTTGTATGCTTCAACACCCCTTTTTCCTTTTCCTGCTCTTAATGGTGTGATAAAGTTAACCCTGACTGCAGGATGACTTAAAGGGGTGTTTATCCATATACCACGGGTAACACGCTCAAAGACCGTATTTTGCGTGGCAAGGCCGTTAAGCGTGATCTTTTTATAAAAAGACAGCGGGGACGAAGACACTTCCATATCAATCCTGCCAACCCCTTCATACTCGTACACTAAATGTTTGCGATTAACAGTAACACCCCGGTGCATAATTTTATCGTACAGCATCTCTTCACTGTATGAATCTGAAATGGTTACATCAACATTCGGCGCCCGAACTGAATAAAAAGCGGATGTTTTTTTATGACCTTGCATTTTCAGTATTTGTGCAGTTGTGATAAGACCAAACTCTTTGGGAATACCATCCATTTCTATGGTTTCAACCTCAAGCTCGCCATCCATATAGCTTGTAATAACGATGCGATTATCCACCAGAGAAAGTGATATTGTGTGTGTGTCAACCAGGTTTTTCCGGCACTCTTTATCGACAATAAAGGTCTGGGACAAACCATAAATGCGCTCTGCGTTCCTTGTCCGGTAGGACATTTCAAGAAAGAATTCATCCTTATTCTTCTCATCAAACAATATCTGCAGTTCAGCAGTATCTTCTGCTCCATCTTTATCTACCAGCAGAAAGTGTTTAAGATTGCCGGCCCAATATTCAAAGTTTACCTCCTTATCATCTTTTGCCCTTGCTATCTTCCGGTTAACTTCCCTGATATCATCAAATGCCTTATGATCAACACGGGTAAAACTAAAAAAGGGATTATCCGCCACCTGCTGTTTCTGTTGCTGCAGACAGGTATTGGCTGATGCCGGAACAGGCGGGAAAAAGAAGATGCAGAACATAAGTGCAACACAATATCTTGCAACAGGTGGAAGTATAGACACTGACATAGAGTACCTTGTAAAAAGATTCACTGTAAAAACCACATTGATTGAAGGCTGACGTTTTTTAATTTTCTTCCGATAAATCCTCCCGAACCGTCTCGACCATATCGCCGTCAACTAATTCCGTTAACGAGTAATATTTATTATCAAGTCCGCATATCTCCTGACGCTCCTGTTTTATAAGCAGCATAGCGCCATCATATACCTGATAGTAGGTTTTGGTGTAATCGCCGCATGAACAACCACCGCAACTCAGTTCAATAACCTGCTGAGTCTTTTCATCAAATGTTGGGTTCCATAAATAAATCCATTCGTTATCAAATACACCCCAGTCAGGATAAAACAACAGCCCTTTATACGCTGTATTTGTAGCCCCTGCTGAAAACAGTAAAAGAAGATCCTTATAACCATCAAAGTTTATATCGATCAAATGAACCGGATGTTGATATGTAAACAATTCACCATCAACATCGATTTTCTGAATCACCTTGCCTGTACTAAGCCGAATAATCTCAAGTTGCCTGATACTATATATCCTGTCATCCAAACCGGGCGCTATCTCAAAAGGCTCGATAATATAATCAATTTGAACCACAGGCCCATTGACACCAATGGCCACGGCCTTACCTTCAATAACCTCGGTTATCTTATCTTCCGGCGAAACAGCATGCGATATCGAGGCAATACTACAGAGGATGCAGAAAGTAAGGCTCACAATACTGGTAATACGTGTAAATATCATAATAAATTACAGAATCCTTCTACATTCACCATTGTTCCCACGCTCCAGCGTGGGAACAAACACAGGTGCTCCAGCGTGGGAACAAACACAGGTGCTCCGCGCCACAAGCTCACCAGCAATCAATATCAAGTACCCCCTCACCACAAAAATAATTCCCGGCACTGGAATAACGCCAATGTTCCATCTTGTTCACATAGCCACGTTTCACTGGATTACCATGGATATACTCAAGTTTTTCACGCATCATTTTCGCATCAAGAATCAACTCCGCATGACTTCCTTCCTGCCAGAACTGGTATTGCCGATCCCGCTTGTGCTGCTTTTTCGCCGACCGCAGGCGAGACAGCAACATTGCCACCCGTCTTTCCTGCAGATAATCTACGATCCTGCGGGCTGTAAACGATTTGAAACTGCTGACACATTTATCCAGCCTCTCAGCCTGGACAATACAGTGACAATGGTTTTCCAGAATAACATACCCATACAGCTTCAGGCCGTGCTGTCTCTGGTAGCGCCACGTTTCCAGGAGAATTTCCACCGTTTCCGGACGGGTAAATACAGGCAGCCACTCAACAACCGTATACGTCAGGAAGTGCGGCTTATCAGGTTCGGTTATCAGGTAGCGGCTTCTTCCCATTGGGGGTTAGTATGACGCGGAGCGTCTTTGCTGTGCTCCCACGCTGGAGCGTGGAAGCCATCATTAATCTGGTGCAGCGAAACATTGTTCCCACGCTCCAGCGTGGGAACAATATATCGCCATACGGCCGGAACTGTGTGACGGACCGACAGGCCCGACCCGTCGGGCACTGCCAGGCCGCCCCTACAGCCCCGGCCGATGGCGATGGCCCCTGCCTGACCGGGCACACTACTGTCCTGAAAGAACCAGACGAAAGCCCAGGAGGTCGTAGCGGTCACCTGACGAAAGCCTGCAACGGAACGCAGAACGCACGACCCTGGCCGTGTCGTAGCAACTGCCGCCCCGAAAAACGCGGGACGAGCCTGACATAGGCCCTGCCGGGTTATTAACCGGGCTATTGCCGTAGTAATTCTCACCATACCAGTCCTGACACCATTCCCAGACATTGCCGCTCATATCATAAAGACCAAGACCATTGGGGGACTTCGTGCCCACCCTATGGGTTGATTTTCCGCTGTTATCAGCAAACCAGGCTACAGATCCGGGGCTGTTGGAACCTGCATATCTCTCCTTTTTACCGCCGCTTCTGGCCGCATATTCCCATTCGGCCTCTGTTGGCAGGCGATATTTAAGACCTGTGCTGCTGTTGAGTCTTTTAATAAAATCCTGTGCATCATCCCAGCTTACCTGTTCCACCGGATAACGAGCACCCTTGTTAAATTTTGATGGATTACTACCCATAATGGTTTTATACAA
>Ga0256845_1003719_pt1 | contig 10173 bp, 9 predicted proteins | sample RiftiametaG_FD_189101 | JGI IMG/M metagenome (GOLD analysis project Ga0256845, IMG submission 189101) | Tube worm associated microbial communities from hydrothermal vent at the East Pacific Rise, Pacific Ocean - Riftia | ecosystem: Host-associated > Annelida > Integument > Unclassified ... | reverse complement strand
ATAGGTAAGTCCCCCTTTCAAACCAATAGAAAAAATAAAACTCATTGTATCCATAGCACTTAACGATGCAACATTTAACGGATTGGTTTGAAATTTATTTCTATAAGCAATGCCTGTATATCCCATTCCTACATTGTTGGCTTGAGATATTTTATTAATTCGCCCTAATCCAAAACGTGAATAATGCGATGTGTAATTATTCTGTGAACTTATTGTTCCGCCGAACAAAATAAATATTATTATTACTATAAATTTATTATACATTAAATTTCAATACTTTATGTAAACCTATTAAAACTAAATTAGGATTTGCAAATATGGTATTTTTTAATTTCTTTTCAAAGAAAAAGCTATCTCCTCCTGTAAAAACAATTTTTAAATCATCATAATTTTTCTTAAAATCATTAATATATGAGTCTATTTCATATATCATACCTTTTTGTATACCCGATATAATTGCCTCTTCGGTAGTTTTTCCTAATTCCTGAAAATTTTCCGATTTTTTAACTAAAGGAAGTTTTGAAGTGTAATTATGCAAGGAATTAAATCTCATTTCTAATCCCGGTGAAATATTTCCTCCTAAATATTGATTATTTTTATTAATAAAATCTATTGTTAAGGCAGTTCCTGCATCAAAAACAAGGATATTTGAGTTGAGAAACAGATGGTTTGCTCCAATTATTGCAGCTAATCGGTCTAAACCTAAGGTTTTTTTTGCAGTGTATTTATTTTCTATCGGGATTTTTGTTTTGTAATTAAAAAATAAAATATTTTTTGTTAAGTTTTTAATAGAGTTTTCTAGAATTTCCGACAAACTATTATTTACACTAGAAACTATTGCTTTATCTGTTTGTTTAAAGCCATTTAACTCTTTAATTAGATGCTCAGAATTGTTTTCAAATTGATATTTTTCGACTATAGAATCTTGCTCGAAAAAAGCAAGTTTTGTAAAACTATTTCCTATATCAATAACTAGATTCATAATAACATTTTTTTATTAATCAATTTTTTTTTATACTTTAACCGATGAAATGAAAAATATTTCATTTTGGTACGAAAGTAACAATATTATGTCAGCAAAAAAAGTAATTATTATTGAAGATGACAAAATGTTATCTACTGTTTTTAGAATGTTTTTAGAAGAAATTGGGTATGAATTACTTGGTTTTTATGTAAATCCGTATGAAGCATTTAAAAAAATAGAGCAAGAAAAACCCGATGTTGTTTTAATGGATATTTTTCTTCCGGGAGATATGGACGGAATAAAAGCATCTAATCATATTCAAGAATTTTATAATATTCCTGTTATTTATTTATCAAGCTCTACAGATGACGAAATAATTAATCGTGCTTTAGAATCTCATATTTATGGATACTTAATTAAACCTATTGACAAAATTTCGTTACGTATAAATATAGAACTTGCTTGCATTAAATTTGATTATTTTCAAAAAATACAATACATTTCTAATGTATCTAAATCGCAATATTCTGCTATTTCTACTATTGATGCAGATGGAAATATTAAATGGTTTAACGATTCGTTTAAATTATTGTTTAACAACGATAAACAAATAAAATTTAATAAACTATTTGTAAGCCTAGGTGTTGATTTTTACAAAGAAATTACTGAGGATATTAACACAAATGGGGTTCACGAATCAATTATTAATTTTAAACCTACAAAACTGGCAAAAATTGAAAGTTTTTTAATTATAGCTTCTAAATTGCCAAATAATGAAATAATTGTAAGCATAAATAAAGTGCCTATAAAAACCAACGAAACAAAAAATTCATCTGAAATATTATCAAACTACGAAACACTTTTTAATAGCACATCTGATGCCGTTTTCTTTATCAATAAAAAAAATATTTTGTACGATTTAAATTCTATGGCAGAAAATTATTGCAACGAATTATTAGGTGTTGATACTCCAAAAGGGAAAAATATTTTTGATGTATTTTATTTTTTCAATAAATCTGAATTAAAAAATCTAATTTCAAATGTAAATGATGGAATATCTCATTATTTGGAAAGAAAAATTGAACAAAAAGAAAAAACAATTTATATAAGAATTAACTTTTTTCCGGTTGTTGAAAATAATAAAATAGTTAAATATTGTATATTAATTAATGATATAACCGAATTTAAAACTAACGAGCAAGATTTTTTAGATTTAAAATCTGAATTAAAACCAATATTTGAATCTAGCATTCAGCGTTTCTATTTATTAGAGCCAAATTATGAAATAATCTCTTTTAATAAAGCAGCAAAAGACGTAATACAAAAAGAATATAAACGTCAAATACAAAAAAAAGACAATATTCTCAATTATGTTCCAAGCGAAATAGGGATTGAAGGTTTTAAAGAAAAATTTAATAACGCATTAAAAGGAGAGAACATAGTTTTTAAAGAAAAACTAAAACAAGAAGACGGTACATTTTTGTGGAACGAAGCACACCTAGACCCAATAATAAACGAAAAAGGTGAAATTTATCGAGTTTTACTGTGGACTTTAGATATAACACAAAGCGAAACAAATTTAATTGAGCTAGAAAAAAACCAAGAAAGAAACGAACTGGTAGCAAAAGGAGGAAATGATGGAATTTGGGATTGGGATATAAATGAAAATACAATTTATCTCTCTCCAAGATGGAAAGCAGTTCTCGGATACGAAGATTATGAACTAGAAAACAAGTTTGGCTTACGCGATAGTTTAACCCACCCTGATGATTTAGATGAAAGTAATCGTATAATGCAACAATACCTTAACGGAAGAAGCGAAGTTTATGAAAATGAAATACGTATAAAACACAAAAATGGAGAATATAGGTGGATTTTAGAAAGAGGCATTGCTTTGCGAGACAACAATAATAAACCTTATAGAATGGCAGGGTCTATTACCGACATTACCGAACAAAAATTAATGCTTAATAAATTATCTGTTCTAAATAAATCTCTTTTAGCAGAAAGAATGTTGTTTGACAAAGGCAATATAGCAGTGCTAAAAGCAGATTATAACGATTTATCAATAAAATACGTGTCGAGTAATATAAATTATGTATTAGGCTATACCGAAAAAGATTTTATTTCGGGAAATGTAGATATAGATTCTCTTGTGTTAGAAGAAGACAGAGACCTTCATAAAAAAGAAAGAGAAGAAGCCCTGCTAAATAATAAAGATTTTATTGCATATTCCGATTATCGTATAAGAAAAAACAACGATAATATTGTGTGGATTAGAGATTTTACTATTGTAATAAAAGAAAAGAACAATGCAACATATTTGCTTGGCTACTATATAGATGTAACAGAATACAAAGATTTAGAGAAAAAAACCAAAGAAAACGAAGAAAAATTTACAAGAATATTTAAATATGCAAACGATGCTATTTTAATTGTTGATAATAATAAAATTATTGATGTAAATAAATCGGCAAATACATTATTTGGTTATTCAAAAGAAGAATTTTTATCTCTGGATATAACTAAAATGTCGCCAGAAGTACAGCCAAGTGGCACAAATAGTACAGAAAAAAGAAAACGAAAGTTATTAGAAGCCAAAGAAGGTAATAACGAGCCTTTTTACTGGCAATTTAAAAAAGAAAATGGTGCTTTATTCGATGCCGAAGTATCCACAACATACATATCTATAAACGGAAAACATTTTTATCACTCATTGATAAGAGATATAACATACCGCAAAGAAATAGAAAAATCCTTACAACAAAACAAGCAAAAAAACGAAAGTATTATTGCCTCAATACCCGATATGGTAATGATATTTAACAAAAAAGGAATATGCAATTTTTACAAACCAGATTTTGAAAAGAAATTTAATTTTGACACCAAAATAATTATAGGAAAAGGAATAGAAACTATTTTTAATGATATAAAAAAAGATACGATTATAGAATATATAAACAAATCATTAAAAGATAATACCGTGCTAACATATAAATTCGATACATCAACACCAATAGGTGAAAAAAGTTTCGAAGCAAGAATATCTCCATTATCTAAAAATGAAGTTATTGTTATAATTAGAGAATTAAATTAAGAAGGAGTTAAGCTTTTTTTTAAGTTACCTTATATCCGTAGGTTTAGTTTTAAAATATTAATAGTCAGGGCTTCACTATTTAAATTAAAGTGAAACTGATTAATGTTTAACAACTTATAAACTAACAGAGTGAAACCCTGACTTGCGGATTTAAGGAGTTATAATATAGTATGTATTACACCAATTACATGAGAAAATAAATTTTATTTAGGACATCATTTGTTACAAAACCTAAGTTTGTTTTATGAGTTTCATATCCTAAATACTGTGTTAAACACCATTATATCAATTAATTAACAATTAAGTTCTTATGTATTTTGTTTATAGATAAACGATAAGTGCAAAAAACATTTTCATATTATAAATTGTTTGTTACTTTTGTTAATCTTATTTTGAAAAAATAATACTATGACAGAAAAAATTAAACAAACGCTTAGAGATTCTAAAGCTGCCAGATGGGGAGCACTGGCAATTATATCAATAACAATGTTTGCCGGTTATTTTTTAACCGATGTGATGTCTCCATTAAAACCAATGTTAGAAAGTGAATTTGGTTGGTCCAGTACAAACTACGGTATTTTCACAAGTGCTTATGGCTGGTTAAATGTATTCCTTTTTATGTTAATAATAGGAGGAATTATTCTTGATAAAATGGGAGTTCGTTTTACAGGATTAATGGCTTCGGGGATAATGGTTATAGGTGCAGGAATAAAATTTTGGGCAATATCTAACCCAACATTACTAACCGATACAACTTTTGGAATACACACCCAAGTATTAATGGCATCAATAGGATTTGCAATTTTTGGTGTAGGAGTTGAAGTTGCCGGAATAACCGTTTCAAAAATAATTGTAAAATGGTTTAAAGGAAAAGAAATGGCTCTTGCAATGGGTATGCAAATGGCTGTTGCACGTTTAGGAACAATGCTTGCAATAGCAGCACCAGTTCCTTTAGCAACTTTTTTCACAAACAAACATCTTCAATTAGTAAATGGTGAATTAGTAGAAAAAATGGGACCAAGCATTTCAGCACCAATAGCATTTGCCCTTGTGCTTTTAACAATAGGGTTTATAGCATTTTTTATTTATATGGCAATGGATAAAAAACTTGATGCTTCTATTGCAGACTCAGGAGAAGTTGACGACGAAGAACCATTTAAAATAAGTGATATTTTAAAAATTGCTGCAAACAAAGGCTTTTGGTTAATTGCTGTTTTATGTGTTTTATTCTATTCCGCAGTATTTCCATTTATTAAATATGCTGCCGACATAATGGTTAATAAATATGAGTTAAGTGCAAATATTGCTGGTTTAATTCCAAGTGTATTACCATTAGGAACATTATTTTTAACACCTTTATTTGGTGGAATATATGATAAAAAAGGAAAAGGAGCTACAATGATGATAATTGGTGCAGTACTTATAGTATTTGTTCATGCAATATTCTCTTTACCAATATTAAATTATTGGTTTGTTGCTTTATTCTTAGTTGTTATTTTAGGCGTAGCTTTATCATTAGTGCCATCAGCAATGTGGCCATCGGCACCAAAAATTATCCCTGAAAAGCAATTAGGAACAGCTTTTTCATTAATATTTTGGATACAAAACTGGGGTTTAATGGGAGTTCCATTATTAATTGGTTATGTATTAGATAAAAGTAACCCCGAAGTATTAGCAGCTAAAGCTTTAGTTGCAAAAGGACAAGATGTAGAAATACCTCTTTACGATTATACAAACCCAATGCTTATTTTTACAGGGCTTGGAGTTTTAGCAATAATTGTTGCATATCTACTTAAATTAGAAGATAAGAAAAAAGGATACGGATTAGAACTTCCGAATATTAAAGAATAATGAAAAGGGCTTCGGCCCTTTTTTTATATCTAATAATTTTATTAATTTTACGTTCTATATTTAAACTTGATATATGAAAGTTATTATTTATTTATTTATTGGAATTTTAGCAATTAACACTGCAATATCTCAAACAAACTCACACACACAAGATTCTGTTATTAATTACCTTGATATTAATAAAAAAAAAACAAGGCAGATGGATTAAGCCATACGATAATGGCAAAACTGCATACGAAGCATATTTTATTAATGATATCCCCGTAGGAGAATATAAACGATATTATTACAACGGAGAATTAAAAGCAAAAATTAACTATTCTAAAGATAAAAGTGGCAAAGGCACTGTTGTTCTATACTGGGATAACGGCATTAAAATGGCCGAAGGAAACTACGTAAATATTAAAACAAAAGATGGCATTTGGAAAATGTATGGAACAGATGGTGCTTTAATGGTAAAAATTACATATTCTAATGGCAAAAAAAATGGCGAAGAAATAAAATATTTCCGTAATAATAATCCTTCGGAACTAATAACATGGAAAAATGATATTAGAAATGGGGCATGGAAACAATTCTACGATAACGGAAAAACCCGATTATTATCTTTTTATAATAATGGTGAACGCACAGGAGTATTTCAAATCTTTTATCCTACCGGAAGATATTATCTGAAAGGCAACTACAAAGCCGATTTAAGAGAAGGTTTATGGCAATATTTTGATAATACCGGAAAAATTTGGAAAGAATTAGAATATAAAAACGGAGTTCCTAAAAATCAAATAGAAATAAGTAAAGAACTTGAAAACAAACTAGAAAAATGGGAGAAAGAAAAAGGAACTATTCCTGAACCAACATTAGAAGATATAATGAATGGCGGAAAATAACAAATGACAAATAACACAAAAGAAACTTATTATTCAAACGGAAAACTCCTATTATCAGGCGAATATGCCGTTCTTGATGGTGCTACAGCATTTGCCCTTCCAGTAAATCTTGGGCAAAATCTAGAAGTAGAAAATAATACTTGTGAAAATACTTTAACTTGGAAAGCATATATTATTAATAACTTATGGTTTTTTGCCGATTTTGATATAAAAACATTAGATATTATAAAAACTAATGATAAACTAATTGCCGATAGATTAAAAAAAATTATTGCTGCTGCAATTAAACTAAATCCCTCTTTTAAAAATAAAATAAATTCTAAAATTAGAACTAATTTAGATTTTAATAGCGATTGGGGCTTTGGTTCATCGTCAACACTTATCTCTAACATTGCATATTGGGCAAAGATAGACCCTTATCAACTTTTTTTCTTGGTTTATAATGGCTCTGGTTACGATATGGCTGCAGCAAGGCTTTCTAATACATTTCTTTATACTGCAAATAAAGATAATCCTATTATTAATGAAATAAAATTTGAAAATAATTTTTCGGATTCTATCTTCTTTATACATCTTGGAAACAAACAAGATTCTAATGATAGTATAAGTTTGTATAGAAAAAATACACAAATTTTAACTAGCCAAATAAACGAAATATCAGATATAAGTAAACAATTTTCTGTTTGTAAATCCTTAGATAGCTTTCAGATATTAATGATTGAACACGAAAAAATTATTTCTAAAATAATTAAAGACACAAGTATAAAAGAAAAATATTTTTCTGATTTTGATGGTAGTATAAAATCTCTTGGAGCTTGGGGTGGCGATTTTATTATGGCTGTAAGCAAAAAAAATAATAATTATGTAAAAAATTATTTCTCTAATAAAAAATTAAACACAATATTTAATTATAATCAACTAATTATTAAGTAAATATGCCTAAAGTCATTACATACGAAAGCCCATCGAATATTGCATTAATAAAATATTGGGGAAAACACGGTAATCAATTGCCAAATAATCCATCAATAAGTTTTACATTATCTAATTCTAAATCTATAAGCTCTATTGAATATGAAAAAGGCAAAGCGAATATAGAATTTTATTTCGAAAATAAACGCAATTTAGTTTTTGAAAAAAGAATTGCTGTATTTATTAATAATAATAAAGAAATATTGCCCTTTGTTGATGATTATTGTTTAAAAATAACAAGTAGAAATACCTTTCCGCATTCTGCCGGTATTGCCTCATCTGCCTCAGCTTTTAGTGCATTAGCATTGTGTTTAATTTCAATAAAACAAGAATTAGCTTATGATGTAGAACAGTTTGAAAAAGAAGTATCTAAGCTTGCACGACTTGGCTCTGGCAGTGCCGCACGTTCGGTTTACAAAGGGGTTGTTTTGTGGGGAAAAACAGAATTAGAAAGTAAATCGTCAAATGAATTTGCAATTCCTATAAATAATAAGGTTCATAAAATTTTTAATAATTATCATGATGATATAATTATTGTTGAAAAAAGCACAAAATCTGTTTCTAGTTCTGCCGGACATAGTTTAATGAATACAAATCCGTATAGAACAGAAAAATATAAGCAATCAAACCTTAATTTAAAAAATTTATTATTGGCATTAAAAAACGGCGACTTAGAACAATTTATAAAAATTACAGAAAATGAAGCTCTTAGTTTACATTCTATGATGATGCTTTCCGACCCATCGTTTATTTTGATAAAACCCAAAACTTTGGAAATTATAAATAAAATTAGAAACTACAGAGAAAAATCTAAAATACCCGTTTGTTTTACTTTAGATGCAGGACCAAACGTACATTTATTATATCCTGATAAATATTCTTTTGAAGTGCAAAAATTTACTTCAGAAATTAAAAATGTTAGTATTATTAATGATTTTATGAGTTTTTAATCTCTTGAGTTTATGGACAGACACTACTTAAATACAAATGATAATTACTAAAGAAAATATTAAAACATTAAATATTAAGCCGCAAAGAATTATCTCGCTTGTGCCTTCAATAACCGAAACTTTATTTTATTTAGGTTTGGGCAATAAACTTGTAGGGATAACAAAATGGTGTAAACATCCGGCAAACGAAGTAAGCAAAAAAACTAAAGTTGGAGGTGTTATTGGTATTGATATTAAAAAAATAAAGCAACTAAAACCAGATTTAATATTTGCGGTAAAAGAAGAAAACGACAAAGATGAAGTTAATGAGTTATCAAAATTTACGAATGTTTATTTAGGCGAAATTTTAGATTTAGATGATGCGTATAATCAAATATTAGATATTGGAAAACTAACAAAACTTAATAAACAAACTAAAAAACTTGTTAGCGATATTAAATCGGATTTTACCAAAATATCAGACTTTAATAATTTAAGATGTGCATATTTAGTATGGAACAAACCTTTAATGTTAGTTGGAGGTAACACGTTTATTAATAGCATTTTGCAAGCATGTAATTTAAACAATATTTTTGATGATAGAAACTCTTATCCTGAGATTACAATAGAAGATATTAAAGAAAAAAAACCTGATATTATTTTTTTGTGTTCAGAACCTTTTGAGTTTAAAGAAAAACATAAAACAGATTTTGAAAAACATTTTCCAAACACAAAAGTATTGCTTGTTGATGGCGAAGTTTTTACTTGGTACGGCTCTCGGTTATTAAAAACAAAGGAATATTGTAGAAAGATTAAAAAAATGTTATAAAACTATTCTAAAATTGACATTAGTCATATTATCGCTTAATAAGTATTGATATATTTGCATATGTAAAAATACTAAATTATATACTATGGTAGATTTAAAAGATTTAACGTCAGAACAATTAGATAAAGCTTCATCAATGTTGAAAGCTATAGCACACCCTATGAGAATATCAATTTTAAGTTTTCTTGAAGGAGGAAATAAAAAAACTGTAACAGAAATACACCAATACCTTAATATTGAGCAGTCTACAACATCTCATCATTTAGGAATTCTTAAAGATAAAGGCGTTTTAGCATCTAAACGAGAAGGTAAAAATACATATTATTATTTAAGATATAATAGTTTAGGGCATATTGTAGAGTGTGTTAGTAAATGTTCTATTGCTAATTAGAGCTTGTCTATAAAGTCCGATTTCTGCGTTGTTGCTCAAAATCCAAATCCTCAAATACCTTAGTATTCTGCGGTTTGAATTTTTCACAGGCTTTGAACTCGAACTTTATAGTTTAATCTCTTGACTTTATGGAAAGACCCTACTTAGGGTCTGCTGATAAACGCATAAAAGATTGTTTTTAAACTGTTTAAAACAGAATACCCCATTGTAAGTGCAAACTTTTTAATAGTATATCCTTATAAGTTTGCATTTA